>JGI20225J20221_1004689_pt1 | contig 11507 bp, 10 predicted proteins | sample BioMet4_FD_20221 | JGI IMG/M metagenome (IMG submission 20221) | reverse complement strand
TATTTCGCTCTTCTAAAACATCTTTAGCATTAGAAAAGAGATTCATTAGCACCTGTGAAAACTCATTGGGATAACCACTAATCTGTACATCTTGAGTACAATTTAAAAAAATATCAATACCAGCTTTTGCATAATATGCTTTTACCAACTTCAGGCTATACTCCACGGTATCTTTAACACTAAAATGCTCTTCATTTTTATTTGGCTTAAAAAAATTACGAAAATCATCAATAGTATGTGACATCAGTGACGCTAATGCAATACCTTCTTTGACCTGTCTATCGATAAATTCATCACTTAATTCTACTCCTGCCAAACGTTTCATCTGAAAGCTTTGAATAATAAGTACAATCGCATTAAGCGGTTGGCGCCACTGATGCGCAATATTACCAATCATCTCACCCATTGAGGCAAGCCTTGATTGACGAAACATGATCTGATCTTTTTGGCGACTTTGATCTACCTCATGTTGCACTTTAAGCTCAAGGTTTCGATTAAGTTGTTGTAACTCATAGGTTTTAGCATCAACCATCTTGGCGAGTCTCGCATGAAGTAGACGAATATTTTGTAACAAAACGATGGCTAAAAGTGCTGCAAAAGCAATCGTACCAATCGTCGCTACCACAATCCACTCAAACGTATTATCATAAACTTTTTCTGTACGAGCGTACCCCTCTTTCGCACTGTCTAAATTGAGATTGATCAAACCTGTTAAATCAATATTGATTGAATAAACGCTGGGGTAGAGTTCATTTTGTAATACGTCAATGGCTTTTTGCGATTGTTTGGTTTCAAAATAATTAAACATTTTGAGTAAAATTCCATCAATCGTATGGATTTTTTGCTCAATTTTAGAGATTAAAATATCATCCTCTCTAGTTTTAAAAAATGGTTTATGCATAGGATTATCCATAAATCCCCATGAGCGTGCTAGCTTAATAAGCCAATCACTTTCATCAATACTCAAACTATTTTTATACTCTTGAAGTTCAATTTTAATGAGCTCTTGCGCAAGGGCAATAACTGTTTTACCTTCTTGCGCACTAATAAGGCCTTTTTCAATATCTCGAATCGTATCTAACACATTAACGGTATAAATATCTTTGAGATTTTCAAGACGAATGGTTGGTAACATTCGTTTAGTATATAAAATATCAAAATTATTTTTAATGCGGTTAATACTCATATGAGCAAAACTTCCAATAAAAAACATACCGACGACCATAATGAGAAAAAGAAGTGTTGTCTTTTTCGCAATCGTCATCTCATCGATGCTACCCATAAAATCACTCAAAGGATTAGTGTTCATCGTTTTGCCCTACCGAGTAAAAATCATCATCGACATATTCACTTAAATGGACACGATGTAAACACTTGCAACGCTCATCTCTATTTTTAGAAATGGCAGTTTCATCTAATGTTTTTGAAAATGTTCCCAACGCCTTAATAAACTCTTCTTTTGTAAACTCTTTCCCCAAACTTTTAAAAACCTCCGCAATCATACGCGCTGCAAAATATCCTTCCAATGAAACATGCCCTAGTTCTTCTTTAGGGTAATATTTATGCATCAACATACGATAATTTTCTACCTCATCCACTTCTGAGGTCCACGGCGAAGGTACAACTTGTGCGAAAGTGATCCCTTTACCATTGCCATGTAAAAAATCAATCAGCGGTTTAGGTTCGATAAAAGAAAAAAGACCAAATTGAATATTCTGACGGATTTTTTGACTTTTGCGTGCCCGCTTAATAAACTCAGCTGTTGGTGTCGTAGAGCCTATCATTAAAATAACTTCTGGATTACATAACTCTATTTCATACAAAGCATTTCCAACAGAGAGTGTATTACGTTTATAACTTCCCTCTCCTACGAGTACAAGATTACGCTTTGCAAGAGCATTTTTAACACCACTTAAACCTGTTCTTCCATAACTATCATTTTGATAGAACAGTGCAAAACGTTTATATTTAAGATCATCCGCATAATATTGTACAAGCTTTTCAATCTCATCGAGATCACTGGCTCTGGCATTAAGGACAATGGGGTTGGGAGGATTACGTAGAAATTCTGCTCCTGAGTACGCACCTACAAAAGGTATCCGTTTTTCAATGGCAATGGGGAAAATAGCCTCAGCTACGGGGGTACCAATAACGCCAAAAAGAGCAAAAATTTTATCTTTTTTAATCAACTCATCAACATTTTCAATGGCAATTTTTGGCTCATAACGATCATCTTTAGCGATAATCTCTATCTTTCTTCCATAAACACCACCGTGATCATTTAAATTTTGAAGATAGATTTCTGCACCCAGTAAAAACTGATTACCAACACTTGTCAGCCCACCACTAAAAGGACCACTCATCCCTAAACGAATCACATTACCTTCAAATTTTGTATTGGCAAAGAAGTATGGCAACATAAAAAGAGATATAAACAGGAGAATTCCGATGAGTTTACGCATCTTTGTTTTTAGCTTTCATAATATTTTGCAGATATAATATCAACTATTCTTTATAATAATGCTTAATTAGTAAAAAATTATTTACTTAAGTATCTTTTTTGAAAAAATGGGAAAGAGAGTTAAAAAATGAAATGTAAAATTTGCAATTATCCTACAAAATTATGGGAAGATACACAACTTCAAAAGCGCTATTTTTACTGTTCACACTGTCACTGCATTTGCCTTGATTCAGCCTATTATCTTACATTGGAAAAAGAGCATAGCCTCTACAACAATCATCGAAATTCGTTAGAAAATGCAGATTACGTAAAAATGTTTGAGGATTTTTTAGATTTCTTTTGGAATGATCTTGCATGTAAAGAAAAAGCCCTTGATTTTGGTTCTGGTCCAACACCTGTTCTGAGCCAACTTTTAGCCAATAGAGGTATTCAGGTCGATTATTATGATAAGTTTTACCAGCCTATAAAATGCTTTGAGCATCAAACGTATGATGTCATCACCTCAACCGAAGTTTTTGAACATTTAGATAACCCCAATGAAACATTAAAGCTTTTAACCCAACATCTTAAACCTAATGGTATTATCGAAGAGACCCTACACATATTATATTTTATACTCCAAAAACACTTGAAATTTTGGCACGACAGTGTGGGTTAGAAGTTGTAAAAACAGATGGTAAACGAATAGCAGTATTACAAAAAAGGTAGCGATGGGTGTCGCTACCTTAAAGTTTGAACTTTTAATGATTATCTATAAGAACGGTAATAACCGTCGTCATAGTAGCGATGATGACGTGGTGGGTCAACGTAAATAACCCTCTCGTGTACATAAACAGGTTCTCTGTACACGACCGTTGGTCTCGTTTCATAATATACAGGACTTTCAACATAACGTGTTGGTTGTTGTGATGCATTAATTAAGCCACCTAGTAATACAACTGCACCTGCGCCAATCAGAGCACCCTTTTCTCTATCGCCCATTGCCTGAGCGCTTGTGATACCACTGAGGACTAACACAGCTGAGATTAATAGTGTATTTAAGATTTTCATCTGGGACTCCTTTTCTTTATATGATGAAATCTTAACGCAAAATCGTGAAGTATTTGTGAATTTAATCTTTTAAATTTTCACGAGCCTCTAAAAAAACATCTAAATGTTCAAAGAAAATATCAACGAGCCTTGGATCAAACTGTTTTCCTCTCTCTTCTTTAAATAATGCAAAGATTTTTTCATCTTTCCATGCAGGTTTATAAATTCTTGCACTTCCTAACGCATCAAAGACATCTGCTAACGCCGTAATACGCCCATAAATATGAATATCTTCGCCACTTTTTTGATCAGGATAACCTTTCCCATCATAGCGTTCATGATGTTCTTTTGCCACAATAGCTGCCATTTTGAGAAGTTCTCTTTGTGAATGTTTGAGCATTTCATACCCAAGCATCGCATGCGTATTCATAATTTCACGCTCTTGTTCATCAAACCTTCCAGGTTTATTTAACACACTATCAGGAATACCAATTTTACCTATATCATGCATTGGAGAAGCGAGTTTAAGCATTTCAGCCTCTTCTTCATCAAGCCCATAATAGAGTGCAAGCATTTTCGTGTATTCTGCCACACGTTTAACATGATTTCCTGTCTCTTTAGATCTCGTCTCACCAATAGAACCCATCGTAAAAAGAACCTCTTTTTGTGTATCTTCGATCTCACGATTGAGTGCATTAACCTCTTCAAGCCCCTCTTCTATTTTTGCTTCCACCTCATCCATAGTAAGAGATACATTGCGAGAAACCTTAATGGCAAGCAAAATGATAAAAAGGATGGTCACTATCCCCACGAAAAGTTGAATCAAACGCATCTGATCAAGAAAGTTACTGGAAAGCTCTGCGATCATCTCTTCTAAAGAAATACTTACTTTTTTGTTATCATCCAAAACTTCAGAAGCCTGATCAATCGTTGAATGTTCAATCAATTTTGTTTCTTCAATTTTGATTGTTTTTTCAGCAATTGTACGTACAATCTCTTTATAATGAATCAAATTTTCATGAAGATCCCCAGTCCCCTTTGTCGTTGTATCAATCAGTTTATCAATAGGGGCAAGCCACTTTAGCATGGTGGCATTATTGCCATGTTGATACAGCATCTCCTTGCTATAGTAGCGAAGATCACTGAGTATTTTGATCTGTTCTATACGATTATTGTGCAAAATATGTTCTTGAATTTCAACGCGTGCACTATTTTCTTCTGGATAAAGAGCTTTAAATATAGCAACGTATTCTAGTTTTTCACATTCAAGTTTGAAAATCTCATCATACATAAGCTCAAGACGATGTTCGTTGGTATAAAGAGTGTTGAGATAGTGTTTGATTGTTTTATCTTTTTGTATATTAGGAAGTAGTGTATTAAAAAAATAGTTATGTGCATGTTGAGATAACTTCGTACGTAAGTATTCAAAACGCTTTTCATAGGTTGCGAATTCGGTATGCAATTGTTCTAATTTTTGAGCTTCTGTGGTTTTTGTACTCTCAAGAATAATATCATTCATTCCCTCTTGCATCAGCAGAATAGAAGAGATACTCTCTCTAAAATTACTATTTTCCTTAATTTGATAGGTAATAACAACACTAATCATTCCTAGAAAAAGTAGCATTGCTATAATCAGAACAAAACTAATTTTAACCCTCGTGCGAATATTCATACGCAACCCTTTCACTCAAAAAGATTATTTTATCACAGTTTTTGTATCCATTTCCAGTAAAAACCAAAAAGGAGAAAAGCTACTCCTAACCCACAGGTTACTTGCCATAAAGAGATACCAAAATCAAACAATGCGCCAATAGCGAAAGAAACTCCTGTACAGGCGCCCATAAAAACCATATCATTATAAGCAATGACTCTGCCATAAAATTCAGTATCTGTTTCATATTGCAATAGAGTATATGTATAGGACCATAACGTTGTTGTAAAAAGTCCACATAAAAAAATACCAATAAAACTAAGATAAAAATCATATTGCAACATTCCCCAAACCATAATGCTTATGCCTTGTGCCATAAAAAGATAAAAAAGAGTTTGAGGGTTAATGTAACGGCTGAACGCTAACTGTCCTAAAATTTGAGAAAGCGCCCGTGCCGCATTGATAGCCCCCATGACTAACGAAATAGATAAAATATGTTTGTATACATGATCTGCCAAGAGAGCAATGAACGCATCATACGCACTAAAACCAATACTCGCATGCAAAAAAATAATATGCATGATCTTGGGATGCGCTCGTAAATAAGTAAATCCACTCCAAATCATTGCCTTTACATGTAAAGTGTGTTTGCTTGAAAGAGAAGGAATATCAAGTCCTAGAAGCATATAAAACCCAATGCAATACAACAGCATATCAGCAATAAAAGCGCTGGTTGTTCCAAAATAGTAAATGTAAAACCCTGCTACAGCCATACCCAAAGCATAAGAGGTTGACCAAATAATGGAATGAATTTCGTTGGCAGTTTTCAAATCATCATCACTAAGTAACTTTGGCAATAATGACATCTCAGTTTGAAAATAGATACTTCCTGTTCCCATTCTTATAAGAATTAATACTAGGAGTAACCACAGCGCATCTAATGAGTGAATAAACATCAGCCAAAAAACGGTAAAAATCTCAATCGCTGTTAAAAAAAGCATAAATTTTTTGGTATCTACTTTATCAATAATCGCTCCGCTAAAAGGGGCTAAAAGCATTGATGGCAAAAAGGTAAACGCTGCAGCGGTGCTTAGTGCCCAAACAGGAGCGTCAAGACTTATGAGCAATGTATAAATGGCCATATGGCTAAACCATGCGCCAAAATAACAGATGAGTTGAATCACACTCAGTCTTCGGAGCGTTGCATTGTTACGTAACAACTCACCATAATGGTTCATATCTTCTCCTAAACTCTTTTAGCCGCCATTGTAGCGCTNCTCTTATCCTATCACTCCTTATCTTGGGTGCCTGTTTAATTGGTATCTCTTACACCAATACTAAAAACAATGCTAGCATGTTTATAAACGATTACGAAAAGAGTGCCTACTCTTTTTATGAAAATGAACTCAAAACCATTATGGAAATGATGCAACAGAGTGCTAATGCAATCTACAAAGCAGAAAAAGCCAAGGGATCATCCGATGAAAAAATTAAAGAAGCTATTGTGGAACAACTTGATGGACTACGCTTTTTTGATGACAAAAGTGGTTATCTTTTTATCTATGAGTCCGATGGAACCAACGTTATGCTTCCAACCAATAAATCACTCCAAGGTAAAAATCTAAGTGCACTCAAAGATTCCAATGGAGTCTTTTTTGTTAAGGAGCTCATAGAAACGGCACAAAAAGGTGGCGGTCTCGTTAAATACTTTTTCCCAAAAGTCAAAGATGGTAAAGCGTTTGAAAAGTTTGCGTATTCCGTACCTTTTGAGCCTTATAAATGGACGCTAGGAACTGGTATCTATGTGGATAATGTTGAAGCAGAGGTAGGTAAACTTAAAACTCAAATTGGTGAGAATGTTGCCTCGCAAATTCGCTCTTTTCTACTCATATCTTTAGTATTAGTCATTCTTAGCATTATTGTTACAGCTATTATCATTAAAAAAACTATTTCAAATCCTCTCAATGATCTGATTAGTAAAGCTGACAACCTTTCCAGCGGTGATGGCGATTTAACACAAAAACTTGAAATTACCGGAAATGATGAAATCGCACAAGCAAGCCATAGTATTAATCGTTTTATTGAAAAAGTGCGCCTCTTAATCAGTGAGGCGAAGAACCTCTCTAACGAAAATTCCTCTATTTCCCATGAACTTTCCTCTACGTCTTTAGAGGTAGGAAGAGCTGTTGAGACTTCAATGAACATAGTGGGGAATACAACAACCAAAGCCACTACTTTGAAAGATGAGATGCATATAGGTATGGGTGAAGCCAAGGCAGGAAAAGAAGAATTACTCAAAGCCAATAGTTATCTTACAGAAGCCAACAGTGCAATACTAGAACTGACCAAAGATATTCAAAGTAGTGCCACTATCGAAATTGAACTAGCGCACCGCGTCCAACAGCTCAGCTCAGATGCAAGCCAAGTGAAAGAGATCTTGGTGGTCATTGGGGATATTGCCGACCAAACTAATTTACTTGCACTGAATGCGGCTATTGAGGCTGCACGAGCAGGTGAACAGGGACGCGGCTTTGCTGTTGTTGCCGATGAAGTACGAAAACTCGCTGAACGCACCCAAAAAAGCCTCCAAGAAATCAATGCAACGATTAATGTGATCGTTCAAGCCATTGCTGATAGTAGCGATCAAATGACATCGAATTCTAAAAAAGTAGAATCACTTGCAACCACGGCTAGCGAGGTTGAGACAAAAATAAACAATATGTTCCACGTCATGGGCAATGCAACAAAAGTTTCGGACAAAACGGCTGAAAACTATCTCAAAACAGGCTCAGACATTGAGTCGATGATCAATGATGTTTCTCAAATCAATGACATTTCTTCTCAAAATGCTAGAAGTGTTGAAGAGATCGCTAGTGCAGCAGAACACTTAAGCCGTATGACGGAAACCTTGAACCTCAAACTCTCTGAATTTAGAACATGATTGGATGAAATAAATGAACGCAGAATTTTCAATTGTCTCAACAGCTATACTTTTAATGTTTGTAATCGACCCGTTCGGTGCAGTCCCTATCATTCTTTCGATTTTGAAAGATGTTGATATAACGCGAAGAAGACGGATCATCATTCGAGAAATGATCTTTGGGCTCGCTATTTTGACGCTTTTTCTCTTTGGAGGCGAGCTCTTTTTAAATATCTTTCATCTGGAAACAGAATCGGTACGTATCGCAGGAGCAGTTATCTTTTTTGTTATTGGTATTAAGATGATTTTCCCAGGAGAAGAAGGAAGTAGTGGGCTTTATGGCTCATCTAAAGAGCCTTTTATGGTGCCCATCGCCATGCCTCTCATTGCAGGACCTTCTACCCTTGCTACGCTTTTAGTGCTGGGCAAGTCTCATGCAGATGCTACAGGGAAACTTTTTGGTGCGCTTTTACTTGCATGGTTTATATCTGCACTGATTATGTACCTTTCTCCATTGCTGTACAAGCTGCTTCGAGAAAAAGGACTTTCAGCCTTGGAGCGTCTGATGGGGATGCTCCTTTTAATGATGTCGGTACAGATGTTTATTGATGGTGTACGAGGTCTTATTCATACCTTTTAGCTTTACATGTAAAAGCTAGATAACATTGCTATCTTTTCGATAAACAGTTCCTGTGTATGTTGCAATAACACTATCTTTTTCATCGCTTATTCGCACTTCATACGTTGCGACTTTATTTCCAATACTAAGCTCTTTGGCATACGCGTAAAGTTTGCCATTTGGCTTTGCTTGTTGAAACATAATATTAGCACTGATGGCTAAAGAGAGTTTATTATGGGAATTGGAGGCCAGTGCAAATGCATAATCAGCGAGCGAAAATAAAAACCCTCCATGCACAACATTAGCCGCATTAAGGTGCTCTTCCTTGATGATGACACTGACTTTTGCTACACCGACATTAAACTCCTCGATTTGAAATCCTAAAAGTTTTGCAAATCGATCGTTTTCTTCAAAAAATTGTTGCAATGCTTGCATTGAAAAACCTTTACATGTAACGTACGTAAGATTGTAGCATTTTGTGAAAAATTTTTGAGCTAAAATCTTTACATGTAAAGGATTTAACTACTTCACCAAATCCTGATATTCATGTTTAAAATGATCTACTTTAGGCGCGACCACAAACATACAGTACCCTTGGTTTGGGTTGTTCTTGAAATAGTCTTGATGATAGGCTTCTGCTTTGTAAAACGTTTCTAAAGGTTTTACTTCAGTCACAATTGGTTTTGTAAATTTATTTGAAAATTCTTTGATTGAAGCTTCTGCTTTCTCTTTTTGATTTTCGTTATGGTAAAAAATCACAGAACGGTACTGTGTTCCTGTATCATTCCCTTGGCGATTAAGAGACGTGGGATTTTGGCTTATTCACGATCCCACGTCTCTTTATCATTCCCTTGGCGATTAAGAGACGTGGGATCGTGAATAAGCCAAAATATTTTGAGTAATGCTTCATAAGAAATCATAGTTGGGTCAAACGTAATTTGCACCACTTCTGCATGCCCTGTTGAGCCACTACTGACCTGCTCATAGCTTGGTGCTTTTACGTCTCCTCCAGCATAACCATTCACCACATCTAAAACACCTCGTGTTTCTTCAAAAACGGCTTCTAAACACCAAAAACATCCACCTCCAAGTGTTGCAACTTCAGTTTTCATCAAATTCTCCTTTGCGAAAAAATGTGTATTAAATATTAAAAGAGCCATACTTAAAAAAAATGCTTTTTTCACGTTAAGTCTCCTTTTTTCAATGATTATAACATCCTGATCTAAAACCTTTCTATGTCATTTTGAGTAATATAATTATGTTATAATGGAACAAAAAAATAGGGTGGTGTAATGAAAAGAGAACCCTCACTGCAAATAACACAAAGTGGAGATCATTTTAGTGTTGCATTGCAGGGTGTTTGGGTCAAAGAATCGATTCAAAAGCTAGAACTTGCATTCAATACACTAACATGCCAGCCAAAAGCAACCTATACGATTGACCTCTCAAGAATCAAAGATTTTGATACGTATGGAATTATGCTGATTTTGCATCATGTAAAACAACTTGAAGCACATGACTGTACGGTCGAAAAAATTGGAGCAAGCACTTCTTTGGAAAAACTTTTAAGTGTCTGTGAAATGAACTACCCCAAAGAGAAAATTCAAGAACCAAAAGAAATTTTTATACTCTCGTACCTTGAAAATGTTGGAAAACTTGCCTTTGAAGGGTATAAAACCCTCGCAACCTTCTTCTCTTTTACAGGTGAGCTTGCTCATTTTGTACTTGCAGCATTTCTGAAACCACAAACAATTCGACTCAAAGCAACGCTTTATCATATTGAACAAAGTGGCGCGGGGGCTCTTCCGATTATTTTACTGACCTCTTTTTTAATCGGTATTGTCATTGCCTATCAAGGGGCAACGCAGCTGGAAAAATTTGGTGCAAATATTTTTATTGTGGAGATGGTGACTATTTCAGCTGTACGTGAGCTTGCTCCTCTCTTAACAGCGATTGTCATAGCAGGACGGAGTGCCTCGGCGTATGCTGCACAAATTGGCGTTATGAAAATTACCGATGAAGTGGATGCGATGAGCTCTATGGGATTTTCACCGTGGAATTTTTTAGTTTTACCTCGTCTTTTTGCCCTGATTATCTCTTTACCCCTTTTAGTATTCTTTGCAGATATTGTCTCCATCTTTGGTGGTATGGTGATTGCAACCACAAAACTGGATGTCAGTTTTGTCGAATTTATTGACCGTATCAAAGCAACTGTTGCGCTAAAACATCTGATCATTGGACTTATTAAAGCACCTATTTTTGGATGTATCATTGCAACAATTGGCTGTTTCCGTGGCTTTCAGATCGATAGCAGTACTGAAAGTGTGGGTAAATACACTACCATCAGCGTGGTCAATGCTATCTTTTGGGTTATTGCGATGGATGCAATTATTTCAGTCTTATTGACGGAGCTTGGGTTATGAAAACTCCTGTGATCATCGAAGCAAAAGAGATTGTCACATCTTTTGGAGACAATGTTATTCATGATGGTGTTAGTTTTAAAATCCAAAAAGGAGAGATTTTTGGACTTTTGGGTGGCAGTGGTAGTGGTAAAACAACGCTCCTTCGAGAGATGATCATGCTTCAAAAAGCGCATTCTGGAGAGATGATTGTCCTAGGAACAAATGTTCTAACTGCTTCTCAAAAAACAGCTCAAAAATTGAGGCAACGATGGGGTGTTCTTTTTCAATTTGGCGCTCTTTTTACCTCTCTTACTATTTTAGAAAATGTAGCCATTGCTATGAAAGAGTATACGCAGGTTCCCGATTGGCTCATCGAAGAAGCTTCGTTAATGAAACTCTCAATAGTAGGTCTTCCTCCCAAAGTT
>JGI20225J20221_1002896_pt1 | contig 11512 bp, 6 predicted proteins | sample BioMet4_FD_20221 | JGI IMG/M metagenome (IMG submission 20221) | reverse complement strand
GGTCCCGAGCATGATCCTGCGCCGGACCTCGGGGCCGAAGCCTTCGCGCCGGGCGTCCTGGAACGCGGCATGCCAGGACTTCTTGGTCTCGACTGCGGGGCCGTAACGCACGCCGTCGAACCGGGCAAGGTTGGAGCTTGCCTCGCTCGTGCAGATCACATAGTAGGCAGCAAGCGCGTATTCCATCGACGGGATGCTGCACGGGACGGTTGTTGCGCCGAGCTCTTCGAGCCGGCCGATGGCCTTCCTGACGACAGCGGCTACTGCCGGGTCAACACCTGGCCCGAAGTACTCCTGCGGGATGCCGATCCGTGTCCCCCTGATATCTGCGGACGGGGTGTGGCTGTAGGGCCGGTTCTGCGACGTGGCATCGTGCCGGTCGTGTCCGGCGATCACCGACATTAAAAGCGAGACATCTGAAACGTTTGCCGCCATCGGTCCGATCGTCTCAAGCGAGTTGGCGTAGGCAATGAGGCCGTACCGGGAGACCCGGCCATAGGTCGGCTTTAATCCCACAATCCCGCAGAACGAGGCGGGACAGCGGATCGAACCACCGGTATCGGTCCCGAGGGCCATCCGGACCATGCCTGCTGCAACCGCAGCGGCGCTGCCACCTGAAGATCCGCCGGGCACCCGCCCGGTATCGCGGGGGTTTAAGGTGGGTCCGAATGCCGAGTTCTCGGTGCTCGTCCCCATCCCGAACTCGTCCATATTGGTCTTACCGGCAATGGCTGCGCCTGCGGATTTCAGGAGCGTAACAGCGTGGGCATCGTACGGGGGGATATACCCTTTGAGGATCTTCGATGCGCAGGTGGTCTCTATCCCCTGTGTGGAGATATTGTCCTTGACAGCGACGGGGATCCCGGAGAGTTTCCCGCTTCCTCCCTTCGGCTCTTTACACACCGTAAGGAACGCGTTGTACTTGTCGTCCGGCTCAAAGCGAAGCGTGCTCACTACATCACCCGCGGGGCCTTGATAAACCCGTCTTCCTGTGCACCGGCATTTCCTAATGCAACATCATGCGGGAGCGAGGGCTCGACCTCGTCTTCCCTGAGGATATTATAGAGGTCCCGGGCGCCTGCATCGTCACCCTTGACCGTGTCCAGCACGTCAAAATATTCAACGATGGCGTTGAACTGGCCGGTAAAGGTGGCAAGTTCAGCGGCCTCGATCCCGATATCGGCCAGTTCGCCGATATGTTCCACGTCTTTTTCACTGACCATGATTTCCCCGTCCGATGTGGTCTATGTAATCTTGCATGGACGTTTTATAACCATTTTTACGGGCAAGTTTTTGTAGTACTCCCCAGACCCCGCTTCCGTACTGCATGGCCTTCTTCCCGTAACCGGCAAGCTCTTCCGGGATGTGCCGGGCAGCGACTTTACGGAGGGGGACTTTGCGCTGACCGTCCCGGACCTTCTCGGCTGCCGGGATCGCGCGGGCTGCGCGCACTACCCGGACATCCATATAGGGCATGGAGAGGTAGGCGCCGTTTAAGGCCGCAACTGCCTGGTCCCTTTGTGCCTGGAGTTCGAGACCGGTAATGTCCCGTGCAAGGTCGTCTTCGAGGTTCGGGGACGACAGGTACCGGGCATAGCCGCCGAAGAGTTCGTCAGCCCCCTGCCCGGCAATGATACGCCGGTAGCCTTTTGCCCCGGCCCACTTTGAGATGAAGTACTGGGTGACCGCTATTCCCGTGTTCACCGGGTCCTTTTTCGGGATGACTTTGATGACCCTGGGGAGAGCTTCCTCAATCTCCTCCGGTTCGATGACAACGATCGTGCAGGAGAGGTTGAGGAGTTCTGCTGCATGTTCTGCCTGTGCAAGGTCGTGGGAGCCTTCAAGGCCGACTGCAACGCATTCCCGCCCGGCCAGGGCCGCGACCAGGCTTGAATCCACACCTCCCGACAGCGCGACAACGCCCTCATCGCTGCGGAGTTTGACTGCAGTTACAATTGCCTCTTCAAGGGTGCAGGGCGCCGGGTCCGGATCTATCGTGGTTATTGTTTTGGTATTACAGACAAGCGCGCCTTTGGGCCCCGGGCCCGGCATGATCCCGAAATGGTCACGGGCATGGCAGGTATCAAAGGATAAGGAAAATTCGCCACCAAAATTTTTTACATCGTTCGGTGTTGTCGTGCAGATCGTCTCGATTTCGGCCGGTGCGAGTTTCCTGCCGTCCAGCTCGACCCAGCCGGTACATGTGAATGCTGCCATGCTTTCGCCGGATCTAGTATGGCACCAAGGATGCATATAATGCGTGGGAAGGGATCTTCCCGGACCCGGCCACGATTTTTTTATGGTACACGGCAAATACTATAGAGCGCGGGGCATATCCTGCCGGAATGATCCGATCCGGTTGGTGAGATGAACATGCACCGTGTATGCTGAAGTATTCGGGCGAGGGTACGAAAGTGGCCAACTCGGCTGGACTTAAGATCCAGTTCCGCAGGGATTCATGGGTTCGACTCCCATCCCTCGCACTTTTCTTCGCACTTTTCCTGTTACCCGTTTTAATCATCTCTCAAAACTTCAAATAATCGCGTAACCTTCACGCTTTGTTGATACTAAAAGGAATGTTCTAACGGTTTCACGAAGTAAGGAGGGAATATCACATCGCGATTGTAACCGGGGTATATCTCTTAAAAACGGAGGGTTCTGCTTTGCAAGTGATAGTAACGGTTCGCAGTAAACTCCGATCGGAAATGATCCATGTTACCTTTCACGTACCATGACGGGACAGGTAAGTATGCAGGACTCTCCATTGATCCGCCGCAGGGGCGCCCCGTCGGGGGCGGCGAAACCTCTCGCTTGGAGGGAGCGGGGGCAACAGCCCCCACCATCATGATTCCTGGCAGAAAACTGAGTTATGAACCGGGTTTTTTTAAACAAAACCTGTCATGAATGCAATGATTTATCAAAAAGTCCCATGGGGATTAGTGACAATGTAAAAAAAGTCCGGTACGGTTTGCGAACTTTTGTAAAAAAGCTGGATGCCGTTGCCAAACGTTCTTAAAAAAGCTGATCAGCGTTACCGGACTTTTGTAAAAAAGTTCGTTGCCGGTTACGAACTTTTCCGGAAAAGATCGGCCCAAAAATGACCCTCTCCACGTCTGACCGCATGATCCGGTTTGACGGACTTTTTAAAAAAAGCCGGATGGCAGCATCGAACTTTTCTAAAAAAGCTGATCAGCGTTACCGGACTTTTGTAAAAAAGTTCGTTGCCGGTTACGAACTTTTCCGGAAAAGATCGGCCCAAAAATGACCCTCTCCACGTCTGACCGCATGATCCGGTTTGACGGACTTTTTAAAAAAAGCCGGATGGCAGCATCGAACTTTTCTAAAAAAGCTGATCAGCGTTACCGGACTTTTGTAAAAAAGTTCGTTGCCGGTTACGAACTTTTCCGGAAAAGATCGGCCCAAAAATGACCCTCTCCACGTCTGACCGCATGATCCGGTTTGACGGACTTTTTAAAAAAAGCCGGATGGCAGCATCGAACTTTTCTAAAAAAGCTGATCAGCGTTACCGGACTTTTGTAAAAAAGTTCGTTGCCGGTTACGAACTTTTCCGGAAAAGATCGGCCCAAAAATGACCCTCTCCACGTCTGACCGCATGATCCGGTTTGACGGACTTTTTAAAAAAAGCCGGATGGCAGCATCGAACTTTTCTAAAAAAGCTGATCAGCGTTACCGGACTTTTGTAAAAAAGTTCGTTGCCGGTTACGAACTTTTCCGGAAAAGATCGGCCCAAAAATGACCCTCTCCACGTCTGACCGCATGATCCGGTTTGACGGACTTTTTAAAAAAAGCCGGATGGCAGCATCGAACTTTTCTAAAAAAGCTGATCAGCGTTACCGGACTTTTGTAAAAAAGTTCGTTGCCGGTTACGAACTTTTCCGGAAAAGATCGGCCCAAAAATGACCCTCTCCACGTCTGACCGCATGATCCGGTTTGACGGACTTTTTAAAAAAAGCCGGATGGCAGCATCGAACTTTTCTAAAAAAGCTGATCAGCGTTACCGGACTTTTGTAAAAAAGTTCGTTGCCGGTTACGAACTTTTCCGGAAAAGATCGGCCCAAAAATGACCCTCTCCACGTCTGACCGCATGATCCGGTTTGACGGACTTTTTAAAAAAAGCCGGATGGCAGCATCGAACTTTTCTAAAAAAGCTGATCAGCGTTACCGGACTTTTGTAAAAAAGTTCGTTGCCGGTTACGAACTTTTCCGGAAAAGATCGGCCCAAAAATGACCCTCTCCACGTCTGACCGCATGATCCGGTTTGACGGACTTTTTAAAAAAAGCCGGATGGCAGCATCGAACTTTTCTAAAAAAGCTGATCAGCGTTACCGGACTTTTGTAAAAAAGTTCGTTGCCGGTTACGAACTTTTCCGGAAAAGATCGGCCCAAAAATGACCCTCTCCACGTCTGACCGCATGATCCGGTTTGACGGACTTTTTAAAAAAAGCCGGATGGCAGCATCGAACTTTTCTAAAAAAGCTGATCAGCGTTACCGGACTTTTGTAAAAAAGTTCGTTGCCGGTTACGAACTTTTCCGGAAAAGATCGGCCCAAAAATGACCCTCTCCACGTCTGACCGCATGATCCGGTTTGACGGACTTTTTAAAAAAAGCCGGATGGCAGCATCGAACTTTTCTAAAAAAGCTGATCAGCGTTACCGGACTTTTGTAAAAAAGTTCGTTGCCGGTTACGAACTTTTCCGGAAAAGATCGGCCCAAAAATGACCCTCTCCACGTCTGACCGCATGATCCGGTTTGACGGACTTTTTAAAAAAAGCCGGATGGCAGCATCGAACTTTTCTAAAAAAGCTGATCAGCGTTACCGGACTTTTGTAAAAAAGTTCGTTGCCGGTTACGAACTTTTCCGGAAAAGATCGGCCCAAAAATGACCCTCTCCACGTCTGACCGCATGATCCGGTTTGACGGACTTTTTAAAAAAAGCCGGATGGCAGCATCGAACTTTTCTAAAAAAGCTGATCAGCGTTACCGGACTTTTGTAAAAAAGTTCGTTGCCGGTTACGAACTTTTCCGGAAAAGATCGGCCCAAAAATGACCCTCTCCACGTCTGACCGCATGATCCGGTTTGACGGACTTTTTAAAAAAAGCCGGATGGCAGCATCGAACTTTTCTAAAAAAGCTGATCAGCGTTACCGGACTTTTGTAAAAAAGTTCGTTGCCGGTTACGAACTTTTCCGGAAAAGATCGGCCCAAAAATGACCCTCTCCACGTCTGACCGCATGATCCGGTTTGACGGACTTTTTAAAAAAAGCCGGATGGCAGCATCGAACTTTTCTAAAAAAGCTGATCAGCGTTACCGGACTTTTGTAAAAAAGTTCGTTGCCGGTTACGAACTTTTCCGGAAAAGATCGGCCCAAAAATGACCCTCTCCACGTCTGACCGCATGATCCGGTTTGACGGACTTTTTAAAAAAAGCCGGATGGCAGCATCGAACTTTTCTAAAAAAGCTGATCAGCGTTACCGGACTTTTGTAAAAAAGTTCGTTGCCGGTTACGAACTTTTCCGGAAAAGATCGGCCCAAAAATGACCCTCTCCACGTCTGACCGCATGATCCGGTTTGACGGACTTTTTAAAAAAAGCCGGATGGCAGCATCGAACTTTTCTAAAAAAGCTGATCAGCGTTACCGGACTTTTGTAAAAAAGTTCGTTGCCGGTTACGAACTTTTCCGGAAAAGATCGGCCCAAAAATGACCCTCTCCACGTCTGACCGCATGATCCGGTTTGACGGACTTTTTAAAAAAAGCCGGATGGCAGCATCGAACTTTTCTAAAAAAGCTGATCAGCGTTACCGGACTTTTGTAAAAAAGTTCGTTGCCGGTTACGAACTTTTCCGGAAAAGATCGGCCCAAAAATGACCCTCTCCACGTCTGACCGCATGATCCGGTTTGACGGACTTTTTAAAAAAAGCCGGATGGCAGCATCGAACTTTTCTAAAAAAGCTGATCAGCGTTACCGGACTTTTGTAAAAAAGTTCGTTGCCGGTTACGAACTTTTCCGGAAAAGATCGGCCCAAAAATGACCCTCTCCACGTCTGACCGCATGATCCGGTTTGACGGACTTTTTAAAAAAAGCCGGATGGCAGCATCGAACTTTTCTAAAAAAGCTGATCAGCGTTACCGGACTTTTGTAAAAAAGTTCGTTGCCGGTTACGAACTTTTCCGGAAAAGATCGGCCCAAAAATGACCCTCTCCACGTCTGACCGCATGATCCGGTTTGACGGACTTTTTAAAAAAAGCCGGATGGCAGCATCGAACTTTTCTAAAAAAGCTGATCAGCGTTACCGGACTTTTGTAAAAAAGTTCGTTGCCGGTTACGAACTTTTCCGGAAAAGATCGGCCCAAAAATGACCCTCTCCACGTCTGACCGCATGATCCGGTTTGACGGACTTTTTAAAAAAAGCCGGATGGCAGCATCGAACTTTTCTAAAAAAGCTGATCAGCGTTACCGGACTTTTGTAAAAAAGTTCGTTGCCGGTTACGAACTTTTCCGGAAAAGATCGGCCCAAAAATGACCCTCTCCACGTCTGACCGCATGATCCGGTTTGACGGACTTTTTAAAAAAAGCCGGATGGCAGCATCGAACTTTTCTAAAAAAGCTGATCAGCGTTACCGGACTTTTGTAAAAAAGTTCGTTGCCGGTTACGAACTTTTCCGGAAAAGATCGGCCCAAAAATGACCCTCTCCACGTCTGACCGCATGATCCGGTTTGACGGACTTTTTAAAAAAAGCCGGATGGCAGCATCGAACTTTTCTAAAAAAGCTGATCAGCGTTACCGGACTTTTGTAAAAAAGTTCGTTGCCGGTTACGAACTTTTCCGGAAAAGATCGGCCCAAAAATGACCCTCTCCACGTCTGACCGCATGATCCGGTTTGACGGACTTTTTAAAAAAAGCCGGATGGCAGCATCGAACTTTTCTAAAAAAGCTGATCAGCGTTACCGGACTTTTGTAAAAAAGTTCGTTGCCGGTTACGAACTTTTCCGGAAAAGATCGGCCCAAAAATGACCCTCTCCACGTCTGACCGCATGATCCGGTTTGACGGACTTTTTAAAAAAAGCCGGATGGCAGCATCGAACTTTTCTAAAAAAGCTGATCAGCGTTACCGGACTTTTGTAAAAAAGTTCGTTGCCGGTTACGAACTTTTCCGGAAAAGATCGGCCCAAAAATGACCCTCTCCACGTCTGACCGCATGATCCGGTTTGACGGACTTTTTAAAAAAAGCCGGATGGCAGCATCGAACTTTTCTAAAAAAGCTGATCAGCGTTACCGGACTTTTGTAAAAAAGTTCGTTGCCGGTTACGAACTTTTCCGGAAAAGATCGGCCCAAAAATGACCCTCTCCACGTCTGACCGCATGATCCGGTTTGACGGACTTTTTAAAAAAAGCCGGATGGCAGCATCGAACTTTTCTAAAAAAGCTGATCAGCGTTACCGGACTTTTGTAAAAAAGTTCGTTGCCGGTTACGAACTTTTCCGGAAAAGATCGGCCCAAAAATGACCCTCTCCACGTCTGACCGCATGATCCGGTTTGACGGACTTTTTAAAAAAAGCCGGATGGCAGCATCGAACTTTTCTAAAAAAGCTGATCAGCGTTACCGGACTTTTGTAAAAAAGTTCGTTGCCGGTTACGAACTTTTCCGGAAAAGATCGGCCCAAAAATGACCCTCTCCACGTCTGACCGCATGATCCGGTTTGACGGACTTTTTAAAAAAAGCCGGATGGCAGCATCGAACTTTTCTAAAAAAGCTGATCAGCGTTACCGGACTTTTGTAAAAAAGTTCGTTGCCGGTTACGAACTTTTCCGGAAAAGATCGGCCCAAAAATGACCCTCTCCACGTCTGACCGCATGATCCGGTTTGACGGACTTTTTAAAAAAAGCCGGATGGCAGCATCGAACTTTTCTAAAAAAGCTGATCAGCGTTACCGGACTTTTGTAAAAAAGTTCGTTGCCGGTTACGAACTTTTCCGGAAAAGATCGGCCCAAAAATGACCCTCTCCACGTCTGACCGCATGATCCGGTTTGACGGACTTTTTAAAAAAAGCCGGATGGCAGCATCGAACTTTTCTAAAAAAGCTGATCAGCGTTACCGGACTTTTGTAAAAAAGTTCGTTGCCGGTTACGAACTTTTCCGGAAAAGATCGGCCCAAAAATGACCCTCTCCACGTCTGACCGCATGATCCGGTTTGACGGACTTTTTAAAAAAAGCCGGATGGCAGCATCGAACTTTTCTAAAAAAGCTGATCAGCGTTACCGGACTTTTGTAAAAAAGTTCGTTGCCGGTTACGAACTTTTCCGGAAAAGATCGGCCCAAAAATGACCCTCTCCACGTCTGACCGCATGATCCGGTTTGACGGACTTTTTAAAAAAAGCCGGATGGCAGCATCGAACTTTTCTAAAAAAGCTGATCAGCGTTACCGGACTTTTGTAAAAAAGTTCGTTGCCGGTTACGAACTTTTCCGGAAAAGATCGGCCCAAAAATGACCCTCTCCACGTCTGACCGCATGATCCGGTTTGACGGACTTTTTAAAAAAAGCCGGATGGCAGCATCGAACTTTTCTAAAAAAGCTGATCAGCGTTACCGGACTTTTGTAAAAAAGTTCGTTGCCGGTTACGAACTTTTCCGGAAAAGATCGGCCCAAAAATGACCCTCTCCACGTCTGACCGCATGATCCGGTTTGACGGACTTTTTAAAAAAAGCCGGATGGCAGCATCGAACTTTTCTAAAAAAGCTGATCAGCGTTACCGGACTTTTGTAAAAAAGTTCGTTGCCGGTTACGAACTTTTCCGGAAAAGATCGGCCCAAAAATGACCCTCTCCACGTCTGACCGCATGATCCGGTTTGACGGACTTTTTAAAAAAAGCCGGATGGCAGCATCGAACTTTTCTAAAAAAGCTGATCAGCGTTACCGGACTTTTGTAAAAAAGTTCGTTGCCGGTTACGAACTTTTCCGGAAAAGATCGGCCCAAAAATGACCCTCTCCACGTCTGACCGCATGATCCGGTTTGACGGACTTTTTAAAAAAAGCCGGATGGCAGCATCGAACTTTTCTAAAAAAGCTGATCAGCGTTACCGGACTTTTGTAAAAAAGTTCGTTGCCGGTTACGAACTTTTCCGGAAAAGATCGGCCCAAAAATGACCCTCTCCACGTCTGACCGCATGATCCGGTTTGACGGACTTTTTAAAAAAAGCCGGATGGCAGCATCGAACTTTTCTAAAAAAGCTGATCAGCGTTACCGGACTTTTGTAAAAAAGTTCGTTGCCGGTTACGAACTTTTCCGGAAAAGATCGGCCCAAAAATGACCCTCTCCACGTCTGACCGCATGATCCGGTTTGACGGACTTTTTAAAAAAAGCCGGATGGCAGCATCGAACTTTTCTAAAAAAGCTGATCAGCGTTACCGGACTTTTGTAAAAAAGTTCGTTGCCGGTTACGAACTTTTCCGGAAAAGATCGGCCCAAAAATGACCCTCTCCACGTCTGACCGCATGATCCGGTTTGACGGACTTTTTAAAAAAAGCCGGATGGCAGCATCGAACTTTTCTAAAAAAGCTGATCAGCGTTACCGGACTTTTGTAAAAAAGTTCGTTGCCGGTTACGAACTTTTCCGGAAAAGATCGGCCCAAAAATGACCCTCTCCACGTCTGACCGCATGATCCGGTTTGACGGACTTTTTAAAAAAAGCCGGATGGCAGCATCGAACTTTTCTAAAAAAGCTGATCAGCGTTACCGGACTTTTGTAAAAAAGTTCGTTGCCGGTTACGAACTTTTCCGGAAAAGATCGGCCCAAAAATGACCCTCTCCACGTCTGACCGCATGATCCGGTTTGACGGACTTTTTAAAAAAAGCCGGATGGCAGCATCGAACTTTTCTAAAAAAGCTGATCAGCGTTACCGGACTTTTGTAAAAAAGTTCGTTGCCGGTTACGAACTTTTCCGGAAAAGATCGGCCCAAAAATGACCCTCTCCACGTCTGACCGCATGATCCGGTTTGACGGACTTTTTAAAAAAAGCCGGATGGCAGCATCGAACTTTTCTAAAAAAGCTGATCAGCGTTACCGGACTTTTGTAAAAAAGTTCGTTGCCGGTTACGAACTTTTCCGGAAAAGATCGGCCCAAAAATGACCCTCTCCACGTCTGACCGCATGATCCGGTTTGACGGACTTTTTAAAAAAAGCCGGATGGCAGCATCGAACTTTTCTAAAAAAGCTGATCAGCGTTACCGGACTTTTGTAAAAAAGTTCGTTGCCGGTTACGAACTTTTCCGGAAAAGATCGGCCCAAAAATGACCCTCTCCACGTCTGACCGCATGATCCGGTTTGACGGACTTTTTAAAAAAAGCCGGATGGCAGCATCGAACTTTTCTAAAAAAGCTGATCAGCGTTACCGGACTTTTGTAAAAAAGTTCGTTGCCGGTTACGAACTTTTCCGGAAAAGATCGGCCCAAAAATGACCCTCTCCACGTCTGACCGCATGATCCGGTTTGACGGACTTTTTAAAAAAAGCCGGATGGCAGCATCGAACTTTTCTAAAAAAGCTGATCAGCGTTACCGGACTTTTGTAAAAAAGTTCGTTGCCGGTTACGAACTTTTCCGGAAAAGATCGGCCCAAAAATGACCCTCTCCACGTCTGACCGCATGATCCGGTTTGACGGACTTTTTAAAAAAAGCCGGATGGCAGCATCGAACTTTTCTAAAAAAGCTGATCAGCGTTACCGGACTTTTGTAAAAAAGTTCGTTGCCGGTTACGAACTTTTCCGGAAAAGATCGGCCCAAAAATGACCCTCTCCACGTCTGACCGCATGATCCGGTTTGACGGACTTTTTAAAAAAAGCCGGATGGCAGCATCGAACTTTTCTAAAAAAGCTGATCAGCGTTACCGGACATTTTCAAAAAAGTCCGGCTGCGCAAGTGAACTTTTTAAAAAAATGTGGATTGCGGTACCGGACTTTTTTTAATAGCTGACAACGATTATCCGCTTTTTTAACTTGAAAGGAACCTGCCTACTTGAGCACAGACCCGGATAAACCCCGCTTTTTGGGTGACGTCCCCCCTCGCAGTTTTTACGCCGGATCATTTATTTCCGGCAGGAGAACAGGGCAAAGTCCTTATCTGCTCATGAAGGGATACACTGCTCTATGACGCTGGTAAAAAAACACCGCATTCGCAAAAAGACCACTCTTGTCGACAAACTGCCCGAGATGGTCTTTTCTGCGCTTGCCAACCATGAGGATTTCATAGTGACGTACGAGACCGATCCAAAAACCAACAAGACCGCGCTTTACGTAATGACCGGTTCCCTGATCACGCCGGAACTGCTCGCCGCCCTCAAAAAACAGATCGAGCACAGGAAAGAAGAAGGCAGTACGGTCGTTACCCGCGACTGGAAATAACGAATAAAAAGAATACCGGAAAGCAAACGCCTTTTTTCTTGTGAGATTCCCGGACGGTTACGGTTCTTTTTCCGGAGTACCGCTGCCGATAA
>JGI20225J20221_1002894_pt1 | contig 11522 bp, 11 predicted proteins | sample BioMet4_FD_20221 | JGI IMG/M metagenome (IMG submission 20221) | reverse complement strand
ACGGAAGACGATGGTGGCGGCTCCGATGGCTGATGGACCATTTTTGGTATTGATCGCGGCGGCGGACAGCATTCCTTCTTTCGTGATGAGGTTGCGGCCCCACAGGAAGGATGTGTTTCCGTCCTGCCAGCCAAATCGACTGCTTACCTGAATGAGGGGGATGCAGCGGCGGTTTACAAAGTCGTAGGCCGAGAGGTACTTGACGAGGAATTCCTTGTGTTCGCTGGTAATAGGGAGCCCGTAGCTCGCCAGAGAAACGATCTCACGCGTGTCGGCGATGACCTTACGGTCGACCATCTGATAATGCCATGCGTCGTCCATGTGCCATGCCAGCTTTACCTGCTCCTTGCCGGTGTGGACGCATTTCAAACGTTCGACGAGGACGATGGCGACGGGAAACACGTGCTTAAACCCGGCATGGCCTTTCCCGTTGTCGACCCACGCGGCAATCCCATCATGGAGGCTGAGAATCATTTTGCCTGGTACTAAGGCGTTGGCCGATACCGGCGCGTCGGGGAGCATGGAGTGAACCGTGGCTGGTGGGGTCTGGGATTCAGCAATGGCTACTGCCGATTTGCTGAAGCCCAAGGTGATGGGACTCGATCCATTCGGGAGGTGGGGGCAGTTGGCGCAGTAGGCCGCCGCATTCAAGCAGTCACGTATGTTGGTGCATGTTCGAGGGCCGCCAGCCAAGGCATGGGTGATTTTGTTTTCTGTCTCGGCAAATGAGTAGCCAGGGTAGGGCAAACTCAAGGCATGGGCTTGCTGCTCTCCATTGACGCAGCGAACGACGATGGACAGGGCAGCGAACCACTCCGGCTCCGGCAACGTTGCCGCGTCATCCCGGCAATGCCGCATCCAGGCGCATCCGTCCATGACAGGCTGGAGTTCCACTGACGGGTATTGGATAAGCGTCTCGCCTGCCGGGTCAATCCCTGCCGATGCCCGTGCCAGGTTTAGAGTTGGAGCCGGTGTGGGAGGAGGACAAGAGGCCTCAATAGCGGCCACAGGATACCGGGAAGCTGCGTCATAATGGGCGACCGACACCAGGGCTGGCTGGCCGGACTTGTGGTTGTAGGTGTGGGGCGGGCGCAGAACACGGGCAAGGTCCGAGGTGGTATCGACCTTGAAGCCCTGCTGATGGAAGACTTCGGCCACAGCCTGCTGGAAGCGACGGACCAACTCCTGCCCTTGTTGCCGTTCTTCCTCGGTGCTGAAAACCAAGGGGGCGTCGAACCACCAGTGGGCGTGGTAGCCGCCGCCGCTGTCCAGGATGACCGTGGGCGTGACGGGGAGTCCTTTCAGGATGCCGAGAGCCTGTTCCTTCGTCGGGAGGTTCTCGGTTTTTTCCTTGTGGACCCCTCCCTGACAATCAATCTCGATCCAGACACCAAAAATGGCGGCCGTATTCGCCCCGGTGCCGCGCTTTCCCGGTTCGGGTTTCGTCCGTTGAAGGGCCATGCCGACGTAAACATCGGTCTGCTGCTGCAACTCACCGACCTTATGGGCCATGCCGGCGATGTCCGTGGTATGAAACCCGAAGATGCCGTGCGCCTTGGTCCACACGACAAACCAGCCGTCCGGTGGATGATCGCCAGCTTGAAGCGAGTAATATCCGAAAACGGCCTCGTTAAGAGGCCCTGCCTGATCGTTCATAAAAACTCCCGTGGCTCGCGGCGTGCGCGAACCTTCCATGTCTGCGGCTCCGGGATGCGCGTTAAGGGCGCAAGCGGAGACCAAATCCTGCGTGAAAAGCCCTAGCCGACCGGGATGGCCTGCTTTTGGGGACTACTATGGAGGGTCAGGAACTGAGACAGATGGGAGTGGAGAAAATCAATGCATGATCAATGACAACAACAGTCTTCGTCCGATTTTAGCTTGGCCCACCTCCTTGATTGAAAAATACTATTTTTAAATAAGTCCGAAGGCCAGCGAGTCAAATTTTCCTGTCGGGAAACACCGATAGAGTCCATTAGCGGGAATGTCCTCAACGTCTCTCCGGTTCGTGGGCTGTTCACCGGCCATGTGGTTGCTGGCAGCAAGAACACCTCCGGGGACGAAACGGCATGGGTATTGATGTCGTTGGTGGCACGGCGCCGGGCAAGATCAGCCAAGGGGCGTCAGCCCGTAATGTTAAAAGGCCCGCCCTCCAGTTGTAGAGCGAGCCTTCGGTGTTATTTTTTCTCTTGTTTTTCCGAGCAAGCCATAGAGGCGCATCAGCCGTCCATTTCGGTCTCAAGGTCCCAGCAACGGCGGCAGGCNTCNNGGNCCNGCGGGNAGCAGCNNGNTTCACAGTCAGCTTTCATTTCATCAAGCNCCGCCTGCGTTNNGGCGGCCNGNTCNAGGAGCGTTTNCATTTTTTCTACCTACGTTNTTTTGCGTTGTCTCTGGGACGGTACTGACAGTGGGGTTGGCAAGAACCAACCATAAACTTTTCAACCTGAAGCTAAATCTCAACGGTCATGGCCTCGTACAGTCGATAAAAGGCGTCGAGGTCGTCGATGTCGAAGAGGGCTTCATCCAGAGGAACATCAAGATTCAAACGGATGTTGGTTCCTTTGCGGACATAGTGCCTCGCAATGTAATGGTGAACAATTTCTGTTAAAACGAACTTAAGACCCATTCTAAACTCAACAGTTGACGAGAGTTTCGCCTTTTTCATAAGCTCTTCACGAGAATTCATAATTCCTCCATTGTGACATGTTAAGATCACTAGCGCCTGCGGCCAGGCCTTCCGAGTCATTTTTTGACTTGATTGCTTATTCTGCATTACACTGAATGGGCACCACACCATATTGGGGAAGTGCCCCATTCGGGTTAAAAGTTAATCGATGTCGCGTTATTGCACTCGTGATACAGACGCATCAGCCGTTCCATTTCTGTTTCAAGGTCCCAGCAACGGCGGTAAGTATCAAGGTCCTGCTGGGCGCTGTTGTTCTTCAGTGCGTCAAGTTCCGCCTGCGTTGCGGCGGCTTGTTCTAAGACTGTCTTCATAACATCACCATAATTTCTCTGTTGTGTGGGCCGACTTTGGAAGTGTGGCTGGCTAGACCACACTCCCCTGTTCGACCGCTCCCGGGCTAAATCTTGATGCTTATCTCGAGCGCATCGTGAAGGCCGTAGAATGCATCGAAGTTGTCCGGGTCAAGGATAGTATCGTCGATGTGCGTTTCAAGGTTTACGGAAATGTTCGAAGGAACAGGAATCATGCCGGCCGAGGCGAGTGCTTGAATCACCTGGGCAATGGCGAACTTCGTCCCCATTTCGAGGTTGATCTCGGCAACCTCTACACTCTGATCAAAACAACTAGTAGTGTCCATGACGGACCTCCTATTTTTGAAGGTTTGGTTTCTTTGCCATAGCCAATTGCGGGCTAGAGCGGCCGTCTCCGTGCTTGCAAATGTAAACTAGGTCCTCTGAGCGGCGTTTGCAAGCCTATTTTGTATCCACTGCAGTTCGTTTGAGTTGTAGAGCCGCTTATTACTTTTCTCGATCAGTATGATACATTCCTCATGCTTCATGAGACTGTTGCAGTGCTGTGTCGTAAAATATGAACTTTTTGTAATGTTCTTGGCGCCAGCAGCCGATCAGGCACGGTGAGGACCTGATCAGATATTTTTCAAACTATTCAAGCTTGTTAGAAAAATCATCCACAACCCCGCAGAGATACGGGGTGGGCTTCGCAATCGAGTCCGGCGACAGGCTGGGCCACACGCCGAAGGGCAAACGGCTTATGCTTGGCGCAGAGGCAGGGCTGTACTGCCGAAGGCAAACTTTTACAGCGTGGGCGGGTTGATTTAGGCCGCCACGCAGCATTTTCATCGTATATTCGTATGAAATAGGTGCGTTGCGATTAAAACCGGCAGGCGACCGCAAAGGTGGCAGTGGTCAGCGAAGGCGGTAAACGAGGATGCCGGGCCGATCCCGAGCAACGTCAGCCGTGGTGTCCCTCGGCTGCCAACCTGTCCAGGGCGGCATCGAGCTTGGCGCGAAAGCTCCGGGCCAACTCTTGCCCGATTTCCGAGCAGAGCCGAGCCGTCTCGCCGCCCTCGGCCACAGACGCGCTGCCCATGACCACGAACAGGTGCTCGATGGGGCGGAAGGCGTTTAGTACCGCGTCCTTTAGATCGATCAGCTGGATATCTTCTTGGTTCATTTTGTGATCCTCCTGGTGTCATTGGAAAAATTTCCAAGAGGATACCCTGGGACCAAGGTCTGGTCACGGGGGTAGTATCGACGAAGTCTGTTGCTGCTGCTGGAATCAGGCGGCCCACTGCGCCGACAATGCTTCTGCCTGCTGGGACCATTTGGAGGGCTGCGTCCTATAAATCTGGCGGTAGGGGGGCGCGAATTTCACCCTCAGGCAGAACCCACAGTTGGGACTTGGCTCCACTTACTTTTTACTTTCTTGATTGGTATCGGCAAGAGTTCTACCTTCAAGTGTATGCCTTCAAGAGTGGCAAAAGATAAGTTCAGCAACCTCGAGAGTTCTAAGGACTCTACCAGGGTAAAGGGTGTTGAGTTCATGAAGGGTATCCTTGGGCTTGCACACTAGTCACGAGTTGGGTTAATTCACAGGTTAGTTTTCGGCAGGGATTTCGGTTGACCGAAATAATGCCCTAACTTGGAGGAATAAATAATCATCTAGGCCTAAATGATCCTAGCGGAGGTGGGCAATGGCTAATGAATCAAGCGAGAAGACTGAAAATCCAGCCGAGTTCGAGGACAGGAAGATTTACGATATCCCCGTTGACGAGCTTCTTGAGGATAAGGAGCAGCCGAGGAAGTATTTCGATAAGGAAGCCCTGGATGCGCTTAAGGAGTCCATTAAAGGTTATGGGCTCATGCAACCTATAGTTTTCCGTCATGGGGAGAAAGATGGAAAACTCATGATTGTAGCAGGTGAACGCAGATTCCGGGCCATCAAGAGTATCCTTAGCGATGCGAAGAATAACCCTGATGATCCAAAATCACAGGAAATCCTAAACCGATTTGAGAAGATCAAGGGCGTGTTTGTCTCTGGCAACCACAAGGAAATCGCTCTCATTGAGAACGTGCAGCGTGAGAACCTGAACCCGGTAGAACTGGCTGAGGGATTAGGCAAGCTCAGAGATGGCGGGGGGTATGGGCTTGATATCATCGGTACGATGATTGGCAAATCCGTCTCTTCCGTCAGTGAAATTTTGTCAATCAACAAGCTCCCGAAAGAAATTCGTAATGAAGCCAGAAAGCGTAACGACATTTCGCAGTGGGTGTTGGTTGCAGTAGCAAAAGCCAAAAAGCCTGAAGCCCAAGCCAAGAGGTGGGACAAGCTCAAAGACAGCGGAATCACTCAAGCTGCTTTCAGGAGGAAAGAGAAGGAAGGGTCCGGGAAAGACAAAGGCAAGAACCAAAGTTTCAACTTTGGAAGCAGCATGCGGGCCGTTAAAACTGCCTCAACCCAGCTCCAGAAGTTGAAAGGCCCTGATATCGAGGGGATTACAGTGGAGGAACGGCAGAAACTTCGGGAGCAGCTTGAAGCGCTGCGGGGTGAGTTGGAGCAGGTGCTGAGTGGGTTCTAGTGGAAGCGCTGTCAATTAGAACCGGGAGTGAGTATGTGTGTTCCCCTTCTCGCCGCGTAACTTGTTTTGCAAAATTTTTCCGAGTATTAAGCAACCTGACCACTCGGATGTAGCCGGCCGATGGCGAGACGCCTTTCCCGAAATATGTTCTTCGAAGTTAACGGCAGATTGCTCTTTGGGCTAGATTCATGAGTACGCCCATCGCCGCAAGCCCGTCATCGTGGAGATCGGTTCCCCGGTAATCTCAAGTGCCCGTTTCCCATACGTTGCATTTTTGGTGTGAAGAGGCATTCACTCAGTCCTTCGAGTATAAATGGAAAAATATTTGTTTTTATTTTTCAACTGCAGACTGCTCTTTCAAAAACAATTTGAACTGATGCTGCCTTACAGGTTTAGGTTTTTTAAAGTAACGACAACCTCTGCGGTAGCTCATTAACCGGACGTAAGTGGGCAAATTCCAGCATGTCTCGGATGGAAGCGCCCTTGTCGCGCCAGTCATAAAAGACATTCTCGGCGAGCAAAACATAATGCCATGTTGCATTACTGCGTTGTGCTGGATCAAGTGTGTTGATCTTGTCGCACCATGCGACGGCGGCGCGCTTTTTTCTCTTTACATTTGGTGTGGTGATTTGCCCTTGAGCCTTCGTCTCTACGAGATAGATCTCATTCCCACATCTTACGAGAAAGTCGGGGTGGTAAAAGGCTGGCAAACCGTCCTCCTTTACATAACGCAAGCGGGTGAAGCTGTGTTTCTGCTCATTCAGCTTGCAAAAAGCGTCCACGCTACCGTCGCGGTCTGCCGCCTCGATAAAAGCTCTCTCAAGCCCGCCGCTACGAGTCGGGAAGGGCAGACGGATATAAATGCTCTTATCGACGGCCAGGGATGCGCTTTCGCGCATGGTAAGCTTCGGCACCTCGGAAAGTTTTCGCCGCATCACCTCGGCATCGGATACCGTAGTGGTGTCCTCGGCCTCAAGAAGCTGCCTAGCCCAAACCCTCATGATGTGTTCGGTCACAAGATCCACCAGCAAGACCCGCCAATTTTCATCTTCCATTGGGTCTATTTCCTGCCCGAATAGACGCATGCGGATATAGGTGTCGATACCGTCGGCAAGCTGCGCGCGGTTGATCTGCACATGCGGAAATTCCGTCACCTTCTTAAACTTGGTCGAACTGTCAGTAAGTGGCTGCATCAAGGCTTCGGTGATGCGCCGGACAAGGCGGCCAAGATAATCGTTGTAGCCGGTCGCTGTCATCACGCCGCCATTGACGCGATAATCACCGAAGCGGGTTCCCGCCTGCACGTCAACAGAATGGAATTTCTCGCCCTTCCCAACTAGGCTTTTGAGTTTGGGCAAGGGGAATTTTGTAAACGGTTCCAGCTGTTCAATGTCGATCGGGCGGTTTTCGATCTCTTCTTCCTTCTCGCGCAGGATGAAGGGAATGGCGAAGTCGTATTCCTCGAATCCAGGCCTGAGCGGTACTGCGATTAGGTCGCCGGTCGAAGCGGTCTTTGCGTCGTCCTCTTCGTCCATCTCTCCGACAAGGCCTTCATTCATCAGCTCTTCATAGAAGCTGAGAAAGGCCGGATGTTCGACAATCGAAAGAATGTCGATCATGCTAGCTGGCGTCTTGCCTTGACGGATTAGGCTGCGGTTTTCCCGTTTAATGTCCTCGTAATCACCGCCGCGCCACATCAGGCGCAAGCCACGACCGATTGTCTGCTCCAAGAGAATGCCGGCGGTCGATGCCCTGAGCGGCACAATAACGCAAATGTTGTTCACGTCGAAGCCTTCACGCAGCATCAAAACGCTGACGATGACGCGGGGCTGTGCGTGACGGTCAACATCGAAAAGGCGCTCTCGAAGCACCTTCCATTCGTCGGGCTTCAGTTCGCCTTTTCTGTTGGAATCTACACGAAGCACCTCGTCATCACTCAGGCCTTCTAGCTTCAGGAAGTCGTCAACCAGCGGCGTTACGGTCGTGTCCTCGCACACGACCAGCATTTTCGGATGCCGATTTGAATCGACGGCGGCGAAGTCCTTTTCCAGCTTGCGTAGCTTGGTCAGGCCGGCGCGCAACATGATGCGCTGCCCCTCGGACAGCTGCGGGTTTCCGTCCTCGTCGCGGTAGGCTCTAAATTCCAAATCCTCATTGGACAAGGCCCCGATCTCGCTGCGCTTGTCCAAGACAAGGGATTTCACTAACCCCTGACGCATAGCGGTCTTCAGGTCGAAGTCCACTACGATATGTGGGAAGTAGTTTTTTTTGGCTCTTTTGCCGGTGCCAACCGCGTTATAGGGGGTCGCTGAAAAGTCTACCTGGCAAAAATGGACGCCTTTTGGCTCTGCGATTGTGGTCAGACTCTTTTGCCACTCGACTTCTGAAGCCTCGCCCTCGCGCCGAAACTCGTGGATATGATGTGCTTCATCGTTGAACACCATGAGGCTTGGTAATTCGCGCAGATAGGTAAGAATGCCCCCTCGCTCATATCGGCGATTGAGCACATTCAGGTCATTGCCCTTGCTGATTCCAGGGGTCAGAGGAAGAAGGCTCTGTACGACGGATTTGGCGTCTACCCTGACGCCTGGAGTGGCAATATCGTCTTCGGCTTCTTCCTCGCCTTCCTCGCCTTCCTCGCTTAGGACGTGCCAGTTGGTCAGGGCGATCAGTCCGCCGGCAGTGACCTTGCGGCCGATCTCATCCTTCGGACAAACTGCGCCCTGCACAAAGTGGAACACTTCGTCCCGATAGGTCGTCGGGATGAACAGTTCTTGATAAAGGGTAAGGTCAGACGTGCTGAAGTCGCGTTTGCCGTCACGTTCTTTGCCTTCAAAGGCGTCGCGCAAGCGATCATAGACGATTAGGCCAGGGGCAACGACAAGGAAGTTTTTGGTATAACGACCATTCTCCGGTGTGCGGTTGGCGTTCAAAAGTTGCCAGACCATCAAGGCCTGCAACACCCATGTCTTGCCGGTGCCAGTCGCCATCTTGAGGCAGTATTTTGGATAATCATTCTTACCCACACCGATGATCTGCGCGGCCTGGGCGCTTGCTATCAACACTTCCGGAGCGATCTCCTCATACAGGCCTCTAAGCGTGGACACGCCCAGAACCTCGTGAGCATAAATGACATTCAGGATGCCGGCGCGTTGCCCGTCATGGAAATTGAAGCCACGGGTGTCTTTGAAGTCCTCCTGAAACCACCATTTCAGCAGCTCGGCCGTGGTTGCGCTAACCTGGTAAAGAATGGGGGCGCTGCCAAATTCCAGGCCTTGGCAGACCTCGGCCACACGCGCAGTCAGTTTCTTTGCAAGGGTCAAGTCATTGATACTTGGCATTATGCTACCTCAACAACGGCTTCGGCCTCAAAACCGAACACGTCCACGACGCGGACGCAAACGCGGCGAGGGCCGTCCTTGACCGGTAAGCCGCTCATGTGGGCGGTCGTGACAACACGGTATGGATCGTTATCGTTCTCGGTGTTGCCGCGATAATCCTGCCAGACGGATCGGAACACCTCGCCGTCATAGTCAGGGTCAACGCTCCAATACTCGATTAAAGCCATCGGGTCTTTGTTTATCAACTCTTGGAGCTTTTCCCTGTTCACCTTGTCCAAGTTGAGCGCGTCGGGCGACAGCAGGACATAGTTATCCAACGTGATGGCCAAGGTCTCTTTGTCGCCGTTGCGCTTGCGCATGATGGGCTTCAGCTTGACATATTGCAGCGATGAGAAGCGGACTTCACCGGTTTTAAGTTTGCCGCCTTTCTTTTTCAGGCGATCGAGAAGATCAGGGGGAATCACCAGTACTTCCAGCTTGTCACCCTGGTTCAAGGCCTGAATGTCATGGCCAATGTTGGAATCGAAGTTCCAACCTAAAACGATGACCTTTTCCCATCCGCCCATAAGGTTGTCGCGGAGTTCGATGGCGCGCTTCAGCGTGGTAAGGCCAGTCAGCTTGTTCGGGCTGTCGGCCAGTACAAGAGTTTTGGTGCCGTGAACACGGCCCAAATTGCGGTTGGGATTTTCTTCAACCGGTAAAGGCAAAGCGCCATAAAGGCCAAGGACGATTTCCGATAGGTCGCCCATGCGGAATTTTCGGCCCAGAGTGCTTCGGGCCATTTCAACCTGATAATCACCTACTTGTTGATAAAGAAACGGCCTAGCGTCCTGGTCAATCATGCGCTTGCGCGTTATCATGCAAGCTGGCTTTCCAAGATCGGTTACAATCCATCTGCGCCCAAGACGCTCAGCAACAGCCGCTATTGTACCAGAACCAGAAAAGTTATCCATCACCAAACCATCTTCTGGACACGAAGAACTGATTATATTTTCCAGGAGAGCTTCTGGTTTCTGAGTTGGATATCCCAATGACTCGGTAAAGTGAGTTTTAAGTGGAGAAATATCTACCCACCAATCTGCCAATGGCTGCCCCCTGTTCTTGTCCAACCAGGCTTCATTTAAATCGTTTGGTATTCCTTTTAGTTTTCTGAACACGCCGGGATTATTATCTTTTAGCCACTGATAAGTAATTCTGCCATCAGCATTAAAGTAAGATCCAAATCTTTTAATTGTGCTTTCAGACAGACCTTTTCTGATCGGCTTAAAGTAAGTTCTTTCTTCAGATTTCTGATAAAAAAGGATGTTGTCGTGCTTGCGTTTGAAGTAGGACACATCTCTACTTCCAATGTCTTGGTAGCACCAACATATATCGTTTACAAAGTTATCTTTGCCGAAAATATCATCCATAACTATTTTGACGTAATGGCCGATATGCCAGTCGATGTGTACAAAAATTGCTCCAGACGGTGAGAGCAATTCCTTCATCAGGGGCAATCTTGAGGAGATCATTTTTAAATATGAAGCTGTGCCATCTACCCATGTGTCAGAATAAGCAAATTGCTCAAGAACAGTCGGGCGACTTTCAATATCGCCGCCTGGAAGATTTATCTTTGTGCGATAATCCGCCTTGCTGTCGAATGGCGGATCGATATAGATCAAATCCACCTTGCCGCGCATGGATGGCGTGTCATCACTACCGGCCAGCAACGCGGCCATAGCCAAAAGGTTGTCGCCGTAGATGAGGCGGTTCATGTTTGCGGGATTGAAGCCTTGTGAAGCTTTATCCGCCTGTACAAATAATTTTTGCCAGTTTGTATCACGTGACGGGATAACCAGCTCGCGGGTCTGCAATCCGACGCGGTAATTGCTATCCAGGCGCTCCATGATGCGCTCGGCTTCGCGTTTGCCATCGGCGACGATCTTGGGCAGTTGTTCTAACAGGCTTGGCATATTGTGGCTCTTTTGACTTCCATTTTGGGGCGACCGTTTCTAGTGTGAATGGCCCCACAACCTTTCCAAACGCGCCGGATTGGCGGTGGCATAGTGGGCCGTATGCTGTATGCCCTTGTGCCCGAGATAGTCTTGAATCAGACGCGTGTCTGCTCCTTGACCGGCCAGGACGAAGTCGCAAGCATGGCGAATCATACGCGGATGATCGGGTTGGGGCAACCCTGCAGCTTGGCCATATTTGCGGATCGCGGCCCAGTCCGTATTTACGGGTTAGGGGCGTGCCCGCTCGCATAGAAAAATGGCTTGGCCTTCGGGCTTCAATTTGGTCTGTTTGTGTCAACCCGCCCCTGATGACGCAGATTTCGCAGGCCCGCAATGGATGTTTTTGGGACTGACCCTTTTTCAGCCTAGCAATTGAAAACAGCTCACAGCGGCGCAGCATCCGTGGTCAACCTCCTGGCTAATCGGAGCCTTTTGCAGGCCAACCAGGTGTCCACACGAGGTCCACATCACGCCATGAACGCAGTGAACGTCTTGCACCTCGTGAGCGGAAAAAACCAAAGTATATTAAGGTGTTTGAAGAAGTGTTTGAGTCGGCTCGGCCACTTTCACGCCGGTAACAGGGGTTCAAATCCCCTTGGGGACGCCAAGGCAATTCAAGGGTTTAC
>JGI20225J20221_1000696_pt2 | contig 11532 bp, 14 predicted proteins | sample BioMet4_FD_20221 | JGI IMG/M metagenome (IMG submission 20221) | reverse complement strand
CCTCTGGGGCGTCTATGGCGACACCGACGAGCTCGTCATCGGGACCCACGACGTCGGCTCGGTCGCGGATGCGGAGGCCCTCCTGGAACTCCTGGCCCCGGCAGTGCGGCCGCTGCGGGACACCTCCCCTGCCGACCCCGTATGCATTCGCTGGGAACATATGGACGGCGAGCTGCGCATTGATGTCTACAGCCTGGTCGACGGTGAGCAGAAGGCCCTAGGTCTCGCAAGGGCACGTGGAGAGAAGGCCATCCGCCGTCTTTCGGACGACGCCGACGTGGAGGTCTCCTACGAGGGGCCAGGCAGGTTCGACTTCTCGAGCGAGTCCTGGGGCCATTACATGAGGATTCGACACCACCTCATATAGCCTCTGGCCAGATGGGCAATGCGCCCCTGTCAGTACTGATTAATCTCCTGCGTCGACCTGCTCTTCCGAGCAGCCAGACGGAATACCGAGCCCAACCTTCCTGTCCCGGATGTCATCATCCTCACTCCGTTCTCCGGCCCTCTCATTGTGTCGAAAACGCATCCGTCACATGACACCATGACACATCAGCAATCATCGCAATGTTTGTCATCTGCTGCCACGCTTTGGATCAAACCGGAATATGTAGACAAGCGTCTGTAGACAGTCAATCCAACGTACGTTGTTTATCGGTTGTACTTCACATCAGTGACCACTCTCTCGTCATCTCAGGAAATGAAGTCGGGACAGACGCGTCATCTGTATGTCATTGGAAAATCGTGTAACTCCTTCGGGGTCGAATACATATCCGCAGATGCCGCTGTTGCCATAGCGATTGATGTTTCCGTCTTCAGGTTGAAACTCCATGATGTAACCGAGCGTATCGCCTACCGCTCCACCAATCATGCATCCACGATATTTGTCAATGTCGCGCATAGAACCTACTATTACATTCCAAGCTGGGACATCAGCATGGCCGTGCTGATTTTCGCAGCTACTGACTTCACTATTTCAAATGTTGTGGAACCAACGGTCTTGGAAATTGTTGACTTGGTATTCTCCCAGACCGTGTCGCTTCTGACCGTATCAAGGAAATCGTTGCCCTCCCAGGTAAGTGAAGACACAGAGCAAAAATAATATGAATCATTATCTGCACTCCGAAGGGACGCCTTTATCAACCCAGCGTCATTCATGATGCTGATATGATATCCGACCAGCTGCTTATCATGCTCCTCGTCAGCAAGTTCTTCAATTGTGACAGGTCTATCAGAATCGGCAACCTTCATGAGAATTGACCGAACCAGATCCATATCACGTTTCATTTTGACCTCCTATAGGATAAACAGGTCCAACACATCTGGAACTAATTTGTCCGTTCGCGCGGTAATATCGTCCAACGTCCATGCGTCATGGATTGCAATGCCCGAATTAATGTTCAAGCCGTTCAGGTAACCAACCTCGTTTCCGCTCTTGTCTTTGCGGTTTTTCTTCTCCTTAAACGAGAGATTGCCAAGTGTACTGTTATATCCGGTCAAAGTCAGGTTTCCGAGGGTGTGGACGTATTTGCCCTGAATCTCTTCCGCCTTTTCCTCATTGCCGTCAGCAATCATATCCACCCAGCTGGCTGGAATATTCTTTCCTTGAGGGAACACATGCTCGATGGTCCAAACGTATGAACCTGATTCATAGCGATCCCAAAGCCCCTTCATCTCCTTTGTGACGGAGGGTTTGGCAAGCGTGGCCAGTATGAATCGCGCCGTGTCCGGATTTGACTCGTATATTGGACCGCGCAGCTTTTCCTCAAATATGATGTCGGAAGCGGAAACGGCAGCCAGCCTCGCACGAATCCCGGTGACGAGATCTGATCCCTTAAGCCCTTCATCATCGGTTTCTTCGATTATCCGGATGAAAAGGCGGGTCAGGTCGCGTGTTGGGGGCATGTCGGTCAAGTTCCTTCTGACGAAGAATCTGGTCAACAACGAGCAAATTTCGATTAATTCCGATTCTTCGAGCTTCGGCTTATCGCGACATTTCATCAAGTTCAGCAGGAGAAGATACGACGGCACTCCTTGCGCGTTCGCAAGATCGGAAAGAGCATCTTCAAGTTCGTCGGAAACACCCTCATCATCGATTCGAATCACCCTCGAATACACCTTGGCATTTTCGACGAGCTCGTCGAGCGTCGCGACTGGATCCCTTTTGATCTGTTCCTCATAGATGGAGAGTAGATTCGATTTCGTAGCAACTGCACCTAGAGGATATCTGGCATCGCCTTTGACGAACGGCATGTTGGCTGCACGTCTGAACGCGTCATAGCTCTGGCGGAAGAAACGTTCTTGGGTCTTGTAGTCATCACCTAGCAGCTCGAGCATGTACTGCCACTGGTCGAAGTATGCGTCTAGTTCCGACTCGTCCTGTACTTGCAGATTCGCAAGCAGCGAGTTTTTGATGAGATCAACAGCGGTCAACGGCGTACCACGGTTGTTGAGCGATTCGAAGAGCACATATGCATCCGAGTGAGATGAGACACTGATCTGCACAATGATCGCAGAATTGATTTGTTGGAGAAGCTCGAGGCACGCGCTTATCGTGTCTTCCCTTCCCCTGAGGGCAGCATCGATACGCTCGCAAAAATACCGGTACGCCCGGTATATTTTCCTGTTACCAGCCATCTTTTGCTTTGGCTTCTTGTCCTCGAGACCCACATGTTCAGTGAGCAGAAACCTGTAGTCATCGAGGTTGTAGTTCTGTACTTGGGGGATGACTCTGGTCATACCCCTCTTTCCCTTGAGGATCAGCCGGTTCTTCAGATTTAGATATGTGTTGAGCACGTCATCGTCATCGATGAATTCCGCTTTGTGCTCGGTCAGCTTGTCATAAAAGGCGGTCAGGAGGATACTCACTGTGGTAAGTCTCTGTTGTCCGTCGATGACTTCGAGTTCGGTTATCCCTGTTTCAGGGTTGTGCCCATGGTCAATAACGATGATGGAACCCAGGAAGTACCCAAGCGGGTTGTACATGACATCATCAAAGAGGTTCTTCCAATCTTTGCATCGCCATGTATATTCGCGCTGGTACCTAGGAATCTTAAAAACGACAAGCGCTTCCGGATCCAGCAGCGCCCCAATGCTTGGTTTAGTCACAGTCTCAATCATTCAATGCTCCATTCCAAAGTGCCCCGCTACTCGAGGCGGCCTTGCTCTTTTCTCCACTCGTAGGTTTCCCAGTAATACTCGACCAGCGTTACAGCAGCCCCAACAGCAAGCTTCGCATGTCGTACCGGCAGCTCCTGAAATGATGCGCTCTTACCGTGCCCGGTTCCGAACTGGTTTCTGAATTCAGCAACTCCGGAAGCAATCCCCTGCAAGCCACCCAATATCTGCTTCGCAAGCTTTCCGGATTCAGTGCTCGAATCGACTTCATTACCATCTACTTCCAGCACCTTCGAGGTCCTCTTGGCAAGCTGGGCGACATTCCAATCCTTATCCCATCCAATTCCCTGGGCCTCAAGAATCGTCTTGCAGCAGCTCTCGATAAGGTCCTTGGATTTCCCGATCGCGTCCGTCGGCTTCTCGGTTCGCATCTTCATGAGCAAGTCAATCTGCGTCGTCATGTATTCACTACTAAACGCCGTTTTCAGATAATCGGCGGAGGCGGATAAGGGCACGGTTACGGCCTTTTCCCGATCAGCTATCTCGCGGCATTTCGTGTAAACAGAGCGCATGCCCGTGTCTTGAAGGTAGGAGCTGTAGCTTTCCGATTGCTCTGGATCGTATTCCGATCCGTAATGAGCTTCGTAGTATTCAAGTAGATCGAACAGCAGCTTTCTCGCGCTAGGCTCTTCGGCCTCGTTCACGTATGCAGTCAGCGACTTTGCCTTTGAAAGCTGATACTTCTCGCATAGGGGAACGCCGATGCTTTGCATTGTGAACACATCAAAATCGTCTGTAGAAAAGTTGAGCACGTACCCTCCACGATTAAAGAGAGTAAGGAAGATGCCCTTTTCGATGTTGCTCAGCAATAGACTCTCCTTACATTCCCAATGCCTTACGGGCAGCTGCTATGGCATCTCCATCTTGGTAGAAATCGGGGCTCACACTGCTCGCCAACTCCATGGGAACGTCTTGCAGATCACGGATCGCGCTGAATGGAAGCAGGATACGCTTTGCTCCTGTGCGATGGTCTCCAAGGCCTCTTTCATTTCCGGTGTCGCTGCGAATATGATCCGCTCCGGTTTCTTCGCGCCGAGTACATGTTTTCTCAACTCCTGCTCGTCCATCGAAGTACGCCCTTCCCGGTCGTGCTCATTGTGATAAATCTTATGATAATTTTAGTACAGCTATGTATCTTTATAGTCGGAGTATACGGTTCTCAGAACAACGGTAGCTCAAAGAGTTCCTCGCATCGGCAACAGCAACATTCGTTGGCAAACGGAATCTCGGCCGTCGACGCATAGAGAACCTGCCAATAGAGCACCTTCTCGCTCGAGCGGATGTCACGGATGCGGTCGAGGAACTCGCGCCAGTAGCCGTCTCCGCCCAGGTCCGTGAGGCAATCGTCATCCATGGTGCAGCTCTTGACGAGATGCTCCTTGAGCACGTTGGCTGCCCATTTCCTCGGTTACATCGACCTCAATCTCGTCACTCATCGCCGGCCTCCTTCTCCGTGTGCACGCCAATCTCGGCCATGATGGGCGTCAGCACCGCCATCACGAGCGCCACGTCGGGTCGAGCACCGCCGTGCCCACGATCAAATCGAGTTCGCCACGACCACGCCGGGCACGCCCTGCAGGACGATGCGGGCTAGTCTCCACTGCCACTCGTTGCTGTTCAGAAAGTCGTTCATGCCTAGTCTCTCCCTCGGATGGATTCCACGTCGTTGTAGAGCACAGCCACGTCCCGCTCAGACCAGTACGTGCGCTCGATGAGCGAGCTGTGCTTCTCCATCTGCCGCCTAAGCTCGTCAATCTTGACCTCCATCACGGCCCTCGACCGCGAGTTGCTCAAGAGCACGCCCAGCAGCGTCATCAGCCCGGAGATCAGCGCCACCGCTATCGCTTCCGTCACCGCCGCACCCCCCCCGACGCATCCCTACGGGAAGAGCGTCCCGCGCGGTCACAGGCCCAGCCGCAAGCAAATAAGCAACGGCCTTAAACGTTCTAGGCTTGAACAATGGGTAAAATTTCTTTCATATGCGACAACGCCCGCTGATAGCAAAGAGGAACACATGAGCGAAAGGAAAGACGACACATGTACGCTGTGGCTCAATATTCTTATAGGGGTATGTAGCATCCTTGCCGGGGCTTTCATTGGCTTCAGCCTGAACAAGCGATTCGAAAGAAAGAAGTGCGAGCTCGAAGTCGCCAAATGCCACCGTGTCATTCAAAAGCATGAGGCGAGCATTAGGCGCTGCGAGGGTAATGCGAAACAGCTTGCAACGTCAAATAAGGTAATCGAAGAGCAGTCGAAGCTTATCGCGAGCAAGCAGGAATGCATCGACCGACTCACTAGGGTGATTGATGGGCGCGCATAGCATCTTAGGAGCTCATACCTCCGCCCAGGAAGAGGCAGACGTTCTGTACTCACAAACAGAACGCCTAGACGCGCTGGAGAGGACGTATAACAAGTCGAAGGAGAGCCTTGCTGCCGCTAAAGCGCAGCTTGCGGCGAACGGCATAATTATCAGCGGCACTGGATCACAGGAATGTGGACTAATGCAGCCGCAAGAAATGGAACCCCTGCCGTTATGGTCCGAATGCGTCACAGAGGCTCAGGCCATTTGCGGCACCGGTCACACACTTGACGACCTTTTCACCCCTGCCGGGCTTGCCGAGATTGAGCAAGATGTACGCATTCTAAACGACGAGTACAGGCAGATTCACCGCCTCGACGAGGTTGATGTTGTCATCGGCGTTTGTGCCGGCATGCTCTCTGCAGCGGTCGATTTAATCCTTGTCGGCGTCCCTCAACGCACCCCCGACGGCCTTCGCGCCCAACCACTTGAGAACTACGTCAGAGATTGGTTCAAGCGCGTTTGCCCCGAGGAGGAGATGGCGAAGCTCACGGGCAACGCGGCGGCAAAGGTGCCTTACGATGCACCCTACAACCTCAACTTCACCGAGACCTACGTTGAGGGCCTGTGGCCCGCAATGCACCGTCTTTACTCGCTCGGGCACGATCCCCTCCTCGGCTTCGTTGTGGGCGTCCATGACATACTCAATGGACAGATGACAACAATAGATAAGCTGGGCAACGTAGCCGTGCAGGACATGCCGCGATACGCCGGACGGGAGGAGGCGACGCTCTTTGCCGCTCTCTGTAAGCAGTTCATCCACATGAAGACCGATGTGAATACCTCGATGGGCCTACCGGTACCGCTCATGGGGCTCTTCAACCTCATGCAGTTCGGAAGCATAGGTGAGGCCGAACAGACGGTCGCCGAGATTGTGCAGGGCATGTACTATGAGGGCTATGACTTCGAGCACTTCTGCGCTCAGTCCATTCCCGTCATGCTCACCGAGGTCATCGTCAGGCTCTCCTACTTCATCAAGCGCGTGAAAGAGGGCCATGGTGTCGCCGAGTCAGTGCCGCTCACGAGCAACCGGGACAAGAGGCCGAAACTGGGGACAATGCTCTTCATGGCGCACTCGATGACGGCGGCCCTCAACGCCGGCAAGGTGGCGTTCACCAGAAACCCGATGGAGATCAGCTATCCCCAGTGGATTGCTTTCTCCATCTATGCCTTCAGGCAGGCTGGTTGGGTACTCGTGACCAAGCCACGGAAGCAGCACGAGTACGTCATAGACGCCTTGGAATCGGACATCGCCGCCTATGCACTGCCGCAAGGCGACAAGCCGATTCTCATTGGCGAATCCTAGGGAAACACTGATCAACCCGGCATCCTGGCCCGAAATCTCCCCGAGCGTCGTTTTTTGAATCTGCGGAGGGCAGTGTCTACGTCCTTTCCGCTCCCCTGAAGGAACGACTAAGCGAGAAGCGCCCGCCCGTAGCAAGCGTTTCTCATGCGGCGGCCAGCTTCCGGTCCGCCCTCGCGCACATGACCAGGTTGGCGGAGGCGAATGCCACATATATCAGGGAGGGTGTTCTTGGCGATTCCCTTGTATCTCGTCTGTGTCCAGCCGAACTGCCTCTTTGGTCTGACCCCCTGAATCTGGTCCAGCATCAGTGCTGGGAAATGGAGGGCGTAATCTAAATTGGACACCAAGTTAAGAGTGAGAGGTGGAGAGGCGGGGGTGCGCCCATAATCCTGGAGGCCTTGAGCCAAAGGAGAAGCACTCATGGCGTACCCAAAAGAAATACGAGAGTCTCTGACTGATTACTGCAATGATGGTCATTCCGTCCGCGAGGCGCAGGAGAAGTTCGGCATCAGCAAGTCCACCGCGTCGTTGTGGTTGCGCACCGCCAGCGGCAGCAGGAGAAAGTCCTCGCCACATCCAGTAAGGTATCCTGAGAAGACGGTGCGCCTGGCGATAGGCCTTGCATACGGAAGCAACGGTTTCACGCTGACTATGCCGAGGAAAACGCTAAGCCGCAGTTTTCAGCATCCTCGCAGATAGGAGGCCTTGCCGCATAATCGAATATCGGCTTAACGTTCAACGCTCTATCCTCTTTCCGTATCCATCCGACGGAAAAGGAAGAGGTGATGGCATGGATATCAGAATCGACTCGATAGGCGAGTCGGTCGTCGAAGCCTTGCATGCAGCCGGCTATATGGATTCGACGATACGTGTGTACAGGAAGTATTTCCGCTATCTGAAGGAGGCGTCGGGCGACGGTCTCTATACGGAGGAGCAGGGTAGGCGATGGGTCGGCGCATCGAAGCCTGATGGCAGCCCATATTGCGAGAACGTGGTCGGCTTCAGGCGGCGGATTGTCGGCATCGCCGACGCATATGCCGACAACGGGCACGTCGACCTGTCCGTCCGAAGCTACGAGCCCGCTCAGCCGATGCCGGAGTCTCCGGCNCTGCTCGACGTCCTGGCAGATTATGGCCGCGACGACCACGCGCGCGGACTCGCGCGAGGGACCTGCGACTACTATTGGCGGCTTGCCAGGGAATACGCCGTCTATCTCGAACGTCACGGCACTCAAAGCATCGAAGACGCTGACGTGGCAAGCGTGCTCGGGTTCGTCGCCGACATCATGGGCCGCTGGACGGGGACCGACGGGCAGCATCTGGCAACCAACTTCCGGCCCTTCCTCAAGTTCCTCGGCAGGCGGGATCTGACCGACGCGCTCAAGATGGCGAGCCTCGCGAAGCGGCACGGCATCGTGCCCATGCTCGGCGACGCGGACGAGGAGGCCCTGGCTGATGCCTGCCGCGGCAGGCTCGTGCCCGCGAGGGACGCAGCCATCACCCTCCTCGCCCTCCCGACCGGTATGCGCGCCTGCGACATCATCGGCCTGAAGACGGGAGACATCGACTGGCGCACGTCGACGCTGACCATCGTACAGCGGAAGACGGGAAACCCGCTCACCGCGCCGCTGCTCCCTGCGGTCGCCGAGGCGTTGGCGGAGTACATCTTGGCCGAACGGCCCGACACGGAGTACGACAACGTGTTCGTGTCCACGAAGGCGCCGCACCGCCCCTACAGGGACCATGCGGCGATCTATTCCGCGACCGAGCGGACGTTTCGCGCGGCGGGCGTCGCAGGTGCGGGCACGCTGCTGCTCAGGCACAACGCGGCGTCGAGGATGCTGCGCTCGGGCGCCGCGCCGCCGGTGATATCGGCGGTGCTCGGACATGCGGACCCCGACACCACCAACGGTTACATGGAGGTCGATGCCGGACGCATGCGTGCATGCGTGCTGCCCCTACCGAAAGGGGCGATCGCATGAGGAGCTACCCGTATTCCAGCGCTTTCGCAGGCGACATCACCGCGTTCATCGAGTTCAAGGCGAGCGTGGGGATAGCCAGCGCGTCGAGGAACCGGACCCTCTACGNCTTCGACCGGCACTGCGCTGGGCGCGGTCTGACGTCGTTCGGCAGAGAGACCGTCGAGGGATGGGTGAAGGCGCGCAAGGCCGCCGTGCCCTCAGGGCACCTGTCATGGATGTCGCATATCCGCGAGCTCGGGAGGTTCATGCGCGCGAACGGCCATCCGGACGCCTACGTGCTCTCCGAGCGATNCAAGGCGAAGATGGTGCGCGTCACGCCGTACCTGCTGACGCAGGGCGAGGTCGACGCCTTCTTCGATGCCGCCGCCCACTTCGACAACGGCACGCCGTGGACGTGGCAGGCGAGCTGCTTCTTCGGGCTGATGCAGGCATGCGGCCTGCGCACCTGCGAGGCCCGTCGCCTCCGCGTCTGCGACGTCGACTACGACGCGCCGTCGATCGACGTCATGTGGTCGAAGGGCAACCGCTCGCGCCGCCTCTCCGTGACAGACGAGGTCGTCGAGATGATGGGGCGCTGCGACGCCAGGAACGCCTCCGCCTTCGGGACGGACCGCCCCGCGTTCTTCGCCGGCTCGACGGGCAACCCCGTGAGCCCGTGCGCCGTGGGCACCGTGTTCCATCGCATCTGGGAGGCGGCCGGACTCCCCGAATCAAAGGGCGGCAGGCATCCGCGCCCATATGATTTCCGCCACCGGTTCGCCTATGCCAACATCGAGCGTTGGCGTACGGAAGGCACGGACGTCGCCGCGATGATGCCCTATCTGGCGCGCTACATGGGACACGCCTCCTTCGACAGCACGTACCACTACGTGCATGCCTCGCCGGACTTCCTCGACGGATATGCCGGGCTCGTGCGCTCGGCAGACGAAGCGGTCCTTCCGGAGGTGGGTTTCGATGCCTAGGAGGGATCCGAGATGCGGCGCGGCGAGCTTCTGGGGCATGGCGAGGTCGTTCCTCCACGGGTACTGCGCCCAGGTGCGCGCCCTGTCGCCGAAGACGATCGAGGCGTACCGCATGTCTCTGGAGTGCCTCGTCACCTTCATCGTCTCGACCGGCACGCGCAAGGCGGAGATCACGTTCGATTGTCTGGAGAGGAGCATGCTAAAGCAGTGGATCGCGTGGATGCGCGAGGAGAGGGGCTCGTCACCGAAGACCATGGGTCTGCGTCTGAGCGCCGTGAAGTCCTTTCTGCGGTTCTGCTCGGAAGAGGACATATCGCTTGCCGGGCTCTACGAGGGGGCGCGGGCCATCAAGGCTCCCGCAGCGCCGAGGAAGCCCATAGAATATCTGGAGGCAGATGAGCTGGCCGCCCTGCTGGCGGCTTCCGACGGCGTCACCGCCAAATCGCGCCGTAATCGCGCCATGCTCATCACGCTCTACGAGACCGGAGCCCGCGTGTCCGAACTCACCGGCATCTTGCTCGGTAGCCTGTCGCTTGCCAAGCCCGCGCATGTGACGCTTATTGGCAAGGGGTCGAAGACGCGCATCGTGCCCGTCGGCGCGAGATGCGCAGAGCACCTGCGCATCTATCTCGACGAGTTCCATCCGGGCGGGTTGCGAAAGGACGCGTCGCGGCCGCTGTTCTACAGCTTGCACGCAGGAATGCCGACCGCACTGTCGGCGGACGCCGTGAGCCGCGTGCTCAAGCAGGCAGGCGATGTCGCACGTGAGAAGTGCCCGTCGCTGCCGGAGGGCCTGCACTGCCATCTTCTCCGCAAGACGAAAGCCATGGATCTCTACAAGGCGGGCGTGCCGCTTCCGCTGGTGATGCAGCTGCTCGGCCACGAGAGCATGTCGACCACCTCATCGTTTTACGCGTTCGCCACGGTGGACATGATGCAGGCGGCGATGGAGGCCGCCACCCCGAAGATCCTGCAGGAGGCGTCCGAGTGGATGTCGGACGAGAAGATGGAGGTGCTCTACAGTCTCCGGTAGCTTGAAACGTTAAGTCGCGGTTTTCGCCGACATCAACACGGAACAGGCTTTCTGCGGCTTAGCGTTTTCCTCGGCATAGTCGCCATGGTGTATGCAGCCTCCGGCGGGCCTCCTTCTGGCGATGGCCATCCTGGGCGCATCATCCGCGAGCTCGGCGGTGGCCCTCGGCCCCATGGACCAGCCCACGATCATCCTCGACCACACATCCATGACGACGGCCAGGTACAGCCACCCTTGGTGGGTACGCACGTAGGTGATGTCCGCGAACCAGGCCTTGTTGGGGCCGTCGGAGGTGAAGTCGCGTCCGGCCGGATCGTCGTGGGGGTCTGCCTTGGAGGCACGCCTCTCGCCGGAGGAGCGCCTGGCACAGGCCCTGGTGACCCCACGCCATCCATGCTCGCGCATCATGCGCATGACCCGCTTGCGGGACGCGGGCACACCCGCCGCCTCGGGCCTCACGAGGATCTCGGGTGCGCCGCATGTGCCCATGCCGGCCTCATGCTCGTCACCGACGAGTCTGGTCGGCTCGAGGTCACGCAGGTCATGCACGCCCGTGGGCCCGGGGGCCCATCGGTGGTAGCCCTGCCTCGTCACGCCGAGCGCCCGGCACATGGCCGACACGCCGTACGAGCCAAGACGAGACGAGACGGATGCGAGCCTGGCCTTCCTCGCGGCTGCCTGCCCGCGAGGAAGGCGCTGGCTTCCAGAAGCATC
>JGI20225J20221_1002888_pt1 | contig 11544 bp, 10 predicted proteins | sample BioMet4_FD_20221 | JGI IMG/M metagenome (IMG submission 20221) | reverse complement strand
AAAAATAAAAACCCTGGCCTCGCATAAAGTACAGAAGTAGGCAGATACAAGGCGCTCGCCGGCTTGCCCATGGCCCCCTTGGGGTGGGACGGAGATCTATCCCAGATCGCCAGATGGCTTCACACTCCCCCTTGCGTGGATGAGCAAAAACACGTCCTTGCCGGCCCCCATGGACCCCGTCGAGATTTTGGCCCGAACAAATCGTCCCACGAGGATGGCCATGTGGGCCCCCTCCGGTCCCCCATCCTCGGAAGCCTGTGGGGTCCAGTCCGGCGAGGTAAGAAGGACTGAGCATATTTTTCCGCGTTTCCGACGGCAAGAAGCTGTAATGATACTTTATTCGGGTCAACAGGTAGGGTTGAAGGGAACCCAACAAAAAAGGAGGGCCGATTTTCGGCCCTCCAACGTGACCCATCATGGTCTCCCCAGATTTCGGACATTTCGATGTTTTTAATCTTGGGGTACAACGCCCCTAGTCTCTCCTACATGGAGCCTAGTAAGTGGATTCTTTGAAGGCAAATCTTTTGATGAATAGTGCTTTAGGCGCATGCCCTTGTACGGACTTGTAAATCGAAGTGTTCCGACAAACCCGGAACGCAGAATTGTAGTTCCATCTTTATCTTGCCGCAAATCCAAGGCAAAGTTGTGGCTGGGTGGGGACTGTTCTTCGAAAATGTCCTAGCACTGTCTGCGATCGGACAACGCAATATTTCACAAAAGCTCCCAGTTATTTGTCTGTTAATCATAAATTCCCTATTTGATTATTGGCCCGTCACAGTAAGTTAGAATTGTAATAGTAGGTTCTCATGTTATCCTAAATGGGTTAAAGGTTGTGTTGGGAAAGGTTGCCAAGGATACAGGGCCTTGTTCCGTCATCGGACATTAAGCCTTGCGCCAAACTTTGGTTGGTCTATGAATGCCGTCCCACCGGTTTTCGAAGCTTCCGTTGGCGTGCCAACTCGCAACGTGGGCGATGGCCCCCGCGTTTTTCAATCCCCGAGAAGGGTGGTAGTACTGATCCACTGGTCATCTTCACGGTGGGAGTGCCCCATGAGCGTTGCTTCCACGGCTGGCAACGTCACCGCCTCCGCAGGAGAAACCGTGGGCAACAGGTGCCCTGATGTCGTAACATGACCACCGGTAGGAGAAATACCAGCGGCGTTCAACGGCTGACTTGAGTGAACCGACGAAACTTTCCGCATTCGGCTACCTCTGGTAATTCGATGATGTATCCCGTTCCGCGCCTTCTCCCGCATGGCCTGGAGCCGCCGAGAAATCGGCGCGATCGGAAGTTAGTAGATGGCGGGTGTCTCGTCTTGGTGCGTAGACCTTGATGGCTGCCCTGTCCTCCCAATCGATGTCGTTCCAGTCAAGGCGAGGAAGTTTCGGACTCCCCGGGGTAACCGGACCCACCCCCCCAAGATTCCAGGCCACCTCAATGGCCCCAGGCGAGGATGGTGGCACTGGCTAGCTACCCTGGATCTTCCATAGGTCCCGGTAGGTCAGTTTTTCGTTATCCCTGGGGCGTTCCTTCCGGTTTCTTTCCATTTCGTTATTAAGAGGTTCCCTGAGTTGGGGTAAGCTCGGTAGTCCCATTTGCCCGTAACCTGGAGGAAGACCATTCACCTCTGACGGTAGGACAGGTAAGGCGCAGCATGTCGGCTGTGTCGCTCTCATGAGTCTCGCGACTCGGCAATAAGACTGCCGAAGGGCAATTCGTTCCGGCTGTCTCAAGGAAATTGCGCGCCCCGCATGTCATCTGAAGGCGACGCGATATGACTTCCTTCGGGAAGTCTCCCCCTGTATCCTCATCGACCGGGCCGCTGGGCGAACACCGGGAGGAAGTGCTCCTCAGTCAGGGCGGGCAATTTCCTTGAGACACCGGACCGAATTGCCCTCTGATTTTTTGGCTGTAATAATTTTGTATGGCCTGCGCCAGTTGGGTCCAGGTAGACTTTTTAAGCTGCTCTGACAGGTATCTAATTCCAATCGCGTGCATATGTAGCTACGAGCATATGATTTAGTAGATCGATAATGCTATATAATAATTATATTATAATCCATTGTAGAAATATTTTTTTTAAAGGCCCTTTCTGATTCTTCACCATCCTAATACCACCATTTGAGACACCGCCTAAGGGGAAATGCGCCTGGTGTAGTCTTAAAAAGTAGCATACAGATATTGTTTTTTAAATAATGTAAATAAGACTTTGAAGTTGGCTCCAGTATGGTGACGACAAGTCCTTCATTTAAACTCAAGAGAAGCCTTTCCCATACAGCGCTATTAATGTTTATGGGGGCCTTGCAGTTGATATCCAGTCCTCAGTGGGCGCTTGTTGTACGGAGGCGATCCTTAAAGCCTGAAAGGGTTCGAGGGTGCAAATAAACTAAGAACTGAGTTGATTTTCAGATCAACTTGTGGACACCCGGCTTCAATGGTAGACAACGATTGGGGGAAGGGGACTGAGAGACCGAGAGAAGCCAGGGCCTGCTTTCAGCTTAATTTTTTTTTTTTTTTTTTTTTTTTTTTTTTTTTTGCTGATTAGATCGAGGTTGGCTAATATTAGTCAAATGAATGCCTCTTCGGCTGACAAGCAGAAATTGCTTATCTTCTATAAGCCGGCAGGAAGGGGGAATCAGGGTAGTTGCCTCTTTGGGGTATATGGATGCGTTTAGATGTTTGATGGTTTCGGAATATTAGCATTGGATATATTGCACCAAGGGGAAGCCGCATGCTGTGTAAAGAGATATGGGTGTCTGCGCCTAGCTTGTAAGGATTACCCCGGAATGGATGGTTCCCCGTGATGCGAGACGAAACTTCGAATGGTTCAGTTTAAATGAAGACTGTCGTCGTGAACGAGCAAAAAGAAAACAACGTCTTGGGAATTATAGGGGCTCTTAGTCTAGAGCTTCGGTAACATTTACATAGTTTTCAGTCTATCTCGCATCTATTCAAAAAAAGGGAACATCATTTCGGGATCGCCGGATACGAGAAAATCGTACGTCCGGTGGTGATACGGAGCTTGGGATTGGTGACAGTCCTATTCGACCGGGTGCTCATCGGCGTCATCGGCTTCGGCCATGGCGCTTGATGGGCGGCTGTCGTGTTCNGATTGAAACGGCAGCCTCCTGGGTAACACTGGGAGGTTGTTTTTGATTTTGGAGTTAGGAAAGAGGTCAAAATTCGGCGCTAATTGGGAGTTGTGCTCTCCCCCTGGAGGCAACCTTGGGACTGGCTCGCGCATCGTCCTATTCAAAGGGCCGGCCGAAATAGGTCAGCACCCACAGGGCCAGCAGATAGACGCTAAGGACGGACTGGACACCAGCGACGCTGCGCACCCAGCCGGTGGGCTTGAGGATGTATTCACGGCGCTGCAGGTGGGAAATCCATGTGCCGAGGTTGAGATCGCGCCAGCCGATGCGGCAGGCCACGATCAGGCTGAAGTAGAGCGCCCAGCCGACTGAGGCCCATCCTTTGCCTTGCAGGCGCTGCGGCTGGTCGGTCCCGATGTATTTCGGGATGCGTTCGGTATGCCATATCTGATAAATACCGCTATCGCTGTCATTACCGCGAATGGGGAAAATGTAGGCCAGCGCAAAGATAGGGATGAGTAAGGCAAGAATCCGCAGGCACCGCCCTGGATACAGGCCGTAATCGCAGGGAATGACAAACAAAATATAGTGAAAGATACGTTCCGGCCAGGGACGGAATTTGAGCTGCCCGTATTGGATAGCGTAGGTTGCCTTGCGTTCGGACTCGCGCAGACCGATCTCCCTAAAAATATTGCGCAAGACTACAAGAGCACTAACACTATCTTGAGAGCCATAAGTAATTGTTTCAATATTTACGAGACCGGAAAGATAGTTTTTATCGGGAACACCTATGACGGATTCATAATAGGCACCAGCAAAATCTGCATCGCTTAGCTTTAAACCATCAACTATGGATACTTTAAAATTAGATTCCCAAAATTTTGAAGTAAATGCTGTTGATTTTGACAAATTCGACCCTACCAATATTGCTTTATATAAACTTGCACCATTAAGATTGGCTTCGGAAAGGTTGGCCTCGGTAAGGTCTGCCCAATTGAGGTTAGCACTCAACTCGGCCCTTGTGAGATCTGCTTGAGAGAGATCAGATCCGGAAAGGTCTGCTCCACTGAGCATGGCCTCTACAAGCGTTGCACGATCAAGATCGGCCTTTAACAACTTGGCCTGAGCGAGGATAGCCCCGGAAAGTTCGGCCTGAGAGAGATTAGCCCCTGAAAGGTTGGCTCTGAAAAGATTTGCCCCCGCGAGATCAGCCCGCTTCCCCTCCTTCCCAAAAGAATCCACCCACTTTGCGTGCTCGGCGAGAATGGCCTTGAGCCCCTCTTCCGTCAGCACCGTGCCGTCGGCGAGTTTGCCGATCCAGGGCTCCTTGTCCTCGGCAAAACTAAAGGAAAGCTGCAATAGCAACAGCAGCGCCATGGCACCGCACAAAAGCACAGGCCGCAACGCCCACCTCATGGACGGCTCGTCAATCGATACACCAATCCAAACACATCGACCATTTTCCCCTCACTGCGCTACCCCAGCAGCCGCATCACCCGCGCAAGATCAAGGTTATGCAGATTGCCCGCGTCCTGCACGCCTTGCAGCAATGTCTGGATGGCCTGCAAGGCCTGATCAGCGCCAGCCGCATTATCCACACCGATGCCGGCTCGTAAACAGCCGCACTCGCGCTGAAATCGACCGTGACCGCCTCAAACGACCCAAGCCCGACATATCAGCACCCGTTATGTAGCCGCCGATATCAAACTGGTCAATCTTCATACGGAAACCCTCTCCACTGGACTATTAGCTCAGGATCAGTTGCAGGGCCTTGTATGTCCGGTGGTGATACGGAGCTTGGGATTGGTGACAGTCCTATTCGACCGGGTGCTCATCGGCAGCTATGAGATAATCATGGCGCTCGATGGGCGGCTGTCGTGTTCGGATTGAAACGGCAGCCTCCTGGGTAACACCGGGAGGTTGTTTTTGTCGTCTGACCAGGGGTGGGGTCAAGGTTGGACGCTGATTGTTCCTCTGTTGGCAGGAGGGGGTCAATTTTCGGCGCTGATTTTCTTGGCCCTGGTGATGTCGCACGGCGGCGTCCTGGTTGAGTCGGTAGTTGTCGTTTCCCCGCCCCGGCCCCTTCCCCAGGACCGGCCTCTCCCCATCCCCAAAAATCGACCTCGTATACTCCCCTCTCCTGCGAGTTTGGGGCTGTCCCTATGGTTTGCCCTCCTCTGCCCCTGAAAACCCCGGAAATCGCGTCCTCGGCCCAAAGAACGATTCCAGCACGGGGAAAATGACGATTTCAGGGTCAAAATCAGCAGAAAATAGGCTAAATCAAGCAATTTGAAGCGTAAATTCTGCGATTTTTGCTCAGATATACAGATATATTACCCATAATAACCATTATCAACAAAGGAGCGATTATGTCGACCAAGAAGGATACCACGGATACGTCCCTGGAAATGACTTCCGAACCCAAGAAGCGTCCCGAGTCGAAGTACAATGCTTCGATCCTTCGGGAGTGCATCAAGGAAGGGCTCGACGCTAAGTCGATCATGGAGAGGATGGGCATTGCCCACAAGCCTACGCTGAAGCACTACGTGCTGCGGCTCATCAGCGACGACCGGACATTTTACGATGTCAAGGGTCTTTACCTGAAGAGTTCAAGTCGGCCCTACGTCAACAAGAAAGGTGTTGTCTGTTTCAACATCCACAAGGTGGACCTGGGCGACCTGGAGATCAAGGAGGGAGACGAGTTCGTCATCACTGCCGAGGACGGCCGGATCATCCTGACGGTCATTTAACGTGAACCTGTTGATAATGCCATGCTCTTCGGAGGTGGCATTTTCTTGTTTTTCAATCCCTCATTTTGTCTTTGACGCAACAGATTGTCGGGTTCGCAGCCTGTAAATCGGTCTCGAATATTTTCTGTCGTAATGATAAAAACATTACAGATATGACCCTTATAATAAATAGTGGATTCAAAATCGGGAAGAACGGTAATAGGTAGAAACGTACATTCGGAAGACCAGGAAGCACTAGTCGTTGGATTACAACGGGATATCCCAGCACCAGCTCGGACGTCCCCAGCTCCCCTGGTTTTCAATATACGATTTCAGCCTGTTAAATCGAGATTACAACTTCAAAGGAGGTTTGCTCATGAAAGTTGAGCCGATCATCAACATGAAGGACATCAAGAGCATCAAAAAGCTCCTGGTGGATCAACCGCGAAATCGGCTCCTGTTCGTCATGGGGATCAATTCAGGTCTCCGTGTCCAGGACATTCTGTCCCTCAAGGTCGCNGACGTCAAANATTGCAANATCGGNGACCGCGTCTGCCTCAAGGAAAAGAAAACCGGCAAGGAAAACGTCTTCATCATGAACAAGGAGATCAAGACCGCTCTTGACGAGCACCTTGCCACTTCGGAACTGGAGGATCACCACTTCCTGTTTAAAAGCAGGAAAGGCAAGAATTATCCGCTGACCACCTACGCCGTGACCATGATGGTGCAACGGTGGTGCGACGCGATCAACCTGTCAGGCAACTACGGGGCGCACACCCTTCGGAAGACCTGGTGCTATCACCAGCGGAAGACCTTCGGGGTGTCCTGGGAAATCCTGGCCAAAAGGCTGAACCACAGTACGCCTTCGATAACGAGGAGGTACATCGGNGTNCAAATGGAAGAGGTTGAGGAAATCCTGCTCCATACGATTTAGCTTCTTCACAGAAGGGGCTATCTGCCCTTTCTTTCAGATTCATCAACAGCATCTGGCAATTCGAATCGAACAGTTCCTGTAACTGATCTCGATTCTCGCAGTTCGTTTCACATCACACAATTCAAATTGCACGTGGAGGTGCTTATGAGCGTTTACCAACGAAGTGAACGGTGGATGGTCTATTACCATGACGACCTCGGAAAGCGTCATGACAAGTCCTTTGGACGAGGTGACCTTGGAAAAGCCAAGGCAGAAGCCTTTGAAAAGGCGGTCCAGGAGGCAAATGAAAAATTGCTGCCGATTCCTGACCCGGAAACGGTGACCGCAGGAATCCGGGTAGCTCCCAAAACCGCCGAGGCGGGTACAGAAGCCACGGTTCCACCTGTTAGCCAGGTCATCGAAAAGGAGCCGGGCGGCATCACCCTGGCCGAGCTTGGGAAGAAATACCTGGATCACATGCGGGCTTCCGGCCGGACCGAGAAGCACATTCGCAATGTGGAGCGCCTGCTCGACAACCAGTTCCTACCCGTCATCGGCGACAAACCGGTCGACGCCCTGACCTACCAGGGAGACATGGTCCCGTTCATTCTGCACTTCAAGGGTGTCAGCGCGAGCACCGGCAAGGCGCGGTCCCAGTACACGGTCAACAAGTACTGCGACTACCTGAGCTTCATCTTCAACTTCGGTATGGAGAACGGCTTCACCAGGGGTAACCCACTCAGGAACTGGAAGAAGCCCAAGGTGCAGCCCTGGGATTTGCGCCTCACCCTGGACGACGCCAGGAAGATCATGGAGCACGCCGAACCCCATCTTAAATGGGCCATGGAGGTCTGCTTCAACCTGGGCACTCGTCCTGGTGAGTCCGAACTCCTGTCCTTGAAATGGGATGACGTGGATTTCGCTGCCGGCACCGTCCGCATCTACGCCAGCAAGACCAAGACCTACCGGACGGTTCCGATCAATCCCGACTTCCTGAAGCGCATGGCGGACGAGAAGAAGGAATCGGTGTCCGGGTATGTCATCGAGTACATGGGCCGGGGACTCACCACGATTCGGAAGTCCTTCAAGAATGCCTGTCAGCGGGCCGGGATCACCTACCCGACCAGGATGTACGACCTGCGGCACCTGTTTGCGACTACCTTGCTCAACAAAGGGGCCGACTTGGCCGCCGTGTCGAAGATGATGGGGCATTCGACCGTCAAACTGACTGCCGATACCTACTACCATTATATGGAGGGTGAGAAGGAAAGAGCTGTCCGGCTGCTGCCGGGTTTAGCGGTTGCGTAAGAGGCGAAGGCGGGATTCCTGAGCAGAGGTTTTCCGCCTTCTTTGTTTGAAAACATCAACTACTATTTAAGAAAGGTAAGATTATGGGAACGATTCATAACATGGAAGATTATACAAAGAAGAACTATTTCAAATGTGACTACACAAAATCAAAGAGAATCGCCAAGGAAGATATAAAGCTTCTCGCCATGCTAGACAAAATCATCATTAATGCCAGTGAGTTCAACGAATGCTGGTTTAACATCAATTACGACATAAACATTTTACGGGAAGCGCTCGACGAAAGACTCAGATCAAAATAAAAACATCATGTCCAGTCATTGAGCACTGGCGGGATTCCTGCTGCTGAGGAGTAACGCCTTCTTCGTTAACAAAGCAAACAATTCGACCAAAAAGGATAAGACTATGAGCATTAGAATGTGTCCATATTCTGAAGAGCTTTTTGATACCGATGACAGTATCAGTGAATACGTCAGCGATGTCGTCTATCGCAACATCTTCCTCAAATTCGAAGAAGAGGAGGGAGTTAATATCGAGTACTTTGCTTCACACCCTAATGAGTACAAGAGAAAGCTTAAGAAAAAGAAAGACGATGAGCGTCTTGAAATTCTACGCAGCTGCGGACTCGACATTTAAAAGACAGGGAAAATAATATGAACGACTCAATCAAAAAGAAATGCCTAATCTGCAATAAGGAGTTTTCAGTAACGCGGGATCAAGCCTGGAAATTCCTCTGCCCTACCCATACCCAGGAATTCTATATCCCGCTTCGAAGGAATCACTCGTTCCGAAGCGCCTTACAACTCATCGAACTCGCCACTCTTCTCGATGACATTGAAATGCTTCGGGATAACTTCAAGAAGAAGTTGGCGGACAAGCCGAAGGTGAGCGGCGGGTTCAGAAGCATCGTTGGGACTGCCGAGTGGCAGAAGCTGAAGGAGACAGCGGCGGTGTAGCGGGGAAGGTGGACCTCCTGCGAAAGGGAGCACTTTTTACGTTATCAGTAGCTAGTGCAAAGTATAGAGATTTACTAGCGCACAAGACGAACCCCCTGTTGAGATGGAATAAAATCAAGTAACATAAAATCTTGGCAGACACTAGAATGTTTTTCCCCACGCTGCTTTATCTTGTTGTCGTCAATAACACCAAGCCAATTATCAGCTGCCTGCAAATAGTCTATCTTCTCTGGATCAATACCCATAATTCTACAGCATGTCGCATCCACTGCGACAGCCGAACGTCCCATCACGATAACACCAGATGAAATCGGATTCCCAAGGATCGGGCCATCACCCTCCATCCCAATAATCCCATCGACAATGGCGAAGTCTGGACGAACTGTTGCTGCAATATCCAAAATAGATGGTTCTATGCCTTCGGAGTGAAGAACATTTTTTGGCCATCCGTAAATTATACCTGGCATAAGTCCAAAAAGATTCTTCATGGACAATGTCACCCCAGCCCAGTGATGTGTCTTCATTTTTGCCACAGACACAACCATGTCGACTTGCAAAATCAATTGCGGAAGCCACAATTTTTCAAGACTAGTCAGTCCTCCAAGATTTTGCACAGCATGAACATGGGCATCATTACAGTCGACAAAGGGCAACTTTTCTTGAGTCAAAACATCATTTAGCCCAGATTCTTCCAAGACAAAATGTACATCCCGACAATTCCCTGCCCCCTCCGCGACAATAACCTTCACCGCCCCAAGGGAGAAAAACGCTTCAGCGGCTGCTTGGACGACAGAGGGATGGGTGGTGATATGACCGTGCTGGGCATGAGGCTCCATAAGATTGGGTTTTAACAGGATTCTTTTGCCGCGTATTTCTCGCCGGCCAAGACCCAACTCCTTCATTCCGCAACGTATTATTTCAGAAATATTGCAAGAATAATCTTTGGCTTTTGCTATAAAAACAGCCTGACGAGCCGAATGTTCACGCGGCAGAAAACTCTTCTTGATTTCAACAATTCTTTGTTTCCAGAGATAATGGACACCGCGTCCTTGCGCGCCAGAACAAATCATGACTACCTACGTGTCTGATTCGTTAAAAATGGAAAATTACCATCTGTTACAATGGCAGCTAACAACTGTGCCAAGACAGGCGTATTGTACGATCCGTAGTGTAATTGATACCCAAGAATTGAAACAAGCGTACCCAAAAGCTCGGTCACATTTTTATTCCACGACCTAAATGCGAAGGCCTTCCACGTAGCGATCAATGGAGTCGACGATGCACACTGATTACTGGCTAAATACTTGAGGCTTCTTTCTATAATACTGCGTTCCGGCCTCATAGCGAACGCACCCAATGCAGCAAGGGCAAGACCAGTATACTCGGGTATTGGCAGGAGGACATTGAGAAATACCCGCGTATTGCCGTAATTCCATCCTCCATCCGGCAGTTCTCGATCAAGAAGCATCATGGTTGCCTCAGCCAATTGCATAAGACTTTTGCCTTCTCCCATGGCTGTAAGAGCAAGCATTGCCAAAGCTGTTGGTTCCACCCATGAATAGGTGCCAACTGTCCAGGACCAACCCCTCAAACCAGGATCGTGGCCCAAAACAGGATCACTATCGAGCTCCCGAGACCAACGCTTGCCCCGATGCGACAACATCCAATCAGCTGCAGCCCGGGCGTGAGGATGAAAAGCGGGGTCTGGGAGCCAAGCCAGGATGGCCAGCGATGTGGGCCACGTGGCGCTCGGGCATTCCGGAATCACTGGAACCGCCCCATCAGCCAACTGAAGCGCGGCCAAGGATCGCCGGGCGGCTGCAACCAAGCCTGGTGCCACCTCTGCGGCGTTCAGGGCCATTGCCGCCCAAGCCGTGGCGTCGGGGCGTGAGGGCATCCCTGGCGCCACGGCAAAGGAACCGTCGGGCAAGGCCCGGTCAATGAGCTGGGACAAGAAGGTCGACAGGACTCCGCTCTTCATACCAACCCGGCACCGGTCAACCGCTGCGATAACGACCTAAGCGCTATAGAGCTTGGCCTTTTCTTTGGCCAAGGTCGTGTTGAGATCACTGAGGCGGGCATTTATTTGCTTGGCGTCACCCTCGGAACCTGCCTGATTTTTTTCCGATTCGAGCTTACTTTTCAAATTGGTTATTTTGTTCTTGGTATCTTGAACAGAGGCACTCAGCTTGGACGTGCTGTTTGTCACCACAGCGGCATTCGTCGCCTCCTTGGCAGTAGACGAAGAATTACCTTGAGAGGCGCTTGCCAGTTCTTTTCCTTCCTGCGAAATGGTGACGTGGTCGCTGGATCGGCATAGGGTTTTCTTGGACACCAACTTGGGCGACTATGGAGGTCGTCGAGGAGGTGTCCGATGGGTATCGATGGAGGTACGCCCAAACGTTTTTGGGCGAAGCACAAGGTCCAAGCGGTTCTGAGGCTTCTTCGCGGAGAGGACATTGACCTGGTGAGCCGGGAACTGGGCGTGACGGCAGCCACGCTCTCGCAGTGGCGTGATGCCTTCCTGGAAGCTGGGGAGTCAGGC
>JGI20225J20221_1002887_pt1 | contig 11552 bp, 9 predicted proteins | sample BioMet4_FD_20221 | JGI IMG/M metagenome (IMG submission 20221) | reverse complement strand
AAATTCATGTTTTTTTATTTTGTTAGAGAATAAGGTCATTAATAACTCTCGTGGGATGGTTAAATCTCCGAACGATTTATACCGATATCCCAATAATTCNATTTAAACTTTACATCATAGGCTGTTATTATATTTATAGGTTAACGGCTGTTGCCCTTTTAGTAGGGTAAAAGCCTGACTGTCATTTGATGTGGCGCCACAATCAACCGGCAGGCTTCATTAATTTGATGAGACAAAATTAGACAGATCAACCTCGGCATCGAAAAAAATATGGTTGACTCCTATTTTTATATGGTTGATTCTTATTATATTTGCCACATGTGTTTATTAAAAAAAAATAACGATATGGATGCTGATATAAGAGAAAGTAGAAATCACATTGGTCTTAATATTCAAAAGATTCGTTTGTTTTTGGGTATTAAACAGGAAGCTTTAGCGAGTGATCTTGGAATTAGTCAAGGGGAAGTTTCAATTATTGAAAGTCAAGATGAAGTAGAGGATAGTCTTCTGTCACGAATAGCTACAGTATTGGGTGTCTCTGTTCAAATGATTAAGAACTTTGATGTTGAGAAAACTATTTTTAATATTAATCATCATAATTATCAGGATGCAAATATTGCCGAAGGGGCTACTACTTATGCAATTACCCATCAGGTTAATCCAATAGAAAAGATAGTCGAGTTATATGAACGCTTGTTGAAAAGCGAGCAAGAAAAAATTGAAATGCTAAGAAATATACAGAAAGGACATTTTTAAACAAAGAACTGAATATAATAGACAATGGAAAAAACAAATTATGTGAACTCAATCCATCTTGGCAGAAAAATTGAGAGGGTGCGTAGATTGCGTGGTATGACTCAAACAGATTTAGGTGATCTATTGGGGATAACTAAACAAGCTGTCTCCAAGATGGAACAGACTGAAAAAATTGATGATGAGCGATTGAAAGATATTGCTTCGGCATTAGGAGTCACCATTGAAGGACTGAAGAAATATAATGAAGAGACCGTATTGTATAACACAAACAATTTTTATGAGAATTGTGGTGTTAAAACAAGTGCCGTTAGCAATAATCACACTTTTAACTGCTTTCCTATGGAACAAGCTATCGAGCTATTTGAAAAGATGCTCGACAGGCAAAGAGAACTATTTGAAAATTTGAAGAAGGAGAAAGAATAGATTAAACGAATTATTGGTTTATTTAGTTTAAATATGAGCAAGTAGAGGCTGTAATTTAAACTGTGTGAGTAAAGAATAAATTATTAACTTTACTCACACAGTTTTTTTATGAAAGAAGAATTCGATTTTGACAGTATCAAGAACAAGGCCTTAGAACAGCTTAAGTCTGGCAAATCCTTGTTAGGCAAAGAGGGTGCTTTTGCCCCGTTATTGGAAAGTATCCTCAATGCGGCTTTAGAGGGCGAGATGGATGCTCACATGGATGAAAAAGAGCGTTTGAGTGGTAATCGTCGTAATGGCTATACTCCCAAACAAGTTCAAACGCCTCTTGGAGAGGTAACAGTTCACACTCCTCGTGATCGTGAATCTACTTTTGAGCCTGACTTTATCAAAAAGCGTGAGCGTATTTTGGCTGATGGTGTTGCCGATCGTATCATTGGCTTATACGCTTTGGGTAATAGTACCCGTGAGATAAGCGACTGGATGGAAGAGAATCTTGGTAATCGCGTATCTGCTGAGACTATCAGCTCCATCACCGATCGGATTCTTCCTGAGATTCAGGCTTGGCGAAGTCGCCCCTTGGAGAATGTTTATGCCATTGTTTGGATGGATGCCATTCACTACAAGGTTATGGACGAAAAGAATCGCCCTGTCACCCGGGCTATTTATAATATCATCGGCATCAACCCTGATGGATATAAAGATCTACTGGGAATGTATATCTCAAAAAGTGAAGGTGCTAATTTTTGGCTCTCCTGCCTGTCTGATATACAATCTCGTGGAGTAAAAGAAATTCTTATAGCTTGTACTGATAACCTAACTGGTTTTTCAGATGCCATTAAAAGTGTTTTCCCTGAAACGACCGTCCAGACATGTATCGTTCATCAAATACGGAACTCCATTAAATATGTAGCCAGTAAAAACCAAAAGATATTTATGAAAGACCTTAAGTTAGTTTATCAGGCTGTAAGCAAGGAACAGGCCGAAGTCGAACTGGACAATCTGGAGCTTAAATGGGGAGAAGATTATCCCATTGTTATTAAATCCTGGCGGGATAACTGGGATAAGCTATCTGCTTACTTCCAGTACTCAGACGGCATTAGAAAGATGATCTACACTACGAATACGGTAGAGGGCTATCATCGCCAAATCAGGAAAGTAACCAAAAATAAAGGTGTATTTACCAGTGACACTGCTTTGGAGAAATTAGTCTATCTGGCTTACAGAAACATACGTAAAAAATGGACTATGCCTTTGGCTAACTGGGGGAAAACAGCACAACAACTGGCTATATTATACCCTGATAGGTTCAAATTATTTTAGACAAAACATACTTTATTCATTTTATTTATTAGTTTTGTCAGACCAACAAAACGAGGGTGAAACTTTGTACCATTGAAACCAAAAACGATTAGGGGATCGAACCCTAACCGTTTTTACCAACAAAACTCAGGTTCTTCATTACCCATTGAGATAGGAAAATGAAAAACCTGATATTTTAAAAGTGAAAGCAGAACGCTGACACAGTTTAATTTACGCTACCAGCAAGTAGGGAAAACGTTATTAACTTTGCTCCAGAATCGAGCTTTATCACTCGACTAAGAGAGCTCGAACCCGAATATAGTTTACACAGAATGGACAGTGCCGGTTTTCTATATATACAAGTCAAGATTTGACCTGGCAGTAAAATCGTCCTTCCCTTCTCTCAATTGATATACTCTTTAACTGCAAATCTGATTTTATAGAGGTGTAATAGTGATCTTTTAATAGGCTCATAGCATTCTTGAATACCATAAATTTTAAATAGTATCTTTTCAAAATACTCCCTATCTGCTTGCTCTATTTCTTGTTCTAGGCTTAATCTATTTCTTCTCATAATTGGCTTAAATGCTTCAATTATACACACCTTTTCTTCAGAAGATAATATGTTTGGGTTTAGTATTTTAAAATCTGATTCAAACTTTGTTTCTCTCAAATCTAATGCCCCGAGTCCTCTTCCAAATCCCATACATTCAATAAAAAACATACTCAAGGTACTGTTTAAGAGTGCTAAAAATAGTAATTTATTTTCGTTTTGGTATTCTCCCTTCAACGATAAGCCTATCAATCGCTGATCTATAAAAGATCGTTCTTGGAGCATGGCGATAAATAAGCTCTTATCATAGTTTATATTAGCGACAAAATCGGCCATATTATCGGTTTTCATTTCATACCAATACATATTAGCTCTCCGAAGAGATTGAATTAATGGCACTCCTGTTTCATTTACTTGATTTTCAAAATGTCTAATCCAACTCAAAGTTCCAGCATGATTCAACTTTTCAAGCGCCTGAATACTTTTAGAGCAGCAAAATGCATCTTTGTTTGGTCTACAAATTAATGTTGCTGTTTGTCTCAGGTTTTTAAGAATTGGTTTAATATATTCTTCTTCAATTCCGTGCCCTTCTGCTGGATAAAACAACTCATTCCATCCCCGCCTTTCACCTCTTGTGAAATTAAAAACTTGATTACAATTAACCATTTGAGCGACAATCTCTGGCAACCAGTTTAATTCAGCAAAATAAGCGCACCATGGAATGCCCATAGAATCAAATAGTTGAATACTGGCAAGTGTATATTGCTGATTAATTAATTGTCGATTTTCTCCATTTACAAGAATAGTTTCTGCTATTTGTTGGACATCATCTATGTTCTCTATGAATTCGTTTAATGTTGTAAATGTAATAATCCTATTAGCATCTTCTGCTTCTCCCACAATATTTTTCTTTCTGGCTGTTATAATAGTAGTTACAATCTCTGCATTATGAAACCATTTGCCTTTGCCTGAAATAACGATGTTTTCAATACTATAGAATTGCTGGAATAATTTTAAGAAAATATCGCCATAATCAGTTCCCATCCATGCATTTGACAAAATAAAGCCAGCTTTACTCTCTTCGCCTAATATTTTATAGAGATAGAAAGGAATATAGGCGAAAATATCGCTTTTGCCACTCAGAAAGATATTTAATTTTGTTTTATCTTTTATCCAAGTATTTATATCTGCTATATTAGGGTTCAATTCTTTGATGGCTTTTTCTCGAATGAAAGGAAGGTTTGACACAATATAATTCATATTAGGTAATCTTTTTTCAACCTCAGTCCCATCATTAGGATTACGGAATATAATTCTTTGGTCAACATTTAGTTTTGTTACATCTGAACTAAAGATATTAACTATTTCTCCTATATTGTTAGGCTTTGAAAGAGTTAGAGTTGCCAACTGAATAGGGAAAGAGTGTTTGTCCGAAGCCCAAATTGATGATAGAATCTCATTATGTGGTATCTCATTTTCTTCTTTTAGCATATATGCTTGATTAATAATAGTTCCTGTTCCACAACATGGGTCGAAAACATTTAACTCTTTATTCTCAACTGTTAATCGTACAAGCAGGCTTGCTAAATTTGCAGGCGTTGAAAATTGACCAGCTACTTTCCTTTTTGCAGCATCAATTGACGATTGTAACAATAGATGTAGCATTTCAATGTCAATATCCTGAAGATTTACAGTTGAGAGATATTGACTAATTTGGATAAGTTGTATCCAAGCAGTAGATGAGATATACTCTTGTGCTAAGTTCTTGCTAAATATATTCCAGAAATCACAGTTCTTTGATATATTTGATATGATTTGCTCGGCTTTCGTAATACTTGTAGTATCACTGATTGTTTCTATTGATCGCGCTTCATTAAAATAACGCTTCAATATATGCGCAAAGACAATCTTGATAACCCAATCTGTCAAAATAACTTTTGACAGAGTTGGTAGTTGGTGCGGTTTATCATTTGTCTTCAAGGGATTGTATCCATATTCCGATGCAGAGGAAAGCCACCATTGATTAACTTCAGCAGCAAATCGTGTACTGCGTCGCATTCGTTGCTTTAGATTTTCTATTGTGGACGGCACATTGTCTAAAATGACATCAATCACGGCATCAATCGATAATATTTCGAATGTAGTATCACTTATTTCCCCAGCTTCAAAAAAGTTATTTAAATCTTCCAGTACTTGATATAATAATGTTTTCCATAAAGCCTCTTTTGCTTTTACCTCATTTCTGTTATTTATATCTATGCTATCCCAAATTTTATATACAGAGAAAGAATCTCTGTCTTTAACATATAACGCAGCTGTCTTAACATTCCAAATGAGAAAACTATCACGTTTAAGGATTGTTGCTTTTTTCTTTGCATTATTGATAAAATCAGGATCATTAATCGGCGTGTCAGGCATTTTTAACTCCCATCCATGAAGGATATCTTCTTTTTGGGCATCCTTGAAGATGAGTACATCAGGAAATAGGCTTGACTTGTTCTCATTAATGGTATTCTCTCCTCCAGCAGTTCTAAAGTACCATCGCCTTTTCGATAGGTATAAGCAAATTTCTGTAATAACATCAATCGCCCAACTGCGTTCATTATAATTTATTTTTGCCATGATATTGATGATTAGTAATTAACTTTTTGTCTTTATATAAAATCTTATGATACTCTGCGATTGGTTCATGAAATAAACTTAATGTTGCTTCTTCAATTTCTTTTCTTTTTAGTGTTTCCTTTATTCTATTGATGCTAATTTCAACATAATCGACAAGATCAACTTTATGCAATAAAGCATCTTCATTTTTTTCAATGCCAATAAATTGCCGATTTTCAAGTAGTGCAGAGACGAGGAAACTACCACTTCCACAAGCATTATCCAAAACAATATCCCCGGGATTAGTATATGTTCTTATCAAATAACGGCCTAGTTCCACTGGCTTTTGCGTTGGATGCACAACTGGCCCTTCACTTTCTGCTGTTTTAATATAAATATAATCATCCCCATGGGCATCATCATAGAAGACAACATCATTGGGATATCTTTTTCCATTACTTTTTACATGTTTAGGCTTAAAATCGCCATAGCTACCTGTATATTGATCTTTTCGAATCCCTTTATCATATGGCTCCCCATCAGTCATTTGAGGATTGTAAGTTGGTTGCTTTTTGTAAAAGATGCAGATATCTTCATGCTTTCTAAGGGGTTGCTTTTTAGCATTGAGAAAATTTGTCGGTTTAGATTTTATCCAAACAATTTTATATTTAAACAAATTCTCATTGCTGCATATAAGTTTAGCAGTGAAGACACCTTGAGCAGTTAGAGCAATTATTCCATTATCTTTTATTATTCGCTCATATTCTGTCCATAATTTCTTTAAATTAATTACGGAATCCCATTTGTTTTGCGTTGTNCCATANGGNAGATCGCATAAAATCATATCAACAGATTTGTTTGGAATAATTTGCATGACTTCTAAGCAGTCACCTTGTATAACCTTGTTTACAATACTATTTATATCATGTAATTGTCTGGGTTTCCCATTTAATTCATAAGAAAGTTCATTTTTATTTGTAGAATAATATTTGATTTTCGATTCTGTGACCTTTAATGTCTCAATATCTACCTCTTCCTCAATAATCCTATAGGCAAATTGGTCACTTAGAAATTCAGTCAGCAATTTTTTTTCATCTATAATAAAAAAAGAAGCAATGTTCTTAATTTGTTGTTTTGTTGGTAGTCTTTCGTTTCTTTCTATTTTTGCGAGTAGAGAAGAATCGATACTTATACTAGCGGAGACATCTTTCAAACTTAAACCAGATGCTTCTCTTAATCTTCTGAGACGTTCACCAAAAGTGATGTTTTGATTTATATTAGTCATTGCGATTTGATATTTTCAGCAAAGGTAGTAAATAAAACATCGTGGACTAATATTGTCCACGATGTTTTATTTATCTGGCTTATTCTCCTCATACTGATAATACCAATATATAGCTTTTTCTTTCCATTCACGATACTTATGAATTAAATAACTCGAAAGAAATACTGAAGTCAGGGTTATTACCCATATTGCGATATGTTACTTCAATCCTTTGGACGAATGTTTGACTTTGTTGAGTCTATATGTCATAAAGTTTAACGTAGTTGCTTTAGCGTAAGTATCAATAAAAGTTTGTTGGTACATTTTATCAGTATCTTTGAAATGTGTATAACTGACATAATAAGTATCCTGAGCTTCATGATAACCAGACATCATTGATTCGAATTTTTTGTAAGGTTCTGATAAAGTCTTGATCTAAGAAAATCTGCTGTAACCTTTTTAGATTTGTTATAGTGTGTCTTTATCGGGAACTTACTTCTCTCCCAAAGTTCACATTTATAATCGTCAGAGGGGGGCATCGATAAAGCATGATCTGTATAATACAATCTATGAGAAATTCAATGTGCTATCTTTTTTGGTTTTAGGTTCAGTGTATAAGTCATAGAAAGCTTTTCTATTAATTCCAAAAAAATCTAAAAACATATACATATATGAGCGTACAGATATGTCTAATACATCGGGAGTGATATAAGTATTGGCAAAAGCTTTACTTTCTAGTTCTATTGCTATTTTAAATATATTTTTTGAAACCTCAGATCTTGAAAAAAAATCCATTAGAATATTTGTTTCATTAGTATCAACAGACTGTTTAATAAGATTTGCCGGAATTTTAGAGTTTGTGATTTTTATAGCCATGTCAATAGTATTGTTAACGCCTTCTCTGCCTAGATTGCCAAATTTGAAACCATCGCTTAGTGTTTCTTTTCTTAAATTCAACTCAAGGAACATTATATCTTTTAAAATATAATCCAATATGATTAAAGAGTGAGAAAGGGTGGCATATAAAACCCTTGTTGCCTGCTCTCGCTTTTGATGATTAAAACATTTCTCTATGAAATATTTAACAGTAATAAGAGATTTATTGAAGCCGCTGAAATCAAGTTCGTTTAATAACCTAGATTTAGAATCTTCATAAATATTGTTCCATGTCTGATCTCTAAAAATATTAAAACTTTTTACTTGAGATATATCTTTCAAAAAGATATCCTCAGGTATTCTATTGTCAATTTTATACGACAAACGTTGCAAGAAATTTCCATCCAGAATTAACACATTATGTCTTTTACCATATTGCCTAATACTTTCCCGCTTCTCTGATGTAGCAACGACGCAATTGTCGAATAACAACAAATATTGGAGCCCTTTGGCCCATATAATGCGTTCAAAAGCTTTTGGCGTTTTTTTGTTTTTTATATCAACATTAATTCTCTCCCTAGACAAACTGGACACCTTTGAATATAAGAATAAGTCTATATCTGTAATATCCAATCTATCATGTTTATATTTTACTCCCCTTGCTACATAATAACCATTATCGAGAAAATATTGTCTTAACTTCTCTTCCATCAATTCTCCTTTTAAAAATGCAGTGTCTTTCATATTCAGTTCCTCATTGTTCTAAGTAATTCCCCTATATCTTGACTATGACTTGTATCTTTTTTACGTCTTGTCTTTACCCTGTTTTTTTCTGGACCATTATATATTGAAGCATTTGAGCTGTTTATGTCAACCTCTAAAGTTGTATGCTCCGCAAGGTCTCCTTGTTGTAAGACATCTAATGCAAGTTGACCAATATCGAATTTTAACAAGCTCATATAATACATTCCATTATAGCCATGTTCCAACTGAATGACTCTTTTTAATTCAAGAATTTGATAGTCCTGACCTATTGCTGTACATGGACCGACTCTCTCTCCTCTTAGTAGCTTTTTTAAAGTATTATACAGCATGTTGTATCCTCGTATCTGCCCTCGCTCATATGGACTGATTTTCATTCCATATATAAGTGATGAAATAAAAGCTTTAGCTAAATCCAAAGCATCATCTTCAAATGGATTTCCAAATTTTGCAAAAGAAGAAGGTTTAGTCAGAAATATTTTTGAATGTGTAGTATTACTTACTTCATTAAAATCATACATTGCAATAGACTGTAGCTTGTTTAATAGAGGTTCTCCTAATATTTGTAACGCAAAGTCATATATTACACAACCTTCTTTCGACAAATGTTCGTCTAACTCTTGAACATGCCTAGATTCTTCAGGCGTTAAGCTATCTAAAACTTTGCGGGTTTTATCGAGAGAATCTTTTTTAAATAGATTACCATTAAAGTAAATTTTCTTGCTGTCAATAGTCTCATAGTCTATTAAACCAATTTCTTCAATTTGAGAAAAAAGCTTATTATTTTCTTTTGTAGAGAGTTTATAATTATCAGAGATATATTCTTTCAGCTCAAGTTCATCTATAGGGGTATTTGAGCTATAATCAGAAAGTTCAATTGATGCTTTCTGAAAGTTATCAGCAGCTGATTGATTGAATAAATCAGAAGTATGTGTTAACACGCTAGACGTTGTTACACCAAGCACAGTAATATCTCCATTTTTAGATGTGTCAATTAGCAAAGCATCTTTTAAGGTATTCATTACTGTATCAAGTTCTACTTTTTTGATATTTGACGCTTTAGCAATGGCTTTAACTTTTTCCTCAGATAAAGTACTTTCTTGGTTTGATGCGGCTAAACTTGATAAAAACAGCCCACATTTTCCTGTTAATTCTATATCTTCAAAATCGGTGGCAAATGTTACATCCTGAATTTTCTTTGTATGATGTATTATCCATGCCCCTTCTGTTCTTTTTTTCATATTGATAGATTTTGTTGCAAAGTAAGCATTATTTATGTATTGGGTGAGAATAATAATGTTTTTTTTTGTTAACAAAGATCGGAATGGCAGGAGAACTTGTCGGGTGCTTGCCAGGGAGGAAAATTCTATTAAGATACTGGTGTATAGCACTCTTCTTATAGCCACTCTTGCTTGCAACTCCATTAATATATATTCAGACTTTTAGGTAGCGCTAAGATATAAGCAATACTTATTCAAAAGATGAGATAAGGGGAGTTTTCCTTTCATGTATCGTTTTGCATCGAGCTTTAATAGACGTTCACAGACATATATGCGACCCTTATAGGTATATGTTTCCTCCATCTTCTTTCACTGCTACGTCAGCGAACAATCATCTAATTTATTTTCTTTTAGGTAATTCTTGGCTATAGAGACGTCTGTTTTTACAACTTTTCTTTCAGGCGCATTCTCCCATGTGGTTAATCCCATATGTTCTTTTTCTGAATTTGCCCTTTCTATGATTAGCTCTGCTGCTGTATGATTGTGAATTGCAAAGTGCATTTTATTCTGAATTTTAGAATAAAAAATCTTAGTGGTAGGAGCATATTTATTATAGTCAACAGATGTTGCATATATATCTGTAACTTTTTGGTATAAACGACGCTCGCTAAGTCTAATTTCCCGGATCTCAGCTAGTAAATGTTCAAAATAGTCTTCTCACTCTGTATCCCACAGATATTACAGCTCTTATTTAATTCACCATCTTTAAATATATTTCTTAGATGCAGACCTAATATTATCAATCCTTAATTAGTGATCTTTTCTCGCTTATAGACATGGATGTCATTGAATATAAATGCGTAAATACGCAATAATTTTTGTTAGATATGGAACTAAAACGGGATATTTACCTAAAGAAGCTCATCGAAAGCAAGCATAATGGTATGTCTTACTGACATTAAGGAACGTTACAAAATTAAGGATGACAGTGGCTTGGAAGAATTGATTGATGTTGTAGTCTTATCTGTCGGTGGGTGGTGGGTTGATTAATCCAACAAAAATAGAGAATACATTTGCAACGGTCAAACATAGCAAGATTTCATATAGCACAATCAAGAGCTATCTTGATATTTTGCAAGATGTATTCCTCTTGGAAAATATCAGTTCGTTATATCTGAAGAGCCAATTAAGAAATATCATGATGGAAATGGAATTATCTTTATGAATATATATGAATTCTTGATGGACGGAGAGAGTTTGAAAGGATATTAAGCAAACTTGCGTAGTAGATAAATGAAATAAGATTACTTGAATAATTAGGGAGAAATGAACTATACAAAAGCCCCGAAGATGCTTAGAATACCACAGCCCTTCCGTTCGCGTACCATAGCGCTATGGTTTGGAAACGGAAGCCCTGCGGTTCGAATACCAAAGGGCTTTGGTTCCGGTAAGTGAATAATGTGCTTTTTCAACAAAACTCATCTTCATTATCTATTAGGAAAAAAGGAAAATCAAAAATATTTGGATAAATCGGAGTATTCCCACCCATAAAACCGATTTTAAATATCCCTAAAAACGGATTAAAACGGGCCTAAAAAACGGAGCATTCCCGTTCATTTCTTAAGAAAATGAGCAAAACCGGGCAAAAAAACGGAGCATTGCCACCCAGTCATCATCCAAGACAGGAAAATGACTCATAAAACGGAGCATTGCCGTTCACTTTAGCTTTCCAATCTTTTGGAAATCAACCCGAAACGGAGCATTGCCGTTCACTCAGATTGCTTTCTCAAAAAGT
>JGI20225J20221_1002886_pt1 | contig 11552 bp, 11 predicted proteins | sample BioMet4_FD_20221 | JGI IMG/M metagenome (IMG submission 20221) | reverse complement strand
GTGCCGGGAAGCTCGATGCCGTTCTTGCGCGCCATCAGGACGAGCGAGTTCACGAAGGCGGCGATGTCCAGGTCGGAGAGGTCGGCCGTACCGTAGTCGGCGACGATCGCGTCAAGGTCCTGGAGCAGGTGCGCATGGTCGATGTTGGAGGTGTCCGAGATCGAGAAGCGGATGAGACCGTCGGCGAGACCCGCAGAGTCGAGCTTGGCGACCGACGCCACCATGTCGGCCATGGCCTTGCGGTCGTGCGAGGAGAGCCTCCCCATGATGCCGAGGTCCAGGTAGACGATCTTGCCCCCCGAGACGACGAGGTTGCCGGGATGCGGGTCGGCATGGAAGAAGCCGTCGTCTATCATCTGCTTGGTGTAGTTGTCCACGAGCTTGGTGCCGATCTCCCCAAGATCGTAGCCGGCCTCCTGGAGCTGCTTCGTCTGATCGATGGGAATGCCCTGCACGAAGTCCATCACCACCACGTGACGCGTGCAGAGGGCGGGAAACGGTCGCGGACACGAGATGTACGCGCAGTCGGCGTTGTTACGCCGGAACTCCTCGAGCGAACGAGCCTCCACGAGAAAGTCCGTCTCCTCGCGAAACGACTGCCACAGCTCGTCCATGACCGATTTCATGTCGAGGAACTGCTTGTCCCCCATGCAGCGGTCCACGTACTTGGCGAGCGAGCGCATGATCGCGATGTCCTGCGCCATGGTCTCCTGCACGTGCGGACGCTGCACCTTGATGGCAACGAGCTCGCCCGTGACGAGCTTGGCCTTGTGCACCTGCGCCACCGATGCCGAACCCAGGGGTTGGTCGTCGATGGCATCGAACAGCTCCTCGAGGGGCTGGTCGTACTCGTCGCGAAGCGCCTGGAGCACGGTCTCGCGGTCCATGGGCTCCACGTCGGTGCGAAGCTTGGCAAGCTCGCGCGTAAAGCTCTCGGGCAGGATCTCGGAGCGCATGGAGAGGATCTGACCAGCCTTGACGAAGGTGGGTCCCAACTCCTCGAGCATCTGCCGCAGGCTCTGCGGGGTGAGGCCATGAAAGATGTCGTAGCGGCGCACGATCGAGATGATCTCACGCACCCGAGACAGACGAGCCCTCGAGGAGGAGACCGTGCCGTCAGACGACGCGCTTCTGCCCCCGAAGATCCCGATCGTCTGGTCGCGGTCGTCGCCTGCGGAGGCGACGCTCTCGTACCAGTCGTCGAGCAGCTCCTCCCTCGTGCGGGAGGAGCCCTTGGTGTTGTTGGAGTCCTGGGCCACCTACGCTACTCGGCGTCCGTGTCCTCGACCTCGACCTTGACGGCCTCCGCCTCCATGTCGGCCGCCATCTTGGCGACCTTGGCGGCATAGGCGGCGCGCTCGTCGGGGCTCATGGCCGCCATCCTGGCCTTGAGCGCATCGTCGGACGTGCCGTCGATGACCTCCTTGGCCTTGCGCGAGAGCTCCACGTTGAGCGCCTTGCCCTGCTCGACGGTGAGCTCGCCCTTCTTCACGAACTCGCCTACGACCTCCTGGGACTTCTCGGCAGTCATGGCGACGGCGCCGACGCCGGCGAGAAAGACCTTATGGAGGCTGTCGGTGATGTCAAAGTCGGACATGTTGACTCCCTTCGCACGAGGATGGCTGATGCCACCAGCTCTCTTCTGCTTCTACCCTAATGCTCGCCTCAGATGCGCGTGGCGGGAATTCTTCCGACGGGCGCAACAAGACCCTAACCCAAAAGCAGTCGTTCGAGGTCTGCGACCGTCTCCGCGAGGTTGCTGGCACCGGCACGCTCCAGCTCCTCGCGGTCGCAGGTATGCCCGTAGAGCACCCCCACGCAGGGGACGTCGTTCGCTGTGGCGGCAAGGACGTCGTACTTTCGGTCGCCCACCATCACGGCGTCATCGGGGGCGAGGCCCGTCTCGACGAGCAGGTCCCTGATGATGACATCCTTGGACTCCGCGCGATCGTCTCGCTTGCCCCGGGGGATGTCGATGAGACCGGCGATGCCCTCGTCGGCGATGGCGCGGTCGATCATCTGCTGGCGCTTGGACGACGCCACCGCCACCGTGCAGCCTGCCGCGCGCAGATGCCCGAGCAGCTCCGGCACTCCCGGGAACGCAGGCCAGAGCCGTGGGCCACCCGCACCGTAGATCTCGCGATAACGGGCGGTGATGGTCGTGGCCTCTGCCTCGGAAACGCCATAGACGAGACTGAAGGCCTGGGGAAAGGGCGGCCCGACGAGTCGGCTCAGATCTCCGAGGTCATCCTCGGCGAAGCCCTGCTCGAGAAGGACCCTTCTCGCCGTGTCCGTGATGCCGACAAGGGTGTCTGCGAGCGTACCGTCGAAGTCAAAGATCACGAGCCTGCGACCGCTCACGTCCAGACCCACGAAGCGATCGTCACCGATGCCCACCGACTCGACCGTGCCCAACGCGTCATTCCCCATAAGACCCCCCACGATAACCGTCATCTCCGTGGATACCATATCACTGCATCTGACACCGAACGCCTCCCGCGTGGGTATCATGGAAGGTGACCAGACACGATATCGCCCCGAGGAGACACGCACATGCGCGCTGAGCCGTTCGTCTGCTACAGACCCACCCCCGAGAGGGCGAGGGACTTCGCCTCCCTCCCCTATGACGTCTTCGACCGCACGAGCGCGGCCTCCTATGTCGCCGACCATCCCACGTCGTTCCTTGCGATAGACCGTCCGGAGACCTCCTTTCCCCCCGACCACGACATGTATGCCCCCGAGGTCTATGCCAAGGCCGCCGAGCTCCTTCGGGACCGCGTTGCCGACGGCACGCTCCTGCGCGACGGAACCCCCTGCTACTACCTCTACCGTCTGCAGCAGGAGGAACGCGAGCAGGTGGGCATCGTCACCGCCTGCGCGCTCGACGACTACACCAGCGGCGTGATCAGACGCCATGAGCTCACCCATCCCGAGAAGGAGCTCGACCGCGTGCGCCACATCGAGGCCACGGGTTGCCAGACGGGCCCCATCTACCTCGCCTACCGAGACGACCCCACGCTCGGGACGCTCGTCTCGGCGGCCATGGGGGCAAGCCCCCTCTATGACTTCGTCGACGAGCAGGACGTGCGCGAGACCATCTGGCGCATCGCCCGCCCCGCTGCCGTCGAGGCCTTCCGGATGATGCTCTCCTACGTGCCCTGCGCCTACATCGCCGACGGGCACCACCGCGCCGCCTCCGCGGCGCGCGTATGCCAGGAGATGCGCGCCGCGAGGGATGGTTCCCCAACGGACGACGCCTGCGACTACCTGCTCTGCGTGCTCTTTCCCGCAAGCCAGCTCACGATCAGACCCTATCATCGCGTGNTCCGTGACGCCGGCGGCCTCTCGGAGGACGGGCTCGTCTCCGCGCTCGAGGGAGCGGGGTTCTGCGTGGGCGCCCGGCAGGACGCCCCCGTCATGCCCTCGCGGCCCGGCCGCTTTGGCATGCACGCCTTCGGCGCATGGCGCGAGCTGACCTCGGGCGACGGCACTTCCGACCCCGTGGGATCCCTTGACGTCTCGGTCCTGCAGGATCGCATCCTCTCCCCCATCCTCGGCATCGACGACCCCCGCCGCGACCCNCGGATGTCGTTCGTCGGCGGCATGGTGTCGGCCGACGACGTCGCGGCACGGGCCGGCACGGACGGCATCGCCTTCACGCTCTACCCCACGTCGATGCGGGAGGTCATGTCCGTGGCCGATGCCGGACTGCTCATGCCGCCCAAGTCGACGTGGTTCGAGCCCAAGCTCTCGAGTGGGCTCTTCATCAGGAGGATCGGCCGCGCCGGGAGCATGCCCGACATCATGTCGGCGAATCCTCGTCGGGTCTCGGGCGAGTAGGACCGTGTCCATGGCAGACGAGCAGAGGGGAGGGACGGACATGACCGACGAAGATGACAACGCGCACAGCTGGCTCGGTCGGCTGTTCTCCTCGCTCGTGCGCACCGATGGCGAGGAGGAGGGCGCGCAGGACATGACTCCCCCGGACGTCACCGAGGCCACGCCCGCACGGAGCACCTCGACCCTCGACGTGGCGGCGCTCAGGATTCGTCTCGTCCAGGCCACGGAGCCCGTGGCGTCCCTCGTGGAGCTCGTGCACGACATCCGCACCCGAGAGACGGCGGCGGGCACGGACGGGACGCTTCCCCCGGGAGCCTTCGAGCTCTATCTCGCCCGCAGGCTCGAGGACGCGGGCCTGCTCGCCACCGACGTCGGGCTGCCGGGCATCCGCGTAATCGTGCCGCACACGAGCGGCATGTTCTACCTGCACGTCAATGAGCAACAGGTACCCTACCTCGTCGCACAGCGGGTTCTCGGCATCGAGGCGGCCCTCAACGCGGCCCTGCTCGCGGACGCCTATCTCGTCGACTCCGGCTCCGCCACCGAGGAGGACCTCGTCGGACTCGAGGCCCGCATCGCCACCTCCATCGTGGCACAGGTGCCCTCCATCGACATCGGCTCCCCCGCCCCGGACGAGGGCAATCCCAACGGCGAGTGGTCGGTGCGCAGGGGCATCTCGTCGGGCATCGAGTGCGCACGGCTCCCCTATCGTCTCATGACCGACTTCCGCGTGAACGTCGCCGGGAGAGACGTGGCCTTCCAGGTGGCGCTTGTGTCGCCCGAGCTGTTTGGCACGCGTGCCATCGTCGACGGCGTGGGCGTGGTCCCCGCCACGACCGACATGCGCCGCCGCGCGGCCACCGATTACAACCTCAGGCTCGGCGTCCTTCTCGCCGCACTCGCGTTTCGCTGCTCGCCGACCCTCGAGCGCGCATGGGTGGCGGGCACCGTCGACACCGCCACGGCGCACGCCTGCTACTACAGCGTGACGTTCACGCGCGCGGAGGTCGAGCGAGCCTGCGCCGACGGCTTCGATCCCATCGAGCTCATGCGCTCCTGTGGTGCATCCATGGACGAGCATGACGGCAGGCTCGAGGCCGTGAGGCAGTCGTTTCGGCTCGAGGACGAGCTCTTCTGCCCTCCCGCCCGCTATGACGCCGTCGAGCTCTCATCGCGGCTCCTGGATGACACGGCCACCCACGCGCTGGGCACCGCACGCGTGTCCGGGCTCTCGGTGGACGAGGGCAGGAGGCGGGAGACCCTGGCCGCAGACGTCTCGCGCGACCTCACGAGCTCGACCGAGGCCAACGTCCGCATGATCATGGAGAAGGCCGGAAACGACCCCGACCCCTCGGTGAGAGGTGCGGCCGAACGTGTCGTGGGCATGCTCATCGAGGGCACGCTCTCGGACGACGACCCCGTGGGCATCAGCGAGGCCATCATGAGTGGCGACCCCCTCTCGCGCGCCGCCGCACACGCCAACGAGCAGCTGTCACGCCACGACGCAGAGGGCGCCGAGAGAACGCTCACGCCCCAGCTCATGCACATCGACGCCGCGCGCACCTACGAGGACACGGACACGACGGAGTGGCGCTTCTTCGGCAGCTACGTGGACCGTGTCATCTACAACCGCCTGCTCGCCACGGGCCGCACGATCCTCCTGGTCCCCGCCGCCTACGTGGACGCGCTGATCGTCTCCGCCTTCGCGGAGCTGGCCCGCAACAACGCGGAGAAGGCGATACCCATTGCGAGGAGGGCGGTGAGGATCGCCCCGCTGAACGTCCAGGCGTGTCTGTGCCTCTCCCAGTGCCTCGGGGGCGCAGGCGACATGGAGGGCGCCCTCGATGCGATTCGCGAGCTTCTCCGCTACGCGCATGACCCGCAGACCATCGGGCTCGGCTACTACCAGCTCGCGGAGATCGAGTGGCGCCTCGGGAAGCTCGACGAGGCGCAGGCCTGCTATCTGCGAGCCCTTCGCTTCCTGCCACAGGCGCTCACCGTCATCGGCACCGAGCTCCAGGCCCTCCTGATCCACGAGGGCGTCGCCAGCGTCGCGGAACCCAGCTACGAGCGGCTTCGTGCCACGCTCGCGGCCAGCGGAATACCCATGGCACCCACCGAGGAGGTCTCCTCCGTCTTCTTCGACGCCATGCGCGCCTCCATGGANGCCGAGATCTTCCCCGTTGCCAAGAACTTCATGGCCGAGCTTGGCTCCATTGCCCGTGATGACGTGTACTACGGCATGTTTCGCTCCATCGAAGACGAGCCGGACAGGTAGGAAGATGGCGGACGACGGCATCACGCTCTGGCCACCCTCCTTCGAGGCGGCGATATTCGACTTCGATGGCACGCTCGCCGAGACCAGNGCGCTCTGGCNGGAGGTCGACGAGATCTTCTTCGCCGAGCACCACCTCACCTACACCCCCGACGTGCACCAGACGCTCGCGACGCTCGGCTTTGTCGGAGGCGCGCTCTGGTGCATCGAGNGCTACGGCCTCGACGAGACCGCCGAGGAGATCTGCGACGAGTGGAACCGGATCGGCGCGGCGCTCTATGCCGACCGCGTCTACCTGCGCCCGGGGGCNGCAGAGTACATCTCCGCCCTGCGAGGCGCGCANATCCCCGTGGCGCTGGCCACCACCAACAACCGACACGTGCTCTCCTCCATGCGTCCCCACGTGAACCTGGGCGAGCTTTTCGACGCNGTGGTGTGCAGCGATGACGTGTCGAGCGCGAAGGACAAGCCCGANATCTACCTNGAGGCGGCACGACGCATCNACGCCACNCCCGCGACCTGCCTCGTCTTCGAGGACCTCCTCGTGGGCATCCTCACCGCGCGCAACGCGGGCTTCCTCACCTGTGCCGTGCGATGCGAGGACCCCACGCAGGACATGGGCCGCCTTGGCGGTGCCGCCGACCTCTGCATCAAGACGTGGGCGAACGTCCACCTGGGCTAGAGGGCACAACGGGGAGACAGACGCCCAGTCCCGACGCCACATCGGCCATGCCGTCCTCCCCTTAAGCCAGATGTCACGGATAACGACATTATCAGCGGCGTACACACGAGAAAATGTCGTTATCTACGACGTATGGCTTAGGGACGCGCAACATGGCGGCAGAGAGACAATGCACGTCACCGCGAGAGACACAAAAAGGGAGCCGCCGAAGCGACTCCCTTTCTAGCTCTGTGTAGTGTATGGACTACTGAGCCCTGCGAACGTTGGATGCCTGGAGCTTGCCGTTCTGACCGGTGGTGATGTCAAACTCGACAGTCTGACCCTCGTCCAGGGTCTTGAAGCCATCCATCTTGATCTCAGAGTAGTGGACGAACAGATCGTCGCCATCCTCGCGAGAGATGAAGCCGTAGCCCTTGTCGGGGTTGAACCACTTAACAGTACCCTGTGCCATGTCGTGCCTTTCTTTCTTTGCCCCACGGGGCAAAACACTGCGCTTCCGCGCGATACCTTGTGACCCTAAGCCACGAAAGACATGTTACCCCGAAAACGTTCACATTGTGACGAGAATCCGCTGAACGCAGAATAGGTACCAATCAGCAAATNACATAACTGAGTAATCCACGGATTACATCCCCAGATACTGCTTCCAGAATCCCATCGAGGTCAACCAGCCCTTGGCGTCGTGGTACTCCCTGCGGATGCTCTCCCGCTTGGCGTCGTACTCGTGGAACAGCCTCGCCTCACGGTGCCTGATCGCACGGAAGCGNTCCTTGTCCATGTGGCGAATCGCCCCCTTGGTACGCGTCGGGTCGAGAAACACGATCGTCCTGGTGGCCANGGAGCTACCCGCCAGCGTGGCCGTACCGTTCTTGACGACCCAGCGCGGGCGGCTCGAGAGGGCGAAGTCGGGCAGGTAGTGCTTGTCGTAGGGAACGCCGCGCCAGAGGCGCATCGGAATCGGGACGTTGTTCTCCAGGCTCGGGTTGGCGAGGACGTCCTCGGTCACNCCCGCCTCGGCGAGCACCTCCGGATCCATCTCGGAAACNGGCACGATCTTCTCGTTGCGCGCCCCGTTGGCCTTCATGAGCGCGGAGCCATTGACNCCGGCGAGGTAGTGCGGCCCCTTGAGGTAGTCCTCGAAGCCCGCGAGCAGCAGCTCTGCCGCCGCATAGTCCATGTCGCGCAGGTTGATGCGGATGCTGCGCTTGAGGCGCATCAGGAAGTAGTCCTCGCTGGTGCAGTCATCCATGGCGATCATCACGAGGAAGTTGCGAATGTACTGGTAGCAGTCCACGGAGGCGCGGAACCTGCCCTCGAAGCTCTCGTGCCAGACGCAGATGCCGCCCATGGTCATGTACGTGGGCTTGTTGCGCATACCAAACTCCACGTCGTCGCAGCGCACGAAGAGCGGCAGCGGCAGCCCGTTCTCGCGGACGGCGGTCATGGGNATGCAGGAGAACCACCAGGCACCGTACGCGTTGTCGACCTCGACGTTCGTGCGCTCGTTCTCCACCACATCGGGGAGCCGGTCCACGTAGAGGTCGGACTTGATGCGACGGTAGACCGCGGTCTTGCTCACGTAGGAGACGTCCTCGAACTGACGCGTGGGTTCCTCGAGCGAGAGCATGGCGCCGTTGACGAAGGCCTTGCGGTACCTCCCGCGTGCGAGCGCCAACAGGTTGTAGGTGCGCTTGAGGCTCTCCGGGAAGATGCGCACGTCGTCATCCATGAGAAGCACGTGCGTGAAGCCCTCGTCAGACTCGAGCGCCGCGATCATGCCACGCGCAAAGCCGCCGGCACCGCCCACGTTCTCGTTGGGGATCACGGTGACGAGGTCGTCGGAGAGACCCGCGGCGTCGAGCGTCCTGCCGTTGTCCACCACGAACATGTGGAAGTGGCCGGCTATGGGATCGGCCTCATCGGAGAGGCCCGCACGCACGAGCTCGATGTTGGGGACGATGTAGTGCTCCTTCCTGAACGTCGTGGTGGAGAGCGCGAGGCGGACGTCGTTCACGTCTGCCTCGTCCACCTGCGCGTAGTAGTACGCGGACAGGAGCGAGACGGGCTCGGCGCCCGAGACGAGCTCGAAGGCCACCAGGTCCACGCCGCCTGTAGGAAGCTCGACGTCATAGGCGACCCCACCCGCCACCGNCGTGCCGTCGGCAGGGTCGAGGGACAGCGACGAGAGCGACCTCTCGTCGTCCGTCTCGCCGGAGGCCACGCCCATGACGCGCAGGTCGCAGCAGACGGCGGACGTCTCGAGATGAAGCCAGACCCGCTCCACCCCGGCATACCTGCGCCACTTGATGACGGGACAGGCGTTGAGATAGGTGAGGAAGTCGGCCGACCCGCTCACGACGAGGNCGGAGGCGCTCTCGTCGTACGAGACGGAGCCCATGGTGCGATAGTAGAGGTCGGGATGCGCGGAGACNTGATCGGCAACCTCGAGCATGATGTTTGAGAGCTTGTGCCTGATGGTCAAGAGTGACTCCTTCGTTCCAAGGTGGGCCGCGCGGCGCGCGAGACGTCGGCCCCACGATTGTACCAGTGGGCTATACGACGACCCGATAGAGGCGCATGTCGCCCTCAGAGAGCACAACTTCCAGACCAGGCGTATCGTCGCCCACCGCGTTCACGCCCACCCAGTCGGTCGCGTCGTACGTGAGGAAGTGCGGCTGAACGTCAGCCTCGCCCACGTCGAGGAGAAGCACATAGCCCACGCCCGCATCGTGCGCCGCCGCGGTCACGTCGGCGTTGGTGCCAACCTCGTCCAGGTGGAGGCGCAGGGTCCTGCTCGCCGCAGGCTCCCCTTCGTCAAAGTCCGCGTTCAGGCTGCGGTAGTAGGTATGGAGGCCCACCGCCCCATAGAGGAAGGCGCTGCCGTCCTCGGGAAAGTTGTACACGAGGTCATCGCCCACGATCGCCTTGCATCGCGTGGCAAACGAGAGCTCGGTGGCATCAAGGTAGGGATTGTCCTCCATGTCATACTCGGAGGCATTGGCCGCCGTGACGAGCGAGAATGCCGAGGCGTCCTCCCCCGGAAGCGCCACCCCGTAGACGAGCACGCAGACCGCCGCCACCGCAACGAGCGAGACGACCACGGAGGACCCCTTCGCGGACGGTCGCACGCGAGCGACGCGATGTCGCGTGACCCTGGTCCAGACCGCCGTGACGGCACGACAGACGACATAGAGGCCGAGAACGGCAAGCGGGATGGCCATGATCCGCGAGCGAGAAAGTGAATCGCGAGCATGGAGACGTACGAGAGCGAGAGCCAGAGATAGCGTCTCTCGTGCAGCGTGTAGAGACCACCTACGACCACCAGGATGGCAAGCGCCACCTGCCTCATGGGGTCTCGGTACGCAAGGAGCAGAAGTTCCGTGACGGCCTCGCCCTTCCCGTACACGGGCCACCAGTCGATGGAAAGCACACCGCTCATGAAGGACGCATGGTAGAGCGCAACCCACACGACCGCCGCAAGGGCGAGAAAGGCCGCGACGAGCGCCACGCGCACGAGGGGACGAGCGCGGTCCGAGACGTGAAGACGGTCGGCCAGCCCCGCCATGCGCCAGGCGCAGAGCGGCCAGAGAAGCACGGCGATGGTGAAGATGGCGTTGGGCTGCGTCACGGCAAGCGCGCAACAGCCTACGACGAAGGCCGCGAGGAGGGCAAGGCGGTGACGCGCTCCTCGCATGGGATCGATGAGACAGGCAAAGCAGGCCGCCACCGCAGGTGCCATGGCAAAGCTCGCGAGGTTGCTGCAGAGCAGACCAAAGGTGAGGAGTCGCCACGGAAACGCCACGAAGGCGACCGCCACGAGCGAGCCCAAGGCGACCGCCTTTGGGTGATCGTCAAAGACATACGAAAGGAGGACGTACATGCTCGCCGGGAACACGATCGCCGCGAAGACGAAGTCGAGGGCGTTGAGCACCAGCGACACCGCGAAGCCCGTCGCCTGGTAGACCATCGCGCCCACCACGTGCCAAGCCGCCGGGTAGAACCCGCCCGGCAGGGCGGCGCCATACCCCATGCTATCGGGGTAGTTGGTGGCGTCGAGCACGGAGAAGGCCCCGCTCTCGGCGTAGGCTCGTATGCGCGCCAGGTGAAAGACGGTGTCAATCTGTCGCGGAAATGACTCGGGGCCATCCATCACGCTCAGGAAGCAGCAGAAGCCCACGAGAACTCCCACAGCCACGTAGCAGGCAAGGACCAGCCAGCCTGCTCGCAAAGAGACGCGAGACGGACCGAGGGCGAGCGCCTCTCCCCCACCGCGAGCCCGCGAAAGGGCATACACGACCCCCGCCAGCACGAGCGCAACGGCCAGAAGCACAGCCCACGAGGTGACGACACCCGCGGCCGTGAGTGCGATGCCAACGGCGGCATAGAGAAACATCGAGACGAACGGGGCGGACGCCACGGCGAGCGGTGCCGAGAGTCCCGCCCCGCGAAGGGCGAGCGAACCAGGCACGTAGAGGAGGACGACGGCCACCACGACCGCGATGAGGAAGGATGGCCACATGAGGGCGCCGCCTATGAGACTTGCATATAGCTCGACCCCTGGTCGAGGTTACCGTTGAGGAAGGGGTCACCTAGGGTGCGCAGACCGGGATGCCGCACGTCAAAGAGGGCGAGCCCGGCCGCGGAGTAGTCCGGCGCGTTGAAGGCGTTGTCGTAGCGTCTCCCAAGGTTCGGGGTCTCGGCGACCTCGAGCTTGACGGTGCACATGGAGACCATCCGCATGCCCGTCTCGCGAAG
>JGI20225J20221_1000861_pt2 | contig 11557 bp, 12 predicted proteins | sample BioMet4_FD_20221 | JGI IMG/M metagenome (IMG submission 20221) | reverse complement strand
CTCATGATCGAGCCCACCGAGACCGAGGACAAGACCACCCTCGACGAGTTCGTCACTGCCATGCTCCAGATCCTGGACGAGGCGCACGAGGATGGCGAGAGGCTCCACGGTGCCCCCTTTACCTGCGCGATCGGCCGTCCGAATGAGGTCGAGGCAGCACGCCACCCCAGGCTTCGCCATGAGTTCTCAGACGAGGGGAAGGTTCGGTGATCGAGAGCATCTCCATCATAGGGGCCGACGGCACCTCCCCTTACCGCAACATCGCGCTGGAGGAGTGCCTGCTGCATGACGTGGCACCGGGCCAGTGCATCCTCTACCTGTGGCAGAACCAGAGGACCGTCGTCATCGGCCGCAACCAGAACGCCCGCGACGAGTGCGACGTGGCGGCGTTGGAGGCGGACGGCGGGCACCTCGCCCGTCGCCTCTCGGGCGGAGGTGCCGTCTATCACGACCTCGGAAACCTCAACTTCACCTTCCTCGTGCCCACCGCCGACTTTGACGTCTCCTCCCAGACCGAGACCATCCTGCGGGCCGTGCGCAGGGTGGGCGTCGACGCCGAGCGCACCGGGCGCAACGACCTCACCGCAGATGGCCGCAAGTTCTCCGGTCACGCCTACTACCACACGGGCGACAAGAGCTACCACCACGGCACCCTCATGGTGGCGGTAGACACGGAGCCCCTCTCCCGCTACCTGCGCGTCTCCCCGCTCAAGCTGCGGGACAAGGGCGTGCGCTCCGTGCGCTCGCGCGTGTGCAACCTGTGCGACCTCGTACCCAGCCTGTCCGTGGGAATCCTTGCCACGGCACTTCGCGAGGCCTTCGAGGAGGTTCACGGCGGGCATGCCGAAGAGCTCCGGGTGGCCGACGTCGGCGAGGACAGGCTCCGGGCCGCAACGGCACGGTTCGCCTCACGTGCATGGCTCGACAAGGACGGACGGTCCTTCGACACCTCGCACGAGGCCCGCTTCGGCTGGGGCATGGCGCGACTGGAACTTGCCGAGACGGACGGCACCATCACCCGCGCCGCACTCTGGTCCGACGGTCTCGACGCCGATGAGCTGGACGCGGCGCCACGGGCGCTCATGGGCGTACCGATCGAGACGACGAGCATCACCGAGGCGCTCGTGAGGGGCGCGGGGATGTCCCTTCGGATGGCGAAGGACCTCGCCGGACTGGCGACGCACGTGGAGGAGGATGACCATGCGCTATGACATCGCGATCGTTGGCGGAGGTCCCGGCGGGTACACGGCGGCGCATGAGGCCGCGAGACGGGGGCGCTCCGTGGTGCTCTTCGAGGCCAGTCTCCTAGGTGGCACCTGTCTCAATCGCGGATGCATCCCCACGAAGGCGCTCATCCATGCCGCCCAGGCCTACGCAAACATGCACGGAGCCGAGGGGCTTGGCATCACCTGCGAGGCCGTGTCATACGACTTCGCTGCCATGCATGCCCGCAAGGATGACGTCGTGGTGGGTCTCCGCACGGGCGTGGAGAAGCTCGTGCATGATGACGGGATATGCGTGGTGCACGGACGCGCCCAGGTGGGTATGGGAGGGACCATCACCTGTACCGGCGAGACCTTCGAGGCCGGAGACGTCATTCTCGCCACGGGCGCGCAACCCAGCCACATACTCGTGACGGGCTTCGACCTCGCAGGTGTCGACACGAGCGACGACCTTCTGGAGGGTGCGGGCCTTGACGTACGCTCGCTCGTCATCATAGGCGGGGGCGTGATCGGCGTGGAGTGCGCCCAGATCTATGCGAACCTTGGTTGCAGGGTCACGATACTCGAGGCCATGGAGCGCATCCTACCGCCTATGGACCGCGAGATCTCGCAGCGCGTCACCATGCTCCTGAAGCGGTGCGGGGTGACCATCGAGACCGGGGCGCGGGTGTGCGCCATCACGGGCGAGCCGGGAGATATGGCCGTGACCTACGCGGACAAGCACGGCAAAACCCTCGAGGCACGCGGCGAGGCGGTGCTCATGGCGACAGGCCGCAAGGCGGCCACCGAAGGACTCTTCGTACCAGGGGCCGAACCCGTGCTCGAGCGGGGAGCCGTGGTAACGAACGCCGCTGGGCTGACGAGCATTCCCCACCTCTATGCCATCGGTGACGTCCGAGCCCATACCGTTCAGCTCGCTCACGTGGCATCGGCGCAGGCTCGCAACGTCGTGGCCGTCATCTGCGGCGAGGAGCCGCCGGTGGACGAGGCCGTGATACCAAGTTGCGTCTACACCTCTCCCGAGGTGGCATCGGTCGGACGTACCGCCGACGAGGCAAAGGCTGCGGGCTTCTCGGTACGTTGCACCAAGCAGGTCGTGGGCGCCAACGCCAAATGCCTCGTGGAGGGAAGCGAGATGGGCTACGTCAAACTCGTCTGCGACGAGACGACCGGCCAGGTGTTGGGCGCACAGCTTGTCTGCCCTCGAGCGACCGACCTCGTGGCCGAGCTCGCGCTTGCCATCCACCTCGGTGCCACCGCAAAAGACGTCGCCGCCACGATCCACCCCCATCCCACCGTGAGTGAGATGGTCTTGGACGCAGCCCGGGCATACCAAGCGGGATGACCCTTCGTCGTTGTGAAGCGGCCGCGGACGCATATCCAAGGACTTCTCGCCTTTGGATATGCGTCCGCAGCTGTTTTGGAATGGGATTTCGAGAAATCTCGCATACCCAAAGAAACTGCAGCCTTCTCGCCACGGCGACGACTCGCTACAGCTTGCTCTTCCACTCGCGAGCGCGCAGGCCAAAGAGCACGGCCAATGCGACAAAGGCCACGATGGCACCGATCTTACCGTAGAGTGGCACGTCGAAGCTGCTCTCGGTGATGCCGATCGTCTGGTTCACGCCTTCTGCCGCAGCGGCCACCGTCACCACCACCAGCACGATGTCGAGCATGAAGCGCGTGCGCATCTCACCGCGGCTCGTTACGCTCTTGTCGCCGGGATTCGCCACGATCTTCTTCTTGGCCACCTTGATCAGGTCACTGTCCGAGAGTTTGAGACTAGCGTCATCCCCCGCCGAGGCGGACGTGCTTTTGTTCTCGCTCTTCCGCACCTCGACGCGAGCCGCCTCGGCTGCCCGCGCGGCCTCCCTACGCCTACCCTTGCCCATCGCTGCACCCTCCATCGCGGTTTTCTCGCCCACAAGAATACCGCTCATGGGTTGCAACCTGGCTTGGACCCCCGGACACGGAGAAGAAGGTCGACGGCCTGCACGCCTATAATCGTCTCATCAGCAGCATTGCGCGTGCCGGACACATGNCGGACCGCCCGCTGCAGTCACCGCCCCTGCGGGGACGTTGGANAGGAGACCAGCATGCCCGAATTCACCCAACTCGCCCACGATCGNTACTCCTGCCGAANNTTCTCCGACAGACCCGTAGAGGCCGAGAAGATCGAACGCGCCNTCGAAGCGGCCATCGCAGCTCCCACGGCAGTGAACAGGCAACCATGGCATGCCTGGCTCATCGCGGATGCAGGCGTTGTCGCCAAGCTCGACACCGTCACGCCGTACACGTTTGGGGCACGGCAGTTCGTGCTCTTTGGCGCGAAAGCAGACGAGGCCTGGGTGCGTGCCTACGATGGTCGCAACTTCGCCGACGTCGACGTGACCATTGCCGCCACGCACTTCATGCTTGAGATTGCCGCCGAGGGCCTCGGCACGACATGGGTAGGCAAGTTCGATGCGCCAGCGATGAAGGGGCTCCTGCCGCAGACCACCGACTTCGACCTTGTCGCCCTCTTCCCGATCGGCTACCCGGCAGACGACGCCGCACCGTCAACCAGGCACTCCCAGCGCAAGGCAGAGGAAGAGCTGGTCGACAGGGTCTAGCTGGAAAAGGTGACAGGTATCTTTTCCAGGTCAGAGGACGTCGTCGATGAAGCCCACCACGTAGTGCGAGAAGACCACGGAGCCCTCCTCCTGCGTGGCATCGAGGTCTACATCACCCCAGATACCGAAGTCGTGATCATCGTCGGAATCGCGAAAGACCTGGTGCACGTGCCAGACGTGAGCGGTCTTCTCGTCTTGCTCGTCGATGGAAAGGTACGCGGTGCTTCGAGCGTCGGCATCGATGAGAATCGCCTCGTGCTCCTCGTGGAAGCGTTCGAGCGTCTGCTTCCACACGAGCTCACGGTAGCCCCACTCCTCGTCGAGCGCACCCAGCTGATCCGTGCGCCCCTGCGCAGCAAGGCGGACGCGCGAGAAGAGGGCGTTTCTCACCAGCAGCGTCGTACCTCGGCGGTCGCGCACGACCTCGTCGGCCGCCGCCGGTGCCNCCATGTCCTCGAGCTCNCCCGCACTCGCCCANTCGTCCACGAGGCTGGAGTCGACGCTTCTCACCACGAGCCCAAGCCATGAGATGATGTCATCGAGACGCTCGTCGCGCTTGTCGAGCGGCACGGTCCTATCGAGCGCACGGTATGCCTCGGAGAGGTAGCGCAGGAGCGTGCCCTCGGAGCGTGCGATGTTATAGCGTTGGATGTAGGTCTTGAAGTCGGATGCCGTCTCCACCATGTCCCGCAGCACGCTCTTGGGGCTGAGCGCGTAGTCGCTCGCCCAGGGGACCTTGGTGCAGTATTCGACATACGCCGCATCGAGGAGCTCGTCGAGTGGCTTGGGATAGGTGANCTCCTGTACCCGCTCCATGCGCTCGTCGAACTCGACGCCATCTGCCTTCATCTCGGCGATGGCACGACCGCGCGCCTCCCTCTCCTGCGCNCGCAGAATCTGCCAGGGATCTTCGATCGTCGCCTCGACCATGCTGATCACGTCAAGCGCATANGTTTCGGACTCNGGATCGAGAAGNTCGAGAGCGGCGATGAGGAAGGGCGAGAGGGGCTGGTCGAGCGCAAAGTCATCGGGCATGTCGACGGTGGTGACGTAGCCCATCGAACCGTCCGCGTGCTGCTCACAGGTCACGACACCCGCGTCCATAAGGGTTGCGAAGACCTCGTCGACGCGTTGCAAAAGCGCAGCCTTCTCCTCGTCGGTCTGTGCGGAGTCTTCGACGAGCACGTGCATACGGGCTGCTGCTTCACCACCCTGCTCGACCTCGGCAAGTACCATCGAGTTGGTGATGCGCAGACGCGGACGGAGCTTCTCTGGAACGGCGGTCTGCAGGCGCTCGAAGGTCTGCGCGTTCCAACCGACAAAGCCCTCGGGCGGCTTCTTCCGTCTTGATCTGCGCGCCTTCTTGGGCTCCCCACATGCCTTGGCCAAGTGCGCAGGCGTTCTCTATGTTACTCCGGTCGCCGTCGGGGGCGATGACGCCCCTCGGTGCGAAGCCCGCCGCGTGCCAGGGCACGTCCCATCGATCCTGGTGGATCACTCCCGTAGCATTGAGGACGGGGACGCATCCCGGTGGCCATGAACTTGGCAAGCGCCAGTCGAGCACCACCGTCGGGATGGGGGACGTTGATCCCGACACCCAAGCGTATCGGGTTCCGCCAGATGACAGTGAAGAAGTCCCTACTGCGCGAGTTTGTTTCCTTTCCTCCAGTCAATTGCAGGCTGATTAGTCCGGTTATTGGTTCATAGCTTTATTTTGTTCCTTTTGTATGTTGTTGTCTATATTCCTATTCTTATCTTCTTTTTTTTTTTTTCTGTCTTTTGTTGATGGACACTATATTTTCTTTTTTTGATTTAGCACTTTCTTATGTATTATTATTTTCTTCTTGTTTTTTTGTGAGTTATTTTCGCGCGTCTCTCCATGGATTGTCTCCTTTGATGTCGCAGCGGCGACTCACGACGATGCGGAGGTGCCGTCGGCAAAGCGCCTGCGCGAGCGCAAAGCGCACCCGTCCTGCGTGAATGACGATGTAGAGCGGCGCGTCCCTCACCGCCAGGGCCGGAGCTCCACCGTACCCTCGAGCGCGTGTCGGAGGTACTCGTAGGGGCGCAGCCGGAACCCCGGGCGCCGGGGCATCGGCGATGACGTCGACGTTCCCTCCTCGGTTATTCGCCCCGAGCGGACGCTGAGATGTGGTCACACGTCGCCGCAGCGTCCGCCTCATGAGAAGGAAAACCTGCACGTGCGACAACGTGACGCGAGGCCAGGGCCAGCGCCCAAGCGGAATTGTGGCCCCGCGCACGGCAAAGAAGTCCAGCGGGGCGCCGCCCGCCGAGCGAGGGCGCGAGAGCAGCTCTCGATCTCGCCNACGGCGGTCTGCAGGCGCTCGAAGGTCTGCGCGTTCCAACCGACAAAGCCCTCGGGCGGCTTCTTCGTCTTGATCTTGCGCGCCTTCTTGGGGTCTCCACCAGCCTTGGCAAGTGCGCGGGCGTTCTCTATGTCGTACTCGGTCGCCTCGGCGATGACNCGCCCCTCGGTGTCGAAGCCCGCGCGTCCGGCACGTCCCACGATCTGGTGGAACTCCCGGGCATTGAGACGACGCATCCGGTGGCCATCGAACTTGGCAAGCGCCGTGAGCACCACCGTGTGGATGGGGACGTTGATCCCGACACCAAGCGTATCGGTTCCGCAGATGACAGGAAGAAGTCCCTGCTGCGCGAGCTTCTCCACAAGCAGGCGATACCGAGGAAGCATGCCCGCATGGTGCACTCCGACGCCTGCGAGGAGCAACCGATGAAGCNCNTGGCCNAAACTCGTGGAGAAGCGCGTTCCCTTGATGGCATCCTTGATGGCGTCACGCTGCTCACGCGTAGACACGCCATAGCTCGCAAGCGCCTGCGCCGAGCTCAGNGCACCGTCCTGCGTGAAGTGGACGATGTAGAGCGGCGCGTCCCCGTCACGCAGGGCGAGCTCCACCGTACCCTCGAGCGCGGTGTCGACGTACTCGTAGGCGAGCGGAACCGGGCGCGGGGCATCGGCGATGACGTCGACGTCCCTCTCGGTATGCTCCCCGAGCGAGGCGGCGATGTCGGTCACGTCGCCGAGCGTCGCGCTCATGAGAAGGAACTGCACGTGCGAAAGGGTGAGCAGGGGCACCTGCCAGGCCCAGCCGCGATCGGGGTCGGCATAGAAGTGGAACTCGTCCATGACCACGCAGCCCACGTCGGTNCCCTCGCCCTCGCGAAGCGCCTGGTTTGCCAGGATCTCGGCCGTGCAGCAGATGACCGGNGCGCTGGCATTGATGGAGGCATCGCCCGTGATCATGCCCACGTTATCCTTGCCGAGGATGTCGACGAGATTGAAGAACTTCTCGCTGACCAGGGCCTTGATGGGAGCGGTGTAGTAGGCGCGGCGNTTGGTGCAGTTGGCGATGAAGAGCATGCCGAGCGCCACCAGGCTCTTGCCCGAGCCGGTAGGCGTACCGAGAATCACATGGTCGTCGGCAGCCAGACTGAGGAGAGCCTCCTCCTGGTGTGGCCAGGGACTGATGCCCTGGGTCTCGACCCAGCCGAGAAAGAGCTCAAGNGCATCTTCGGCAGGGAGGTTGGGATAGCTATCGGAGTCAGGCCAAGGTATGAGCTGGCCGAGAGAGACGGTTTCGTCAGGCATGGTTTCCTTCCTGGAAAAGGTGACAGGTATCTTTTCCAGGTAGTAAGGTACCTTAAACTCCTGGAAAAGATACCTGTCACCTTTTCCAGGAGTTTTTGCACGATCGTAGTCTTCCCATCACGTCGAGTATCCTAGATGGAACTTCAGACGGCAGGAGACTGGCGCTACGAACCCACGCAACCTCCTCGCCAACCAATGGCCGCGATGATCCCGGAGGGTCCATGTCCATCAACTACAGTACCGCTTGCTTCGAGGCGTCCTTCGGCACCATCGAGAGCCTGCCCGACCCCACCACTCCCGAGGTCTCGTTCGTCGGTCGTTCCAACGTGGGCAAATCGTCGCTCCTCAATCGCCTGCTCAACCGGAAGTCGCTCGCCAAGGTGTCGGCGACCCCGGGAAAGACGGCCAACGTCAACTTCTTCTCCTGCGACGGGATCCGCTTCGTCGACCTTCCTGGCTATGGCTACGCCAAGGTCTCCGCCTCAGAGAAGCAGAGGTGGGCCAATCTCATCTCGGGCTACTTTGGCCAGGAGCGCAGCTTCAACCTCGTCGTGGCGCTCGTCGACATCCGCCACGACGCCCAGGCGCTCGACGTGCGGATGCTCTCCTTCCTCGCCGAGGAGGGACTGCCCTTCGTGGTGGCGCTCACCAAGGCGGACAAGCTCTCTCGCAGCAAGCAGGAGCAGCAGGCGGCCTCACTCGCCCGTCAGTTTGGCATCGACCGCGCGCGGATGATCGTCACCTCGTCTGAGACCGGCCTTGGCATCGATGAGCTTCGCAAGCGCATCGGAGAGTCCTGCGACTAAGCTATGGAGACGTGGGTCAACGCTCGGGCTCTTCTGAACGCGATATTATAATCGGTGTTCATCAATCGTGAGGAGCACAGCATGGGCCGTACGAAGTACTCCAATGAGGAACGCAGGACCGTCGTCGCAACGTTCATCCAAGCCGCCCAGAACATCATCGACACGGACGGCCTCGAGAGCGTCTCCATCCGTCGCGTCTCGTCAGAGGCCGGTTACAGCAGCGCAACGCTCTACCTGTACTTCTCCGACGCGAGCGAGCTCACGCTCATGGCCTGCGTCACGTACCTCGAGCAGTACGCCCATGAGCTCGGGCCCATCATCGAGGGCACGACCGACCACCACGAGGTCTACGTCCGCGCGTGGGAGGTCTTCTGCAGGCACGCCTTCAAGAAGCCCCAGGTCTTCTATCACCTGTTCTTTAGCGAGCATGCCGCCTCCCTCGATGACATGGTCAAGGAGTACTACTCCATCTACCCGATGATGCTGGAGTCAGCCACGGGTTCCACGTGCTCGCTTCTGCTCATGGGCGACCTGCGCTCGCGGGCCCTCAAGGTGCTCGCCCCCTATGGCACCGACCTCGGCCTGGACGGTGACACGATGCGTCTGATCGTGGANCTCACGGTGTGCTATCTCCGTCAGCTCCTCGAGACCGCCTGCGACCGTCCCGTCACGTCCGAGGGCGTCAACCAGAGCACGNCCGTCTTCATGCGTGCCGTCAACTTCCTTCTCATGGAGGCGCGGGCCAGCAGGAGCTAGCTCGTGCTCATGGTGCGCANGACGNTCGCGAGAGAGACCGGCCCATNCAACCACCAGAGACCCTGGCTGCGGTACGATTGACTGTCCGAATTCAGCAAGCAGACTGCGCGGGGGACCCATGGACCAGACGTTTGAAACAGAGCAGGCACATCTCAGCGAGGTATATGCCAAGCTCGTCTCCATTCGCGATGCCCTCGTCGAGCAGGTCGAGGTCATACAGCATGACGCCGCCAAGGACCTCAGGGACATGGCGGATGAGGTACGCATCGACTTCGGCGGAGCGGACGAGACCATCGAGACGCTCGCTGCCATCGAGACGCTCAACTCCGTCATCGATACGTACAACCAGTACCACGACTTCTCCGTGGAGAAGCTCGGGCGCGTCTCGTTGCTGCTGCGCCAACCCTACTTCGCCAAGGTACGCCTCAAGATGCGCCCCGGCCGCCCCGCTCGCGATGTCTACATCGGAGCGGCAGGCGTCACCGACGAGCACAAGGTCCCGCTCATCGTGGACTGGCGCGCCCCCATCGCCGAGACCTACTACAACCAGGAGAACGGCGAGACGAGTTACGAGGTCGACGGCCGCAGGCGCACCGTCAGCCTCGAGTTGCGCCGTCAGTTCGACATCACGCGCGACCGTCTCAACATGTACTTCGACACCACCGTGGCCATCGAGGACTCACTCCTGCTCAACGCCCTCAGGAGGCAGCACACCGAGAAGCTTCAGGCCATCACCGCCACCATCCAGCGCGAGCAGAACGAGGTGGTGCGCCACGCTGACGTACCCGTCCTTCTCGTCAACGGCATCGCGGGCTCGGGAAAGACCTCGGTGCTGCTGCAGCGCATCGCCTTCCTCTTCTATCGCGAGCGCAAGACCCTCTCGCCCGATCAGGTATACCTCTTCACGCCCAACCAGGTCTTCGAGNGCTACATCGANACCGTGCTCCCCTCCTTGGGCGAGTCCAACCCACAGGTCTTTACGTGGCGAAGCTTTCTCGCGAGCCTGGGTCTGGCCGACCATGGCACGGGTAGGGACATCGACCCCGCCGAGCTGTCCAGGCTCGACCTCACCATCCAGGGCGCGACCATCGAGGAGCAGGACCTGCGCGCCGTGAGGATCGATGACCTCACCATCCTCAAGGTGAGCCAGGTCTCCAGCGCCGTCAGCAAGTTCTCGAAGTTTCCCATGGGCCCGAGACGCATCGCGCTGGTCAAGGACGAGCTGCATGACAAGATCGACCGCCGCCTCGCACAGATGTCAAAGGATGACGAGGTGCAGGAGGAGATGCTCGGTCTCGACGTGGAGAGGCAGGTCGAGATCTTCGGGCGTACCATCAGCCCCGCCGACGAGGAGGAGACCGCCGCCTGCGCCCTCGAATACCTCGAGAACCGCTATTCCTCCGCACATGACGAGGTCGAGCGGCTCAGCTGGCTGCGCATCGACCGCATCGGCATGCGCCTGCTCCATAAGAGCGACCTCTCCGCTGCGGAGTGGGTCTACCTCAAGATCCTCATCACCGGCTCTGGCGACAAGGACGCCCGCTATGTGATGGTCGACGAGGTCCAGGACTACACCGTGACACAGCTTCTGGTGCTCGCGCGGTACTTCTCGCGAGCGCACTTCCTGCTCCTGGGCGACGAGCACCAGGCGATCAAAGAGGGCACGGCAACGTTTGACCAGGTACGCGACGTCTTTGCCTCGTCGCATGGCGAGGTCGAGGAGTGCCAGCTGCTCACGAGCTATCGTTCGAGCCCCGAGATCACCGAGCTCTTCTGCAGCCTGCTCGATGCCGACGAGCGCCGACGGCTCACCTCGGTGCATCGTCCGGGCGTGGCACCCGAGATCGTGGTATGCGTCGGACGTGACGACTACCTCTCCGAGCTACGACGCCATGTGGCCGGGGCGCATGACGAGGAAGGCCTCACCGCGATAATCGCCGATAACGCCAGCCGCGTGAACTGGCTCTCGAGACAGCTCGGGGCTGACGTCACCGTAATGGGTCACAGCGAGAAGCTGCCGGCCGCAGGCGTCATTCTCATGGACCTGGCCCTGGCCAAGGGGTTGGAGTTCGACCACGTGATCGTGCCCGACGCGCAGGCGGAGACCTACCCCGACACGCCCCTCGCGCGTCGCCGCCTCTACACCGCCGTCTCGCGTGCGATGCACAGGGTGACGCTCATCTCCCAGGGCGACCTGAGCCCCTTGCTTACCCAGGCGTGCCGCTGAGCGGCTTTGGTTCTGCGACGCCGCTCGTTTTTGAGCCTCATTTCGAGCGAGACGGCATATCCAAAGGCGTNCGCGCGACANNCCTNAGGNGTCCNNTGCCTAACTCCGCGGTCGCGGATGGCGTTTTCCTCAGTNGCCTGCATNGAGAGGTCGACGNCNGTGATCTCGTCCGCGGCAGCGCCTTGAGCTCCCGNCTCATGAGCTCNGAGTTGGCAATCGAANTTCTTGTACTTCATCTTGTGCTCGAGTGTGGCCCAGAAGTCAATGGCAATGGTCCTGAGCTGCACCTCAACGGCGGGCAGCAT
>JGI20225J20221_1000159_pt1 | contig 11567 bp, 14 predicted proteins | sample BioMet4_FD_20221 | JGI IMG/M metagenome (IMG submission 20221) | reverse complement strand
CCGGAAAACTCGCTGAAAATATCAGGCAGGCTGCTTCCGGCGCTGATGACTGCAGCAGATCGGACCGTGACGACACCTCATCGTTCAGCGCGGAGCATCATGCGGACGGAGGCGTATGGATCATCGGCGAAGTCGTTTTCGCCGCTTCCGTCAGAGAATGTCTGGAGAACGATCTCGGCCTGAAAGACGTCCATGTGATATGCCCCGGCGAACGCTCATGCGGACTGCTGCGTCCCGGCGATGTCATGACGCACGAGGAGGAAGATATTGAAAACTGTCTCGCGCAGGCTTCTGCTGTAATAGCGGATCCTATTTACCGCCGGATAATGCCGCGCGGGTGGCGCAGCCGCGGTGTGAAATTCGCGGACATCCCGCATGAGGCGTATTCGGGAAGGATGTACAGAAGTCGCATGCCGCTATTTATCGGCGCCGGTTTCACAGATGTCCTGCAGGACCTGCTCTGCACGCAGCGTGAGATCGGGATGAACGACATCATGAAAAACAATGTTCCTTTTGCGNAAAAGAAAAAATATTAGGAGGACCCAATGGAAGAAACAAGAGTTGCCATTCTCGGCATAATAGTCAATCAAAACGGAGACGTGGAGCAGGTGAATAAATTCCTCCACGAATACGGTCAGTATATTATCGGCAGGATCGGCATTCCCTACAGGAAGCGCGGCATCAGCATCATAGGCATCGTTCTGGATGCGCCGCAGAACGAGATCAGTACACTCTCAGGCAAACTCGGACGCCTCGAAGGGATAAACGTCAAGGTCACATATTCGAATGTATGACATCGCAAACGGACGGTCTATCTGATAAATGTACCGTCGTCAAGTTCTCTGAACGCCTCGTTCAGTTCATCTTCGGTATTCATTACTATCGGACCTCCCCAGGCAACAGGTTCATGAAGCGGCTGCGCGGACAGAAGCAGAAATCTGACGCCGCCGCTGCCGGCGCTGACGCTTATACATCTGCCTTCTCCGAAAAGCAGAGCCTGCTTCGCGTTCCTGACTTCTCCGTCAGGCTCAAAAGCAGCGCTGCCGGTCACTACATATACAAACAATGTCGATCCGGCTTCGCTTTCATAGTTCCAGGAACTGCCCGGTTCCATCTCCACATCAAGATATGAAGCATCGACAAAGCTGCCCCTGAAAGCTCCGCTTGAAGCATCGACAAAGCTGCCCCTGAAAGCTCCGCTGTTTTCCAGGTATCTGCCGGCTATCACATGGATTTTCGTCCCCTCTTCAGTAATAACCGGGACATCTGCACTTTTGATGTCGCCGTATTTCGGCGCTGTCATTTTATCTTTGGCCGGAAGATTGATCCAAAGCTGCGCCCCGAGCATATGTTCCGACGGCTTAGGCATCTCCTGATGAATGATCCCCGAGCCTGCCGTCATCCACTGGCATTCCCCGTCCTTTATACTTCCGCTGTTGCCGAGATTATCGCCGTGCTCGATATCCCCCTTTATCAGATAGGTAACTGTTTCTATGCCTCTGTGCGGATGCCAGGGGAATCCCGCAGTATAATCATCAGGATCTTCAGAATCGAAAGCATCGAGCATCAGGAACGGATCATAATCATTTACATCATTAAATCCTATCACGCGCACCAGATGAACACCCGCTCCGTCGACGGCTGCGTTCCCTTTTGTTATTTTCTTTATTTTTCTATATTCAGTCATAATATTACTCCTTTTCCTTACTCTGATAGAACTGTATACCCCTTTATCNNCCTCACAAAACGCCGNCCTCCCCCGGACCTGCGGATAAAAGTACAAACAAAAAGGACGCCTGTCCGGCGTCCCGTAATACCCGTATCTATTCGAACCAGGCGACTGCTCTTATCGGTGATCCGTCAGAATTCTCCACTTTCAGCGGGAAGCAGCTGAACCAGAACAGACCGCTGCCGCACTGGTCAAGATTTTGCAGATTTTCAATATTGACGATTTCATTCCCGGCAAAAAGTCTGTGGTGCCTTGCGAGCTCAAGGTCGGCGATCGGATCGAGTCCGATGACATCAAACCCGATGCCTTTATAATCTCCGGCTATGATCAGATCCATGACATCATCATCAAGACACGGATAATCACCAAAATATTCTTCCGTGCCCCACAGCTTGTCCCATCCCAGCTCAAAGAGCAGGAAATCCGCGGCGCTGATTTTGTCCCCGTACGGCTCCAGCTGCTTTAAAGTAATGGCTTCTCCGTTCTTCAATGTCCTGCAGTCTATGACGACGGCCCTGCCGATAAACTGATCCGGCGGAAATTCATCCAGGGCTGTCCTGCCCTTATACAAATGTGCCGGCGGATCCATATGAGTACCTGTATGTGAAAACATTGTTATCCTGGTCTCTTTAAAACCATCTTTCTCATAGGTATTCGCCGCTTCCAGCTTCGGCGGCTCCGTACCCGGATATACCGGCATATCTTCCCTTATAGTATGTGTCAGATCAATTACTTTCATGCTGTGCCTCCATTATATTCCTGTATGTATGTGCCTGTGAGCAATGCCCGGTCCTATATGAGGATGTTCATGCTCGTGTGTTATTATTTCTTTCTGCAGCGTTCCGTTGTGCAGGTGATAGACCGTATGACTGTGCATATGACAATGTCTGTATTTCAAAGTATCTGTTACTGCCAGCGCCGAACCGGCGGTCATAATGATCAGTCCGATGACAAACATTTCCGACAGCCCCTCGTGCAGAAAAGCCAGCGAAAACAACGCGCCGATAAAAGGCGCGGCGGCATAAAACGCGCTCGTCTTCGCCGCTCCGATAATATTCTGCGCGCGTATGTAAGCGAAAATACTCAGTCCATATGAGATAAATCCCAGCGCCAGGGCAGCAGCAATGATCAGCGGTGAAGGCAGAGTCTCTCCGACAGCCAGCGCAATGATCAGAGAACCCGTGCCCGAGAATATGCCCTTCAGGATCACGATCTCATATGTGCTTTTGGCAGAAATCATTCTTGTGCAGTTGTTCTCGAGTCCCCAGCAGGCCGCGGCGCCAAGCACCATCAGCGATCCCGCTGAAAATTTAAAACTCGATACGCCTTCAAACGACAAAGCCGCGCTCGATAAGATTATCAGGAACAGAGCCGCCCACATCCGCTTTGATATTTTCTCCTGAAAAACCAGAAACGCTATGAGCGCAGTGGCCGCTATCTCGAAGTTGTTGAGCAGTGAAACGTTTGCCGCGGTCGTCCTTTCCACTCCGTTCATCAGAAGTATCGGCGCCATGATATCAAGCACTATCATGCCGATCGTGTACGGAAGGTCTGATTTGCTGAGGCGTTCCGTCCGGTCTCCGGGTTTTCTCCGCAGCAGAAAAAGGCTGCCGATGCCCGCTCCCGCTCCCAGATAAAGAAATGCCGCCAGCATCGTCGGTCCCGCAAAACCCAGCAGCACCTTGGAAACAGGTATGCTCACTGAATAAAAGACTGCTGCCAGGACAGCCAGCAATATTGCATATGTCTGTTTGCTCTTCATCCGATATCAGCACCCTCCTGTTCCAGCTTTCACTATGTCCTTCTTGCGTGGTCTGTAAAAGGCGTCCGGGAATCGACCGTTTTGGAAAGGTGGACTGGTCATCCGCACTCGTGAACCTTTATGTATATCATCATTATACGCATCTGCGCGATAAAGGCCTTATGATCGGTATGCGGCGGAATCAGGAACGGGCCGGCAAGTGGCGTATGCGCTTTTGGAAGCTTCATATCCGCCATCACCGGCATGCGGATATCCATAAGTACCGCTTGAAATAATCACCGATCCCCGGATCGGCGGAATTTTTCAACGCCTTCCTCTGCCGTTCAACCGCCGGGATCACCGGACATGCCGGCTTTTTCCAGAATAGCGGGGTCGCGATTTCACAGATTTCCATCTCAAGTATTATCCTCACACAAAAAGGATTCTTACCCCCTTCAAGAACAAAATTGCCTTTCCTCTTCGGCACTGATGCCCCTGTCCGGCCGACGTTTTTCAGCGCTTTTATGGAATGTCCAGATGATACGTAAATTCATGTGCCTTCCAACCGCGAGTCCTGCCTCTCAGGCCCTGATGCCTAGCGTTTTCATCAGATCTACGGAGTCCCTTTTTCACGATTGAAAGCCCGAGCCCCCGAGGCCGCTGAATGCCGGGCTAAGTCCTCCTCGCTTGCGTTCCTTGCCGTAACCGGGTTCCTCATATATCTTGGATTATGAAATTCACTTGGAAATAGGCCGACCCCGCTGTCTTTGGGATGACAAACTTTATGGAAAATTTTTTGCCGTTTCCCTGCAGGCCATTCCACTGACATCATCACTTTTCCCGCCTTCCGGCGTGAATTTCTCACCCGTCATTTGCTGAGAAAGGTTGATGAAAGATTTCCTCAACGCGCACAGCATCGGCCTCGACGGCTGCGGACGATGCTCCGGAATCATCCAGAGTAAAATGTATTTTTTTGGTGTCCATCAGCGGTCTTACATTCGTCAGTATCCCGTCAATGACTGCCCTGAAAGGGACCGGCGAGAGATGGAGTGTCGTCACACCGTTTTCTATTTTCTGCAGATCAAGAATATCGTTGATCAGCGAAAGAAGCGTCTCGCCGGCGGAACCTATCTTCTGCAGATAATCTGTTCTGATTTCATCCGAGTCAGTTTCCAGCGCAAGCCTGTCATAACCAAGGACCGCATTCAGAGGAGTACGCATATCATGGCTGACGTTCGCGATAAAATCCGACTTGGATTCATTGGCGCGCTCCGCCGCTTCCAGAGCTTTCTTCAGCTCTCTGTTCGTCCTCTCTATTTCACGCTGTATGCGCAGTTCCTCTCTGGCTGTTTCATCGACATTTCTTACCGTCATGATGGCGTAATTGCCGTTTTCTGCCGTCCTGGTGCGAACGATACGCATTTCAAAGTACTGCATTCCTCTCATCGGAGTGACCTGGTACCGATATGAATATCCGCTTTCCTTCTTAAGCCGCTCCTTCATATAATCGCAGGAAGAGAGCCGCAGCATGATCTCGCGGTCCTCTTCACGCACCATCTCATCCACAAATTTTTTCATTGCTGTCTGAAAAGGCATATTTCTGTAGGTGTAATCGTACAGATCTTCATTGACCACATTGTGCGCCTGCAGGATCATGAACGTATCTTGGTCCAGATCGATGTGATAGATCGCATTGTAATCCTGCACCAGAGTTTTCACCATATCATCCTGCTTTTTCAGAGCCGTCTGCTGACGGACGATATCTTCGATGAAGCGCGCCGCGATAATGCACTCGCTTCCGTTCTGCTCATCGCTTACATCGATCAGCGTTATTTCTGCCGGGCAGTTCCGCTCCTGATACATATGATGAGAAGCTATGCTGTACGATCCGCTGCTTCTGAGCCTGGACCGGATCGTTTCACGATCGAGTTCTCTCATGAATTCCGCGTGTTCCTGTTCAACTATGTACTGNCCGCAGTAAAAATCNAGAAAAGCATCATATGTNNTCGAACGGGAAAGNGTCTGAGCCAGAAGCGGCACGACAGGCTCCGAGATCCGCGCGATCTCCACACTGTCTGCCGTGAAATCCGCCAGAAGCACCNCAAAATANTCCTGCGCGAACACATTGATCAGGTAATTCAGCTTTTTCTTGAGCTTCGACTGACTTACCTTCTGCTCGTGATCTGCCTCCGCAGACTTGTACAGTTTCCAATTATCGTTCAGCATCATTTCTCCCGTCAATATATGCCCGCATCTTTCAATGCTTGTCGATTCCAATCAATAAACATTATTATAGCATACTTTTCGAGNATTTTGCCTTTTCCGCTCCGCACAGAGGGCACCGGAAATCATCAGGAATATCTTCCCATTTCGTCCCCGGCGCGATGCCGCTTTCAGGACAGCCTGCCGCCTCGTCATACTCCCAGCCGCAGACATCGCACGTATATGATCCGCCGGCATTACTGCCTGCGTCCCCCGCCTCTTCATCAGCAGATTTCAAAAGCTCGGAAACCATCTCCGGTATCTTCGCATAGTCGCCGTCATCAGGGTTCCAGTTCGATTTTACGGATGCGCCTACGACCTCAAACCCCGCATCTGCCAATTTTTCCTGCAGTATCTTCACCGACTCTCCGCTCCAGCCGTAACATCCGAAAGCCGCAGCTTTCTTGTCTTTGAATTTCAGCGTCTTCAGGAAGGACATCCAGCCTGCCGCGCCGGTCAGAATATCATTCACGCAAGTCGGCGAACCCACCGCTATGGCCTTTGACCGGAACACTTCCGTCATGATTTCGTTCTTGTCAGTCTCCGCAATGTTGAACACTTTCACCGCCGTGTCAGGACTCTGGATGTGTATCTCATCGGCGATCGCCTCCGCAAGCTGAGCTGTTCCTCCCCACATGGTATCATACGCTACTGTCACTCTGTTTTCCTTATAGGCATCAGCCCACTGTCCGTATTTCCGGACTATCTGTCCCGGATCATCTCTCCAGACGACACCGTGGGCAGGCGCAATTATGTCTATCGGCAGGCCCAGCTCCGCTATCTCTGCCAGCTTCTTCGTGACAAACGAAGCGAACGGATTGAGTATATTCGCAAAGTATTTCATGGCTTCTTTGTATAAAAGCGCCTGATCGGCTTTATCATTGAACATTTCTTCGACGGCATAATGTTGACCGAAAGCATCCATCGAGAAGAGGATATTATCTCCGGTCATGTACGTCGCCATCGAATCCGGCCAGTGGAGCATTTTCATTTCCACGAAGATCAGCTTTTTCCCGTTCCCGATATCGAGCGAATCTCCCGTTTTTACTGTATGGAAATCCCAGTCCTTTCTGCCGTACTGTCCCTCGATGCTTTTGACCGCCGCTGCCGTACAGTAGATCGGAGTATCCGGTATCTCTGCCATCAGCGCGCTCAGTGATCCGGAATGGTCCTGCTCTCCGTGATTCATCACGATATAATCGATTTTTTTCAGATCCGTTTCCTCTTGGAGATTATGGACAAAATCATCCCTGTGCGGCGTCCATACCGTGTCCACCAATACAGTCTTTCCTTCTTCGATCAGGTACGCATTCTGGCTCGACCCGTTGATTATCGAATATTCATCTCCATGGAACTTCTTCAATTCCCAGTCCATGTACCCGACCCAGCTGACATTTCCTTTTACTGTCTTCTTCATTTCACTTCTCCTGTTCTTTCTTTACTGCTGTACCTTGACCTGCGGATTCTTTTCACCGAATTTTTCCTTCAGCATGTTGCATATTTCTCCGCGGTCTTTTCCTGCTTTTTCCTGATTTTTGATCATTTTATATGCCTGAAACAGCGGCGACGGGCCGATTTCAGAGCTGAAATAACCGATGCCCTGGTTCCAGGCCAGCAGTTCAAACACATCATCCAGAGCAGCCGAATCAAGACCGTGAATATAAGCTTTGACCAGTTCTCTTGTTGCCTGGCGCATCCTGCCGGCGCCCACTGCATTCGTCAGTGACAGAAGCAGCCTCATCTCATACGGAAGATGCCTCTTGCTGTCATTCCAGGTAAGATCCCAGAAATCAACTGCTATCTCCCCGAGTTTATCATCAACAAGCGGAAAGTTGGTTATGGCCGCCGGCCGGAACGGGATATCCGCACTCTCATCACCGGATCCCTTTCTGTAGAAGTATGTGTGATACTCGTTCTCCGCCTTCTTTTCGGTATGATAAACAAAACCCAGCGCTGTCATCGGCTCGTACAGCGGTATAGGCTCAAACGTCTGAACGACTTCCAGCCCTTCCCCTTCTTTCAGTGCAGCGGCCTTTTCTGTCAGTCCTCTGAAAAAATTCCCCTGAATGTGACGAACATCGGCTTTTGCAAAACCTTCCACTTTATCCTGCCAATCTTTGAACTCCATAATTCTCCTCCTTTGTCTGAATCTATAAGCTATATCGTCTGCTCACATGACACCGGTGTAAAAACCAGCACGCGGTTTGCGAACCCGCACTTGCTGCGCATTTTTTCAAACAGCTCTCCTTCCTTCTGAAACTCAGCTGTTCCTTTCAGAAGGAAGCCGGTGCCCATGCCTGCCAGTCCTCTTACTTCATGGCTCCCGGCCACCACTTCTATCTCCGGGTCATGCCCCACATTCTTCTCTGTCTCCCTGAACCCGAAACAGGGAATAACAATTTTTTCATCATCGGTAATGATCAGATACTTGTTCCATGTATTCGCAATGTGGCCTTTTCCCTCTGCGGAACTGGAACACACCGACACGATCCCATCTTGTCTGACGCACTCATAAAAAACATCATTTAATACCATAAACTGCACCGCCTCCTGTCAATATTACCTTCATTTCTTCTTCACTATCGATGATATTACTGCGTCCGCAAAATGTACGTTGCATTTGCAACAGAATCCGGCAAACTATTTTTTGGCATTAAAAAACTGTCTCTCTGCGGATCATGCTCCCAGTGAGACAGTCAGATGTTTTTCCGTTATCAGTGCATCACCAGATGCAGTATCCCCATTACCAGTACAAAGGCAACGACGGTGCGATGCACAGGCAGGATCTTTTTCTTCCCCTCTCCTTTTACCAGTTTTATCACGACTCCGAAGAGCACGGTAATAACCATGGAAGCCGCCAGGATCGTACCTGTCAGTGAATCATGACCCGACGATGTCTGCACGAAATAATGTATTACAGCAAATGTCCCGGCACCGATGCCGAAATACATATGATATTTNATGATATATTTCATNAAGATCGAANAGNACTGCCTGACTTTTGATTCNCGCGGCAGACCTGANATCAGNANTTNATTGATCCGNTTGACTATGAATGTGCATATTGATACCAGATAACAAACTACTGTGACCCATCCTAAAAATTCGCCTATTTCATCCATGATGTACTCCCCCAGTCTCTTGTGTCTTGACTCTACAAATAATACGCCTTTTGTCAGTGTGATTCAATATAAAGTTTGAGTTTATCATGATATTCAACGAAACTGCCGGTATTATGCTGTCTGCCTCTTCACCGTGCTTTGCGCAGAATAATACAATATACCGCCGTCGAGCCGAGTACTGCCGCAACAGATACTGCCAGGAACCATACAGGCAGCGCAGACGCGGCGGCAATGGAGATACTGATCACTGTAAACATCAGACAAATGATCAGCTTGATAGTGTCTGCCATGCCTTTTAGTATAGGATATAAACGTTCTTTGTTTTCTTCCGTGATTTTCACACCGGTATTCATCATCGACGGGAATTTTCCTGCGGCCGTCATCAATACAAATAGGGCCAGCATGATCAGCGGCAGAATCCAGACCGTGCCTTTCCCGCTCCAGCTCGTGATGTTTCCGGCAGCATCAAAATGTCCCGGCACTCTGGCCGGGATCTCATTCCAGATCAGGAAAATATATGCGAAACAAAATACTATCGACATTATCGATATAATATTTTTTATGATTGCCGCTCTGCTGTTGAAAATCCTCATTGCCATCCTCCATCAATAACGATTTTTAACATACTGATGCGCTGATTATACCATATAAAAAAACTGTTTTACAGACGCTCCGGCACAAATGTCTTTTACCATCAGACCTAAACGTTTTTCCCCATTTCAAAGGCCTTTTTAAGGGCAGGATGACCGGCAGCTGCCGTTGTATCAAAACATGTTTTACCGCAGAATAATGCTGCTGCAGCTCAGGCGGCGTCAGCAAAGCTGGAAGCGATCAGTGCAAAAAGTTCTTTGTCTGTCAGACTGCCGTCGAGGCAGACAGTAAACCAGTGCTTCTTGTTCATGTGATAAGCGGGATAATAATCTTTATGCTTCAGCAGCTCCTCCACCGTATCCGGATCCGCTTTCATATCTATTATTTCCACATTTCCCTGTCCCGGCAGTTCGAGCCTGCTTCTGTCAACGGTCATGATTATAGCAAACCACTTTTCATTATCCTGCCTTCTGAAAGCCGCATACCCCGGATATTTTTTCCAGAGAAATTCCGGTTTTACGTCAAATGTGTCCCTGATAAACCGCAGGACTCTGTTTGTCTGCTCAGCCTTCAGGATCTCCGTATCAAAACATTTTGCCGCCACATCCGTTAATGCTTTCTCGCATGCTTCCCGCACATCGCCCACAAAGCCGCCCTGGGCACTGCTCACATTGACGAGAGTATACTCCTCTCCAAGTTCAGTTTCCATAACTTTATATTGCACCGCACCGCTTTGGCTTATACATATATCCAGCATGAATTGTTTCCGCATGACGGGTACTTCCCGGCGGAAAACTGCGCCGTCATATTTAAAACCATATTCCAGCAGCTTAGCTTCATTCGGTTTTTTGTATCTGAATATGGCCTCGGTATCTATCATATTCTCCCCCGTTTATCAGTAATCTATCCTCTCGACTTTGAATATCACAGGTCTGGTACCGTCCGAACAGCAGCAGATCATCACCCGGTCATCATTCATCCAGCCTTGCATGATCGAACCTCCCTGCAGCCCTGTGTAGATGTATCTGCTTATCGCATCCCAGGCCTCCGAACAATGCGGCATCTTCGGACCGCCCGCGACTGTATCAGGATCCGCATCCGTCTTTACCAGCGTGCCCAGTCCCATATGCCAGAAATCATCCCTGTCTCCGTCTCTCTCGAAAATATACTCATCACCTACATTATAGCACGGACACTCTCCCGATTCCGGATCAGCGCAGTACTGCTGCTGTAATTCCGGAAAAAGTTTTTTGCCGATCACCGTTACTTTTACTTTATGTTTCATGATCATTTCCTCCTGCCTGATCTAATTAAAGACTTCTGCCATTCCGCAATGATCCCGGCCTGCAATTTTGCCGGAAGCGGCCGCATGATATAGCGCAGCGCCTTGTAATCTGTGTCCGGAATGATTATCAGCTGCCCGGCCTGCATGCCTTTAAATCCTTCTTCAGCCACTATCTTCGGATCTTTAGCTGTCTTCGCATCGGCCTTGCCGGCATTTGCCGCCCAGTTAGTTTTTGTCGGTCCCGGGCAGAGCGCCGATACAGTAACGCCTGTTCCGCGCAGTTCGCCGTACATTGCTTCAGTCAGGAACAACTCATAGGCTTTCGCGGGGCCGTATACGTTGAAATACGGATCCGGGATAAATGCCCCCAGAGAAGATACATTCAGTATCTTCCCTGCGCCGCGTTCTTTCATATCGTGGCCAAACAGACGACACAGCATTGTCAGACTGGTGATATCAAGATGAATAAGATCTCTCATAACCTGCGGATCAGCCTCCATGACCGCAGCCTGTTTCCCCGCGCCTGCATTATTGACCAGCTGATCGACAGTTATCCCCTTTTCACACACCTCATCGTATATGTCCATGGCGGAGTTTTCGTCCGACAGATCCCCGGCTATTACGGTGACGCTGATATCAAATTTGGTTTCCAGCTCCTGTTTAAGCGCTTCGAGTTTTTCGGCGTTTCTCGCCACCAGTATCAGATCGAAGCGGTGCTCCGCAAAAACAACTGCCAATTCTTTCCCGATACCTCCGGAAGCCCCCGTTATCAGAGCTGTCTGTCCGCTGCCGTCGATCCTTTCCGTCTTTCCTGTCAGGTATTTTTTATACAGAAAA
>JGI20225J20221_1002025_pt3 | contig 11572 bp, 12 predicted proteins | sample BioMet4_FD_20221 | JGI IMG/M metagenome (IMG submission 20221) | reverse complement strand
ACCGCAACGACCAAACCGCTCGATCTCACGTACGCTTTGGAATGGTACATGATTCCGTTAAAATGGATCGGCTTTCCTTCGCACGTGGTGGCAATGACCATCACCTTGGCTCTCCGTTTTATCCCGACGATTCTTGAAGATGTGAATCGCATCATGAAGGCCCAGGCTTCGCGTGGCGTCGATTTCGAACACGGCAAACTCGGCGCTAAATTCCGGGCGATCATTTCGCTCATCGTTCCGCTTTTCGTCTCTTCGTTTATTCGGAGCGATGATCTGGCCAATGCCATGGAATGCCGTGGCTATGACCCGCAATTAAAGCGGACGCGCTATCGGAAGCTTCATTTCTCTTGGATGGATTTGTTCCTGGTTTTGCTCGCTGCGGGTTTTGCGACCTTATTCATCTATGTTTCGGTGACCCATTTCGATGGCTTCCTCACCTGGTTTAATATCGGGACCCACGCGGCATGAAGTACTGTGGTGTTGTTTCTTATAGCGGAGCGGCCTACAAAGGCTTTGAACGGCAGAAAGATTATCCGACCATTCAAGGTAAGTTAGAGGATGCTTTAAGCGCGATTTGCGGGGATATTACCCTTATTCATGGGGCTGGGCGAACCGATGCGGGCGTGAATGCGCGCGGCCAGACTTTCTCGTTTGATAGTGAGCCGATCAAAGACATCTCGTCCTTTCTCCATGGCTTAAATCGTCTATTGCCCGGCGACATCGCCGTTCTGTCGTTAAGAGAGGTTCCTGCCGAATTCGACGCTCGACATTCCTCATGTGGCAAAATCTATTCTTATGCTTTCCATTATGGCGAAAGGGATCCTTTAGCCCTCCATGAGTTTCAATTGGAGTGGCCTCATTTCTCCTTCGATCTTTTCATGGCTTGCATGAAGCTTTATGAAGGCGAACATAACTTCATGGATTTTACCCCCAAGAGCGAAGATAAGGATCATTTCGTCCGCAAAATCGAGGACATTCGCTTCGCTTATGATGCCAAAGGCGGCCACATGAAAGTGACTTTAAGGGGCAACGGTTTCATGACCTATATGGTCCGGATTCTCGTCGGGGTTGCCTTCAAAGTGGCAATGGGGAAACTGACTTTAGATGAAGTTCGTTCTCTCCTTGACCCCATTGAGCGTAAGATAATTTCTTTCAAGGCACCCCCGGAGGGTCTTTGCCTTGAGGAGGTGCTCTATGTCTAAAGAAAAAGACGAAACAAAAGGACAGATGGTGGATCGTCCTTTAGGTTATACCTATCATTCGCATACGTTCCGCTGCGGTCACGCGGTTGGGACGGACGAGGAATACGTAAAAAAAGCCATCGAAGGCCATTACGAGATTTTAGGATTCTCCGACCACGTGATGCTCCCGAATCAAAGCCAGCCCGGCATGCGGGGCGACTTCATTTTGGAAGATGGTTATTTTCGATCCGTGCGGGATTTGCAAAGAAAATACGCGAAACAAATCAAAATTTACCTCGCTTTTGAATGTGAATGGTATGGCGATATCTATCGGCAGTATTATCACGATTTGCTTGCCAACGGCTCGGTGGACTATCTTCTTTTGGGCCAGCACGACTATTTGGATAACAACGTTTTGACCTTCTATGGCCGCATGAGCGACAAACGCGCCGCGACCTTAAAGTACACTGAAGATATCATCTCAGGCATTGAAAGCGGTCTTTTTATCTATGTCGCCCACCCCGATCTTTATATGGCGTGGTACGACAGTTGGGACGCCTTAGCACAAGACTGTGCCAGCCGCATTATTGAGGCGGCGATGAAGGCAGGAATGCCTCTTGAAGTCAATATGGGTCCTTCCCGTTGGGGGAGAAAGAACCGGATTGGCCAAGCTATCGATGTCGCCTATCCTTATCCGGAGTTTTGGGATATGGTTTCGGAGGCCGGCGCTTCGGTGATCGTCGGGGTCGATGATCATGATCCGAATGAATTAATTCACTCCCCATTTGACTGGGTTCGCGAGTTTATTTCCGACCACAATTTGAACTATCACGATCGCCTCGAATTGCCCTTTAAGGTCAAATAGCGAGAAAATTTCGCTATTTATAGCGATAAGACGAGTGATAGAATACCTAAGGCTAAAAAAGGAGCTTAAGGATTTATGGGAAGACATTTTGAAGTCAGAGCGGCTGCCATGGCGGCAACTGCCAAAGCCAAGAGCGCGGTCTACATGCGCGCCTCCAAGGAGATTTATGCTGCTGCAAAAAGCGGCATCCCGGATCCCGATAGCAACCTCGCTTTAAGAAGCGCCATTGAAAAATATCGTAAGACCACTCCGCGTGATGTTATTGAACGCGCCATCGAAAAAGCTAAAGGCGGCGATTCGGTCGCTTATATCATGGGCCGTTATGAGTTCTTTGGCCCGGGCGGCAGTTTCTTGGTCGTCGATACGATGACCGACAACGTGAACCGCGCTTTGGTCAACGTCCGTACCATCGTCACCCGCAAAGGCGGCAAGATGGGCAGTGTCATGTACAACTTCCAGATGGAAGGCGTTCTTGATTTCAAAGGCGATGAGAAACTCCGTCAGGACGTCGAAGACAACTTGGTCTTGGGCGATGTTGACGTCACCAACGTCACTTATGGCGATGGCGAAGTCGAAGTCCAATGCAATCCGAGCGATTTCGAAAAGGCGAAGGATGTCCTTAAAGGCATGAACATCACCGATTTCGATACCGCTGAAGTCACTTTCGTTCCGAACGAATATGTGACCCTCGGCGACGAAGATAAGCAGAAGATGCAAGACATGCTCGATGAACTGAACGAATGCGAAGACGTTCAGGCCGTTTATCATAACGTCGAAAACGTCTAATCTTCATTCTCTTGTTTAACAACGCTCACCTTAGGGTGGGCGTTTTTTTATTCTTTATGGGACAGCTGGTAAAAACCGTTTTGGTAGACGAGGATTCCTTCTTTCTTTAACTTATTGAGTTCCAAAGAGAGACCGCTCCGTTCGACAAAAAGATAATCGGAAAGCTCTTGCTGGTTAAAAGGAATGGTGAAGGGTCGATCCTTCGCTTCTTTTTGCCGTTCATAAAAGAAGGCCAAAAGTTTTTTGCGGGTGTTTCGGCGCGATAAAAGAACGCTTTTTTCGGCCAAGGTCCGATATTTGCTAGCGACAATGGCAAGGAGGTTTTCAAAAAGACGTTCTTGTTCTTCGATCTTGAGCGAGCAGGGGTGAAGGATTTTGTTTATCGAGAGCAATAAGATGTGACAATCGCATTGCGAGACCACGTCAAAAGGGTAACGTCTCTCGGCGCTAAAGCCAAAGGCATCTCCGATGAGGCCGCCTTCTTTTATCGAAGAAATGATGCTGCGCTGACCCTCGTAATCAAGGTATTCCGTTTCGACATAACCCGTGAGGACAAGTCCGATTTCTTCGACCTCATCTTCCGAGGCAAAAATCAGATCGCCTTTTTGATAATGTTCTTCGTGAGCGCCCAGACAGCGAAGAAGAGAGGGAAGCTCGTTAAGGGAAAGTCCTTTGAAAAGCGGGCTTTTTTCAATGACATCATCTCGGGTGAACATAAAAGTCTCCTTTTTGTTGATTTTTCAACTGATGAACCGTTTCTAGACTAATACACTAGAATCGCTGAGGCAAAGAAAATGCCTCGCAGAAAGGCAGGTTTTACTTTATGAACACAAAACAACTTCATCCTGAACTTAAAAAGAGGGGCTCGGCTGACGTGAGCTATCTCCAGCATTCCGTTGACGAAATGATCTACACCTTTATGGCCGAGGAAAACATCCCTGGTCTCTCCTTAGCGATTGTGCAAGCTCCTTATATTCCGAGAGTGGTTGGCTACGGCTATAGTGACGCCAAGCAAAAACGGCTTGTTTCGCCCAACACCATGTTCCCGCTGGGACCGATTTCACAAGCGTATGCGGCGGTGGCTTTGATGCAACTTTATGAAGCGGGCCAAGTGAACCTCGATTCTTCAATCGCACGTTATCTTTCGGAGATCCCCGCGGCTTGGAAAGGAATCACCGTGATCGACCTCCTTCGACACGCTTCTGGACTAGCTGATTATCGCAACGAAAAGAATTTCTCCTTGGATCAGCCTTATTCTTTTGAAACTGCCTTGAAGACTTTAGGCTCGAAAGCCTTGCTCTTCGAAAGTGGGCGTGACTTCAATGAATCCGCGACGGACTTCCTCGTCCTTAGCGAAATCATCGCCCGGGTGAGTGGCATGAGTTATCACGCTTACGTGAAGAAGAATCAATTTGAAGCGTTAGGTTTACGCCATACGGCGTTTCAAGAGGATTTAAGCCAATTCAAAAAAGAGGATTTAACGCAAAGCGGTGGCCTTCACGAAATTTTTAAACACGATGGCGCTTATATTGATCCAATCGAAACCGCGGCGAGTTATGACGAGAAAGGAAATCTCATCCCTTTTATAAATAAGGGGGTTTTGCAAGGATTTTCTGATGTCTATGCCTCTTCGGGCGATGTTTCTTTCTGGGATATCGCTTTGGCGGGCGGGGTCTTAATTCACGAAAAGAAGAACCGCGATTTCGTTTATCAAAGCTATCAAAACAAGAATGGCGAGACCGTTCCTTCGGTGGCGGGATGGCATTTCTATTTCCATCGAGGCCTGATGGCCATTCGCGGAAGCGTGAGAGGTTATTCTTCTTATCTTTCGCGCTTCACGCATAGCGAAGAGCTAGTTTGCGTGACCCTCTTAGCCAACAAAGAGGGCGTCGATTTTACCAATCTTGCTCGGCGGATCGCTGCTGCCTTTGGGGATTTGCTCTCCACCAACTACGACGACAATCGCCTATTCCTTCTGGAAGGGCAATTCAAAGCCGATGAAACGGTTCGTCGATTGAAGAAAGCCCTCGAAAAGCGTTCGATTCCTCTCTTCGCGGAGTTCGATCATCAGAAAAATGCCGAAGAAGTTGGCCTTACCCTTCGCCCTACCACCATTTTGGTCTTTGGCTCCCCGAAAGTCGGAACGCCTTTGATGGCTCTCGACCAGTCTTTAGGACTTGATTTGCCGTTAAAGATTGCGGTTTGGGAAGATGAAGCCGGCTCGACTTGGGTGGGATTTAAGCGTCTTAAAGCCTTAATAGAAGAGCATGAGCTCAAAGACAGCGTGACCATCATGAAAATGGAGAAGTTGCTTGAAGCCTTAGCGAAAGAAGCGGCCGAAATCTGAGCGAAGAAAAAAGAGACCCCGTCGAATCAGGGTCTCCTTTTATTGTGGCGAAATCAGATGTCGTGTTCGCCGTTTTTATATTGGCCAAAAGAGTAGAAACCGTAGGTCTCGCTATCTTCGCCTTCGTATTCGGCGCTACTATCGCCAACATCCCAGGTGAAGTAGAAGGTGCTGTAACCGGTATAGGCGCCAAAGGAGTTTTTGCCATCGACGTCCATCTTGTAGCAATATTGACGGGGCTTATTATCATAGTCATTCCAGGTGTATTTCTGGTTTTTAATCTTCATTGAGTCTGGATCTTTGAGCATGCTTTTCATTAGCGACAAGGATTTGTCGTAGCCGGTTTTAGCATCNGGAATTCGTTTTCAAAACGCCAGTTGGAAGGGATAGGGAGGCGTAGGGACTAGTGGCGGTTAGATAAGGATCCTAGTTAGCTTACCCGCGCGTAGAGATGAAAGAAGAAACCGTGTCTTTTACCCTGAGCGGAAATTGCCCTGGAGCCCGCTTTTACTTGTTTGTGTACGTACGGTTTTCGGTTGCCGTAAGTTTACAGGTTTGACCTACTGCTTAGTTAGCCGAATTCGCTGAAAGTTGGAGCATGAGCAGCGCAAATAGGCGGTGTGGGATAGTACCGGGTTTTTCTTGGAGGTTGCCGCAAGGAGGAGTTCCTACCCGGTTCCCGTACTTAGCATGATCCTTAATAAGCCTGTGATAAGGAGATCCGCTCCGGGTAGTAGGGGTGCGGTCGAAAAAAGTTTCTACGGTTGGAACCGCGGCCTGGAATCCTCCTCGTAGCGAAGGAGATGACGCATGTAGTAGGTTTAGGAGAAGGTTAAGCAGGGCTTTTCCTGTGGAAGGAGTAATAGAGAAATGTTCCCCCGGAATAAACGCACCAGAACCAGGAACGGGTTAAGGCATAAACTAAAGTTGCCATATTCTTCTTCCGCCCGGGCCAGCCGAACCAGCTACTTTTTCCTTCCCGGGTTTTCTTGCTACGAACTCACATAATTAGACTTTTTTCCTGGAAGGTAGAGCTGTTGTTGGGGAACTATTTGCTAATTTTTTTCCGGGAGGTCCAAAAGGGGAATGGTAGGTGCTATTGCTGGTTAGTCGCCAGTAGCCGCCGTTTACGCGAGCCCCTTCCTGGGTGTAAGAGTTAAATTAGCGGCTCAAAGTGTGTAGCTGCTTGCGGTAAACTAAGAGCTACCTCAGCTTAGTGGCCAAGGGCTTTTATGGGTTGCTCGGTTTCACCTAACGCAGCTCAGAAGGTCCCTAAGGCTTACGTTCCTTGCTAGCGGTCGTAGAGGTGAGAAGCTTTTAAACAGGAGCGGAGGGTTAGCCCCGTTCTTCCAAGCGGGAAGTTTACCCCGAGAGTGGTTTTCTTTTCTTTCGCTCAAACGCCTCAATAACGCTGGGAATTTTGAGCCTGAGCTTCCCTAGCAAAACTGCGGTTCTAGGCCCTGAAGAGTCCGCGGTTTCCTGTTTTAGCCAATGGGAGAAACTACCGTTGCTACAGCGCTGGGGTTTTGAGGAGGAGGGAGCTACTCCGTATGCCGGCGAGAGCTAGGTTTTTGCCGGCCTTTTGGGCCAGTACCCTTAACTGCTCTCCTTAGCAAGGGTTCGTTTGGTGTAAGGGCCCCTGAACTACTAGTGCTGGGTGGTTGTACTTTCCTGGGCGTAGGGTCAAATACCCTTTTTGGCCCGGAGTAGTACTACTTCGCTTCGTTTTAATAAAAGCTTAACACTTCCACTTCTCTTCTTCGTTCCAACTTCTACTCCCTTAACTAACGGTTCCAAGTCAGTTTGGCTTCGGGAAAATCCTTTGGGCTATGAAGAGAAGATTTTCAGTTTTCGTGCAAGAGCGGCTTTGTCTTGAGAAAAAGAAATAAAGATTTTATAGAAAAAACCGAAGGAAAGAAAGATCTTACTAAAAGTTTTTCCCCCATTTGTACTCTTGTTGTTTGGAAAAGACTCGGGCTTGAACGTACCCGCAATAGCCAGCGAAAAAAACCTGCCCTACACCAAATTGACCACTACGCTTTGGCCAATACTGTTTGTTAGCTCTGCTACTTTTTTGTACGACTTCTATAGGCCCCTAAGCTACTTTCAAGTTTTTGTTTTTATGTAGAACCCTGCCTATGCCCTCCCCTAGAGGGGTCGTTTAAATAACGATGTTTTACCTACAGCTACCCTTTTTGAGAAAGCCGCCCCGGATGTGCCCAATGGTCTGCAAAATAAAGTGACCCATACAAGCCGCTGTTTAATGCGACTTATGCCTTCCGCCTTGTCCGGAGGTCTCCCCTGATGCCGAAAATAATAAAACCGGTTATGTTTTTTGGCCCCGCTCGTGCTGTAGATTAAAGCGGTGTTGTTTTTTCTCCTGGGGTTAGCTTTCCGCCCAGAGGAAAAAAGAAACCGAGTCCCTAAACGACGAAGAAATTCGATTGCGAAAGCAACCTTGCTTAAGCCCCAACTGAGCAAAAGATCGGAGAACCAACTAAAGACCGTGAAGGTTGAAGCGTCGAGGTTCACCTGCCCATTATTGAGTTTGACCAAGATGATGGCGATGGCAAAGAGGGCCGCCATCATGATGATGCCCGAAAGAAGCGGGGGTATTTTCAGATAAAGCGATAGACAAGCGTTGATAATTCCGGCTACCACCCCAATCACCATCATGAGGAGTACGACCAGGAAAGGGTTCCATCCCCGAAGCAAAAGGAAACAGCTGAAGACTGTCACCAAAGGGAAAATTCCTTCGACGGAAAGATCGGCGATGTCGAGCACGCGATAGGCGATAAAGACACCGAGAGCCAATAAGGCAAAGATCAATCCGCTGGTTAACGGAGAGAGGAAAAAAGTCTGAAGTTCGTAGCCGCTCATTAGATAATCGTCGCTCCTGAGGTGGCTAATAAGGTGGCGGGTAAGCTTAAGCCTAACGCCGTGGCCCACGTCTTATTGATGGTGATTAAACTCTTGTCGCCGGTGCCAACGGGAATGTCGGCTGGGGCAGTTCCGTTAAGGATTTTGACGGCTTGCTGGCCAGCTTGGCGGCCTAATTCGGTGTAATCAACGCCCATGCCAACCACGCAACCTTTGATCATGCCGACATCGCAGCCAAGAACGATCAGCGGGGTGCTGCGGGATTCGTTGGCACTCTTGATGGCCGTGATATTGGCGGCAATCGTGTCATCTGTCGGAATCCATAACGCATCGACATCGGCGGGGATTGAGGTTACCGCGGCGGTGATTTCCGTGGCGTTATTGATGGTCTTTGCCGTTTCGCTCCAGCCATTATCGGCAATGACTTGCTTGGCAATCGCTTCCTGATAGATTGAGTTGGCTTCGGTGCCGGTGATCAGGGTAGCAACTTTATCGATGTTGTCGAAAAGTTTTAAGAGGTTAATCTCTTCTTTAATCGGTCCGAGATCCGACATTCCGGTGACATTGTGTCCGGGCTTATCAAGNGAATCGACTAACTTTGCTCCGACCGGGTCAGTCACGGCNGAGAAGAGAACGGGGATGCCCCGTCCGGTGGTGTCGACCGAATTCTTCAAAGCGGTGGCGCTCGGTGTGGCGATGCCATAGACGAGATCCATGCCCGAAGCTAAGGTGTCGGCCATCGATTTGTTGGTGGCAGAATCGGTTTCGGGGTTCGAGATGGTGATCTTGATTTTGTCGCCATCTTTGAAACCGGCTTCTTCGAGGGCGCTAATGAAACCTGTTTTGGCATTGGTTAAGGCCTCAAAAGTCCCGAATTGAAGGATGCCGATTTTTTTGACGCTGGCATTTCCTCCGCAGGAGACGAGAGCAAGACAAGAGAGCGAACAAGCGGCTAAGGCAATTAGGTTCTTTTTCATAAATTATTTACCTCCTATAAAAGAAAACCCCAGGTGGCGCGACACCTGGAGATGCAAACGAAGTATTACTACTTTCTTTTACGGATTCAGGTGGCGTGCGATATGTTCTATCGCTTTCCCACCTGCTACCATCACTTTAAGCAGGGCTATCGTGAAGCGATATCCTTAGCGTAATAGTAATAGTAGTAATAGTAGCCGCTGTTGGCTGGTATTTTTCTCATGTTAAGAGTGGACATACATGGCCTCCTTTGGCTTGGCATTACTTTAAAAGATGGAGGAATATTGTCAATGATTATTTTTTGCAAATGAGGGATAATTAACGAAACGGAGAAGAACTCTTTTATGAAAATCAGTAAGTGGGAACGCTTCATTCTTTACCCTCTTGGCGTGGCGCTAATGGTGGTATTCGCTTTTTATGATCTCCCGATCATGAAGGCGGTTTTTAATGAAAATAACGTCTTCGGACGAATGGGGGAACTCGGTGGGGAAATCCCGCTCCAACTTTTGGGTGTCACCTGCAGTTTTTGGCTTTTCCGTTTCCGGGATAAAACAACCAAGAAACGCTCGATTTTATGGGGGATTCTCTTCCTTGTCTTGGCCTTGTTCTTCGCAGGCTATGGCGGCGGCCAAGTTTATAGTTATCTGAATAACAAAGACAATAACTATACCTTCCATCCGGGCCTCTGGTTTGCCGTTCCGATTGCCCTCGTTTATTTGCTTGGTGGCGGCCTCATTGCTTTCCTCACGAAAATCTCGAATCCCAAAGAAGCCATCGTCTTCGCTTGGTTCATGATCATCATGTACTTCAGCACCCTGCTTTTAATGAACGTCCTCAAGTTCTTCTGGGCCCGGCCAAGATGGCGTCATCTTTACGCCGATTATCAGGATGGCGCGGATGCGTATTTCAAACCTTGGTACGTTCTCTCCTGCAACGGTCATTTCTCTGACTTCTCCGCTTCGTTCCCTTCCGGCCACACGATGAACGCTTTGTGCTGGATCGTTTTAGCCGGTGCCAGCACGTTTATCGATGCCTTCAAAGGCAAGGAATGGATCATTCGTGTGGTAGTCTACATTTGGGCGATTCTCGTCGCGATGTCCCGGACGATCATGGGTGCTCATTTCCCGAGCGACACCACCGCGGGATTCCTCCTCGAGCTTTTGCTCTTTGATCTCATGGGGACTTTCTTCTTTCCNTGGTTCCACGCCAAACTCACTCCATCCCTCAAGGAAAGTGAAAACCCTATCAAATCCCCCGTGAAAGAATAAAGGCGCAACAATTCCTTTGACAACATACCTTTAGGTATGGATAATACTACACGGCACTAACTTGAAAAGAGCGAACCCCGGTAAAGTTTAATCTCAGAAAGTACAGTCGCTAAAAAGACTAGGAAGAAGGAACAAAATTATGCAGCGTCAAACCACAATGGCGAAGCCCGCCGAAGTGAAACGCGCCTGGTATCTCGTCGACGCCACGGATATGCCGTTAGGTCGTCTCGCGAGCCAAGTCGCTCAAATCTTAATGGGCAAGAACAAGCCGACCTATACTCCGAACGAGGATACGGGCGACTATGTCATCATCATCAATGCCGCCAAAGTCTACCTTTCGGGCAAGAACGAGGGCGAGCACAAGAAGAACTATTACAACGTTTCCGAGTACAACGGAGGTCTTCGGACCCGTACCGCTGGTGTCATGAAGAGAGAATTCCCGACTGAGCTCGTTGAAAGAGCCGTCTGGGGGAGCGTTTTCGGTCAAAGGTCGAGCTCGGAACTCTTTATGCCCTCTCGTAGTACGACTTCCGTTTCGGAGAGTACCCGTGGCTGCAGCATTCAGCAGGGTAACGAGCACAGATATAGTGGCGCCGTTTCCGTTCTAGGTGACCAAGTACCACCAGCTTACAGTCGTTCATTATACGGTCATACTGCTGAGAGCAGGTCGTTGAAATTTTCGTTGGCGAGCAAGAATGGCCGGAGCACTGGCGTTCATACTGCAGCTCCGGCTTCAGCAGCCAACCCACCGAAAGTGGCCCGTCGGAAATTGGCATAAGACGCCGAGAAATAGTGCTCCTCAATCGCCAAATTGATATTGCCGCTGAACTTTCCTGAACGCCAGAAGGTGGTCGTTGCTCATTTCCCGCCCGGCTAACGGCTCTGCCCCTAAGCGAAAGTCGGACTGCGCACTCGGGGTGGCTGCTGAAGCCGAAGCTGCCAGGTATGAACCGCAGTCTTCCCGCATTACTTGGCTCGCCAACGAAAATTCAAGAACCTGCCTCTCAGCGTATGCCGTATATGAACGACTTGAAGCGTGTGGTAACCTGTACCTAGAACGGAAACGGCCCACTTATCTCTTTCTCCGTTACCTGCTGAATGCTGGGCAGGCCACCGTATCTTAAAGAACGAAGTCGTACTTACGAAGAGGAATAAAGAGTTCGAGACTCGGAACTGGACCGAAAACGCGGAGAACGAGCACGAAGGAGCCAGAAACATCTGCTTCTCAAAGAAACATGTAAACTCCGGATTTCCGCGGAAAGCCTCGTAC
>JGI20225J20221_1002072_pt2 | contig 11573 bp, 7 predicted proteins | sample BioMet4_FD_20221 | JGI IMG/M metagenome (IMG submission 20221) | reverse complement strand
TTCCAATATCCAATCTATGGGAAGGTGGTCATAATGAGAAGAAAGCCAGTTTACAGTTACAAAACACAGTAGAGGCATTGCAAGACAACAGAGAACTTTTAGCTATTGAAATACAAAAGGCACATGATGACGTGATTGAATCATGGCAGCAGATAAAAGTATCTATAAAGTCTATAACACAGGCTGAAGAGAATCTACGTTTAAACACTAATACATATCGTGCAGGAACAACAACCATGTCAGATATTCTTGATGCTCAAGCAGCACTACAGAATGCTAAGAATGAATATATTCAGGCATATGCTGCTTATCAACTATGCATAGTAGATTATAAGAATAAAACCGAATAATAACTCAGCTTTCAAGTACTTCATACTATTGGTTATACTAGAGAGAAAATATGCTTTGCTAAGTTATCATAACTTAGCAAAGCATATTGTTTACATATCTTTCAGTATGTTCTTCAAAAGGAAGGTCGCATTTTGATTTTTTGCCACACCTTTGGCTATCTTATAAGAATATGTGATGTCTGTCCCCAACTCTATTTCAAAACAATAATTATGGAAACGATCCGGATATACTTCTGCCATCTTAGACAATTCCAAATCATGTGTTGCAATAACTCCTGTTACATTCTTACCTGAAATGTATTCAAGGAAAAGACGAGAACCATTTAACTTATCAAGTGAGTTTGTTCCTTTCAATATCTCGTCAAGAATGATTAACGTTGGACCACTCAGACTACTTATTAACTGGCGAAGACGTAGTAATTCGGCATTAAAGTAAGAAATACCATGAGTGAGATCATCAGTTGTACGCATGCTTGTGAATAGATTAAACTGCGATATTTTCAAATTGTCTGCAAATACAGACATTCCCATCATGGCTAATATATAGTTTATACCTAATGTACGCAAGAAGGTACTCTTACCAGCCATATTTGCTCCCGTAATAATATAGTAGTTATGGTCTTGTATCAAGAAATTATTCTTTACAGCAGTTTCATCAAGGAAAGGATGATATATGTTATGTGCCTCAAATATCACTTTATCCTCATTCAACACTTCAGCACTCTTTGCCTCAGGATGATTAAAACAAAATGTAGCCATCGCCACGATAGCGTCTATATCACTTACTGTATCTATCCACATATCTATTTTCTCGACATAAGCATTCTGCCATTTCACGAACTTGCGAACAATAAAGACGTCTTGAAGAGCTACCGCATTTGAAAAGAAAAACCACAAATCATTAGTTCTTCTCTCCATATCTGCAAGAATTCGTTCCATTTCTCTGAACGACGGCATAGCTTCTGTAAGCACAGTTTCGGCATTTGCAAGATGAACAGATTTATTGTCTGCTTCAGCGACATGTTGCATGAGCTTCACATAAGATACCAATTGGGCATGCAGTTTATCCACTATTTTATATATTTCATGCAAAGCTTTATGACACAATCTTATAGATATAAAGAAATTGATCAAAGCTAACATTACTGGTATAACATAGTTTATCATTCCAACTCCAGTGAGTATAAGAGATGCAATAAAACATAAAGTAAGTAACCACACTACATAAGGGAGAAATGAAGATGCAAAGAAAAGAGGGACATTTAAACCTCTAACAGACTTCACTGCACGCAAAATAGCATCAGAATCTATATTTTTTCCTGCGCCCAAAGCTATGAATTTCATGCGCCAATCAACATTTTCATCAGCTGCCAATTCATTGATCGCATCATGATATTCTGTAAGCTCTGCGATAGAGGAATGCGGCTGTAAAGTTGACATAAACTCAGCTAAGCGTCTATTACCTCCAGAAGTTACAGTTCTATTGATTCTGTTAAAAAGCGAATTTTCACCAAAACAATCAAGATCAAAAGTAAAAGGATGATTAGAATCAACATATTTTTCTCCATTTTCAAAACAAGAGAAGTCTCCATTCATCGCTGTTATCTCATTTTGATAAACGGAATCAAGACTCTTTTTGATATCAATTTTGGCATTATTCCTTACATCAACATATCGTATAGCTGTATAGGCCAATATACTAAGTATTGACATTACAATAAACAATAATCCAAAATCTGTAACTGTGAACAGCACAAGAAATCCTATAAAAAGGAGAAAAGTCAGCACTTCGCCCAAGATAAAACCACGGCTCTTCTGTTTCAAGGCTTCTACTTGCTTCACAAGCGCATCGTGCCTACTAATATATAATGTTTGTATCTTCTGTTTTTCCATAATACAAAAATACGAAGAAAGTTTCGGCTATGCTGTATTTAGAATATACTTTTAACATTTAAAGTTTGACCACCCATAGAACAGAAGTAAATATAAATTCGCCAAAACAGATATAAATATGTTGTTTTGGCGAAATAAATGAAATCAGATATTTTTCAAAGTATATACTCTTCCACCATTTTTTAACCATTTTCTAGGCTTCTTAAATATAGAATGTGATGTACAAATCACAACTGCATCATACCCTTCGTCTGATAAAGAGGCTTCATCTGTTTCAACATCAACACCATAATCAGCCTTCACTTTGTCGGCATTTACATAAGGATCAAAAATCGTTATATGATGAGTATATCGATTCATCATCTCATAAATATCATATGCACGAGTATTACGAATGTCTTCACAATCTGCCTTGAAGGAAAATCCTAATAAAAGCACTCGACTTTTACTAACACTTAATCCACGAGATTTTATATCTACGATAACACGACGTGCAAATTTCGGTGCCATTTTACTATTTACACGCCGTGCAGACTTGAGCAAGGTAGGATTATATCCTGCAGCAGAAGCTTTATCTATCATATAATATGGGTCTACCGCGATACAATGTCCACCCACAAATCCAGGATTCATCTTCACATAATTCCATTTTGTTGCAGCTACTTGATTAGCCTCATCAAAATCTATTCCTAAAGTTTGGCAAATACCAAGCATCTCGTTCGCAAAAGCAATCAACACATCTCGTTGGCAATTTTCCATCATTTTACATGTCTCAGCAACTTTTATAGAAGAAGCTTTATATGTACCATTCAGTAAAACAGAACTATAAAGCTTGTCTACGAAGGCTGCGGCTTTAGAATTTGAACCAGAAGTTACTTTCTTTGTATTAGCTACAGAATGATCTTTATCACTTGGATTAATACGTTCTGGAGAATAGCCAACAAAGAAATCTTCATTATATTTCAACCCAGATGATTTTTCCAAACGTGGAACACATTCCTCTTCGGTCATTCCTGGCCAAACGGTTGATTCATAAATAACAATATTGCCCGGAGAGAGCACAGAACCAATAGCAACGGAAGACTGATAAAGCAACGTTGGATCAGCTTTCAGTTTATTATCTGTAGGAGTTGGTACTGCAACTATATAAACATTACAATCAGCTACATCACTTTGTGATGATGTGAGTCTAAGACTTTTTGAATCCAATAACTGCTTTACGACATCAACATCTATATTGCCGACTTTTCCGTTGATGAGATTTTTTACTTTATCAGCATCAATGTCATATCCGATCACACTATATTTCTTTGCAAAAAGACATGCAAGCGGGAAGCCAACATATCCCAAACCAATTACAGCAATCTTAAGGTTGTTTTTTCTAATCATATGTAATATTGTTTATTATAATAAAGTTATTTTCTTTCCAGCTTAGCATATCGTGAGGTCTTTTCTGGGTTCCACGGGTCATCATAAGACCTAAAGAAAAAGAATTCCTGCAATTGAGCTATTGAACGGACAATTCTCAAAAAATATCCAGAATAAGGAGACATCAATGGCATAAATCTTATAAGATTAAACTCTTGTCGGGCCCGCTCTGAGGTAATCATAATCAATCCAAATCCAAAGAAATTGAAACATAGACGTATGAAATATCCCAAAAAGACGACCTCTATTATATGTTCATTGAATTTCCACATCAGGTTAATAACATAAAATACCCACACAAAGTTGAGAACACAGTCATACATTATACTTTCCATATTTGACAACCAGTTCAGAAACGACCAATTCTTATTTGGTAACAAAATATCAATATGCTTACGCAATCTGAATCTTACTAGTGAGCGTGACCATCTAATACGCTGATGAAAAAGTTTGTACCACTTTGTTGGAACATTAGTCATGCATATTGCATCATTTGCAAACACCACACGATACCCTGCCTTACGAAGTTTTTGCGTAATATCACCGTCAAGCCCCGGTCCAACATCCCAAAAGCCGAATGTGCGCAAAGTCTTTGTTTCAAATGCACCGAAAGCACCTGATATAATATGATATATACCAAAGAAAGATGTTACAGTTCGTCCTACCTGAATACGTTTCAGATATTCTATTGCTTGAAGTGAGGTACAGATAGTATTTTGAGAGTTTCTTACTTTAACACAACCTCCTACTCCCTTTATTTTATCATCAAGATAAAACGGAAGCAAAATATTTTCAATGGCATCAACATCTAAAGAAGAATCTGCATCCAGGTGAACGATATACTTGCCCTTTGAAACATTCGCTCCCATATTGGCAGCGCTGGCCTTTCCGCCTCTAACATCCATTCTGATATACTTATCTATAAGGTGAGCTTTTTCCAAGTCTGCACAGATATACGGTGTAAGATCATCAGAGCCATCATCTATTATTATCACTTCATAATTTCGATATGTTTGTTCTGCAAGTGACTTTACTAGTTTATAGATGTGCTGTCCCTCATTTTTTCCAGGTACAATTACTGAGATCAAAGGATTATCCTTATATAATCTAAATCTTGCGAATTTCTTTAGCTTCTGTATTCTTTTTTGATGCAGATTAATATGAAACATAACAGCATATTCAACAATGTAATATCTTGGTAACTCTATAAATATAAGAAACCAATATGTATTTACGATGCTGGATAATGACAGATGTTGAAGATATGTCACAAATGTGTCGAGAAAATCAAAGAATTCATTAAACATCAAATATTATTTTTTATACTAACCACAAATAGCTGCCAATAATAGCTGCTAAAGCTCCTACTACAAACATTATGAGCCAAGAAATATAATCGAAAGACTTTTTGTTTTTTATCTCCACATCATGGATTTTTGGAACATCAGCCGTGACAGGAGCATCACTGATTTTTTTATTTACTCCCAAGAAGTGTTTAATAACTGCTTCCGGAGAAGAAATATCCATAGGGTGCTCTGCTTCTTCAAAAGTCGTTACATGGCCAGCTTGATTAGGAACTAACTCCAAATGTTGCATAAACATATTAATATCAGTCATCTTATCTCCTACTACTTCAAAAATGTAATGCTGAGTATGACCAGGTTCGATATAAGCAGCAAGTACCTTGGCACCATCAACAATCTTTTTTTTGAACTCATCAAGCTGTTTCTGTCCTTCTCCATTATAAATAGTGTAATTAATATACACGATATGTCGTGTGGAAGCAATCTTGTTAGTAGGAAACAAACGACAGGTAGTAGCCACTACGTCATCTGTTATCACAGTGGTACGTCCATTTTCATCTAAACCCCAAATCTTAGCTAGAACAAGTCCTGTAATTTGATCGCTGTTTACTTTCTTATCGATTAACAGTTTAAACCTATTCCTGAAAGAGTAGAAACTCATATAGTTGTCAAAATATGAGTTGATTGAATATAATGAATACAAAGAATGTACTATACTATCAGCCCCTTCAGGTGTTATCTCAAATTCATATATATCGTGGGGAATAAGTTCCTTAACATTTGTCTCTGTCTCACAATATGTACATGAAGCCTTTGTAACAGGGGAAATAAAAGAATTATTACAATTATCACATGAGTAAAGACTTGCAGGNCGNTCATANTCNACACCNATATGGCGNANNNGTTCATGACATTTNGGNCANACCAACTGTCCNCCNNAATTATANGTGCTTTCNGCNGANATATTNGCACANGNAAAATGNTGAATCATNTGNTCTATATGCAATTCNGAACTGCCACATTTNGGACAAGTCTCATAATAAAGCAAATGAGAGTGTTGACATTTTGGGCAAAGATGTATCTTATTCACAAAGCGCAAAGGCCTAAAGACACCCTTCTCATAACTAAGCTGCTCAAAAGAAAAATGCTCACGCAGATGATAATAGCCCAAGTTATGGAAAAGTTCGAGCAATGGATATGAATATCCAGTCGCAGATTTCTCAACAAGCTCTGGTTTCATAATAAAATCATTTCGAGACACTTTGTATCTGTAAATACGCAAAAATATATCGCTTGAGGTATTTATAAACTCATCTTCTGGCATAATACCTTTTTCCTTTATATTTCTTAGTATATCTTCTATCTTTGTAGCAACCTCTGCTGTAGTTGGATTATCTATAAAATCATCAATTACATCATCGTGCAACCCCAATTTCCCTTTCATTTTTTTACTGACAAAAAGTGGAAGATATGAAGTTTCATTGCATGCAACGGGATTGATTCTTTTCAAAATAGCTTTCACAAAATGACTATCAGACATATTGATATATACGGCATCAAAAGCACCGTAATAAAAATATGACTTGTCTGAGAAATCAACAACTTTTGTTATTATCGCTAACCTGCGACCATAAGAGTTTGTATATATTCTAAATCCGTCAACATTCATTATTCATTTACATTTAGTGAGACATTTTTACTCTTGAGTCTTTGTATTTCTATGCTTTAAAGACTTATAAGGTACTGATCCTCCATCATTCGTAAATATAAATTGTCTGTCACTGAATGGTCGACCATTACTCTTCAACTTATTGACACGAATTCTCACTGGCAGATTATCATTCAGCACCCAAAAAGGAACAACCTGTCCCTTATCGAAATTTAGATATGCAATTACAGCATCTATATCATGCGAAAAGTTGCTTAAAAGATGTTTTGGAATATCTTCCACACGTAATCCAAGTAATTTAACATGGGCTTTAAGTGTTATATCTTTATTTACAATTACTTCAACTTCACTTGCTTTACTGATATAATCAACTTTATCACTTGGCACATAAACCATCACACCGAGATTAGCTATACTAAAATTAGAGTATTGCATAGACATAACTTCCTCTGTTTTAAATAAGACAGTATTTGCCGGAACTTTTATATCAGTAATAATACCACTATCAGGGGCACAGGCATACAAAATCAAAGAGCCATTATATCTTTTACCCTCTGGAGAATAAGGCATACCTGCACGATCAAGATCATATCCACTGCCATGTATATACTGTCGTGTATTTCCTATTGATTGCTCGTATATCGCAACAGTAGATATCTGCTTCCTTATCTCTGTCTTAGTTTCCTCTATCTGCGCTTTTAAATTGTTTTGTGCTGTATTGTTGGTAAGTCCATAAAAAATATCATTACTTTCACTTCTTATCTGCTTTTGTAGTTCAGACAATTTTGTTCTCAAAACTGGAATTTGTTGCCTAGCTAACTGAGCCTGCAACTTCATATCAGCAGCTTCTTTTATAACTGCTGGACGATGATTAACATCATATTGACCAATTATATTATTCAGCAAAACATAAGAATAAAGAGTATCTCCAGGATTAACATGTTCTCCAACTTTCTTCTGCAGTCTCAACACATAAATATCGTCCAAAGCCCTTACATGGTTTTGATCTATTTTTATGTATCCGTCATATTGCTCATACATAATTCTATTGACAACATATATCCCAAAAAGAATCAAAAGGAACAAGAAAAAGCACGTGAAAATAAGCTGCTGTTTAGCTAATTTAGTCTTCTGATAACGAAGCATTTCTCGAGCGTCTTCCTGCTGAGGATCTGTATCATAGTTAAAACCATTCATAGTTCAACCTCCCTTGTCAAATATGTTATATCTATTCCTATTGTTTTCTCTATATTTATCAATGCCAATTGCCTGTTAAGCATCAAATGACATAAACGTTCTGTTGCCTTAAGTAACTGATTGTATTCTTCCATCCTGACGAAATAGTTATATCTGTTTTGATTTTGCAGATATACTTTTTTACGCATTTCAACATAGTTCTTAAGCTGCTTAATATGCATAGCTTCAACACTCACCGCTTGATTCATCTTATCTATAGTCTTAAGTTGTTGAAGGCACATACTCCTAAGTTGTTCGTCATCAGTAGTGCGCTGCAGTTCCATCAATGCACTCTGCGTATCGATAGAATGCTTTTTATTCTTTGTCTGATTCCAAAGAGGGATAGTAAACCTTACTCCCAAGTCCAAATTTTTACTTAATCTATCTTTACTTGTCCAATAAGAAGAAACCCTAAAGAATGGAGACAATCTAGTTGTTGAAAGATAAGTAGTGAGCTGTTTCTTATTTTCAAGCATTTTTTGGTTGCCCATTATTATCTTTGACCCTATATTGTCGTTTACAAGATTCATTAAAGCCAATGTATCAACAACCATTAGCGTAGGTTTCAATACAAACAAAGGTTGCTTGTCAAGATTATCTGCGTTATATGACTGTGAGAGTTGATATTCCAGATCGATCTTCTCGTTCATGGCATCCATTATTTTATCTGTTGATACCCTATCTTGCTCAAGCATCAGTTGTGAGGCTTCATTTAGTATATCAAGATTTTTGAGTCTGTGACTCATAGCCACAGCAAGATAATAACTATATAATTCAATTATTTTATTCTGGCAATCGTCAAAGACATATTCATTTTGCTTTTTATATTGCTGAAGTCTGTCTATGTCATTTCCATAAATAAGCTGTTTGACTTTAGCTTCTTTCTGATAAAACTTACTGTTAATAATATCCCACCCTATTTCTGCCTGAGCTTTTGCTTTATACGAAGATACATCATCATCATCACTTATGTGAAAAGAGTTGTCTAGACGACCATACACTTGTCCTGTCACTTCTAGTCCATTATTCTGCAGCAACGACTTAACATCATCATTTTTCCTCACATTATATAGAGAATCAAGAATGGTGTTATAATTTGACATATCTCTTGCTGCAGCATAAGGAGACTTAATAACTTTGGCATTTTTAAACAAATGTTCAAGTTCGTCAAAACGCTTATTAAAATGCTTTAATACATCTTTGTTTTTAAGGTTTACATAAACTAGCATCTTAGGCCTATATCCATAGTGGTGGTCCATCTGCCCATAAATAGCCAATTGGAATAGGAATAACGGAAGCATTGCTGTAAACAATGTCTTTACAGTATTATTCATCTACTTAAATTCAATTTAAAAATCAACTCGGGAACATAATAAATCTATATTCCCGAGTCGGGCATATATCATTAAGGGTATTATTCTACCAACTTGAAGACTTGCAGACAATCACGTCCATATGCAACATAGATATAGCCGTCTGCCAAAGTTACATAATTTGCTGATTTTACCATTTTACGTTGTGCAACTACGTTATGAGTTGTTTTGTCAAGTATTATTAGCCCATAGGAGCCATAAGCAAGATAAATATATTTGCTATCAAAAGCTGCACCATTGCAATAAGCCTTATAAACGCCCTTTGAAGTCTTTATCTTTTCTGGTTGATAGCTCCATGACAATATACCATTTTCAAACACCTTCAATCCATCACGACCTGTACACAAATACAACTTACTACCATCAACAAGAACAACATTCTTACCATTGTTTGGTTGAATATCAGCTGCATTAGTTATTTCTGTAATAGGATTTGATAATTTATAATCAGAAGTTGCATAAGTTTGAATATTAGCCTTTATTGCTTCATCAGCATTTTGTGCCGCTGTTGCAAGATAAGCTGTTACCATTGTATTTCCATTTACATCGATGAACTTAGCCTTACCTGGAAGTTTTGTAACACTTTCTGGAACAAGTGTAGCTGCATCATATACACGATAACCAGATGTAGTCATGACCTCTATATGATTTCCATTTACAGCAACACCATTACCATCACCATCAACAGTCGTATCATTATCTATTGCTGCATATTTTTTAGATCCCTTCAGACTAAGGATGTTTAAAGGTTTGGCTGTTCCTTTTTCTGTTACAGAATCCTTTGTATTCATGAGTCCATCATGTGTCAAATCAATATATGCAATCATACCACCCTTTTTCTTTGAGTTGCCAGCAGCATAAATACGCCCATATTGTCCTCCCTTAGGATCTATAGCTAAAGAGTTATAATCAAGTTCGTTATTATGGTCACGAACAAATTGTAATAGCTGAGTTTGGTTATTCGAAGTATTTAAGACTTCAAGGCATCCGCTTTGTCCTGTACCACGCTGATGATAAGAAACATAAACATTTCCTTCATATGCCTGGACACTGGTTGCAGAAACGTCATGAGTATGATCATAGTTTACCTCGGCAATAACATCTAATACAGGCGCGGTTGGATCAGTCGTAGGTATTGACGGATCAAGGTTATAACCAGGGTTACAATTAGTCTTTGCAATCTTTATGTTTCCTGGGATTTTAGATCCATCCTGAATATTAACAACTGTACCTCCATCAAAAGAGAATGCAGTAAATGGTATTTCTTGATTAATATTGTCCGAATGAGCGAAAGAAGCACAGTCTATTGCTATTGTAGAAGCAGTACCTGGAGTTTTAAATAAATGTACGAGTTCAGTATTACCACCTGCATTCCATATCATTTTTGTCGCCTTAACAACAGCAATCGCATTGTCACCTACAAGAACGAATTTAGCATCATTGCCATTATTTAGGTTGGTGTATGTTCCTGCACAGTTAATATAGGAACCATTTTCCAACTTTATTGTACTTGCAGCGCATTGATAAAGATTTGCACACTCAACATAATTTGCATAAAGCACAACATTGTTACCGTTAAGTTTCAATTCACCAGAGGTCTTAACCGAGCAATCGCTTACAAATTGACAACTGTTTTGCAATGTAATGGCTGGAGCTGTAAACGAGCCTCCAACGTGGATATTGCCATCTAATTGTAATGCGTCATCAGCAAGTGTAACATTTCCAACGACGTTTACACGTTCATTTTGATTAGATTCCCATCCTTTTGTATTAAGATACCCCCCAACATATGCCTTGCCTTCACATTTAAATACTTGTGTTGGAATATCAAGATTTCCGGCATTATAGAGAGTTTCATTACCCCCCACATAGAAATTGCTGGCATTAGTTGACAGTGTACCATAGTTATAAATAGTAGCACCTCCATTATTCAGCAATGTCCCTTCACCATGATTTAGCGTTAATGAACCACCTTTTAGGATATAGATAGTACCAGAGCCCCAAACTTTAGTAAGTGTCATATCACCAGAAATGTAATAAGTTTTATCACTCAGTCCTAATTCTCCACTATACTTTTTACGAGAAGCTAGATAAACAGACTTACTGTCTGTCGTAACAGCTCCCCAACTACTAACTACCTTTGTAAAATCCGCAGCATCATTTGGAACAGATGGTTCAGATGGCATGTTAGTAAGCAATTCTAGAGATAGTGTTGTATAGTCTACAGCACGAGTATTAGGTGATTTAAAGTTAAGCACCCTATCAGATAATGAAGAACCAGANGAAGCNTCCACNGANAATCCTGNGATNGNNGGATTAA
>JGI20225J20221_1002881_pt1 | contig 11583 bp, 6 predicted proteins | sample BioMet4_FD_20221 | JGI IMG/M metagenome (IMG submission 20221) | reverse complement strand
TACTAGGGTTACATTACCATAGCCGCAGACAAGGCGAAACCTCCGTAGTGCGTCAGTGCGAACAGATACAGTTATTGAGGTTGCGGTTCTTTAAAGTTCTGGAGAAAAACGGACGGGCGTGTAGGTCTTGCGTCTTTCAAATTGGTTAAGGTACCACAGAACGAACGCGGTCTGAAACTCCTATATTAGACCCTTAGTTACCGATTACCGAAAGGCAGAAAGAGAGTTTTTTCGCATAAGTAGTCCAAGGGATAATATCGCATAGGTCAGTTTTAGAAAACATTTTCCAAACGGACATTGTGACAAGCGTTGCAAAAAGGCATCGCAGATTGGTTGACCTCACTTTAAGATAAAAAGAACCATTACTGGTATTTATTTTCTTCACAGAAGATACCACTAGTCTAAATTTTTGAAAACCAAATTGGGAAACGGGTGCTTATAGGTAAGTTTTCCGTAGGGACCGTCTATAAGGTATATAACCAATTTCACCGGGGACTATAAAGGTACAATTGAATACGCATCTCTTTTATTTCAATGGACTTTTTAGTCAGTCGAATTCGGTTTAAAAATGTTATGATTCATAACAAATTATATAAGTTAACTATTACTCTATCAATTTGATTTAAAAAAATTGCCTGATAACAATTATATTAAGATATTACGTCTAATAAACTGTAATCATATATTAACAGGGATAAAGAAGGCTGCTGTTGTACAGTATATCATTAAAATTTAAAGTTACAATTACATTGGATCAGGAAGGTTGCAGCTTGATAGACTGGTATCTTAAAGTACTCGAAAGAACCAAAGACAGACTACTTGAAGTCTCCAACTATGTAGTGGCTGATGCTTATTTTTCAAAGGCAACTTTTGCCCAAGGGCTTGATTCAATGGGATTTAATCTTGTAAGCAGACTTCGTGACGATGCAAACCTGATGTACATCCATGACGGACAACCAACTGGAAAAAGAGGTCGGCCAAAAGTTCACGGAGATAAAATAGAGTTCAGTCATCTTGATTACACCAAGATGCAAGAGATTGGAACAAGTATTGAAGATGGTAAACTATATACTCTTATTGCATATTCACAAGCCATGAAAAGAAAAATCAGACTTGTCATATGGATTAACAAGAAAGGGAAGCACAAACTCTTTTTCTCTACGGATATAAACATGTCTGGAAGAGATGTTGTTGATTTTTATAGAACAAGATTTCAAATCGAGTTCTGCTACCGTGATGCAAAGCAGTTTACCGGACTCTATCATTCTCAGGCAAGAGATATAAGAAGATTGGATTTTGCTTTCAATGCATCATTCACAGCCATCAATGCGGCCAAGATAATGATGAAAGAAAATAGCATACCATTCTCGATGGAGGCGCTTAAGTCGCTGATATTCAATTCATATCTACTCGACAGATTTTTTAAGCTGTCTGGGATCAAACCGAACAAGCGAATAAATGCTAAACTTGTCAAAGAACTCATTGACATAGCTGCTTATCAGGCAGCTTGAAAAACTTATAACGAATAATTTTATAACGGACTATTGTTATATATAAATTTGCAAAATAAATTAAGATAATTAGACATACATCTTTTTTTAAAAGTTTCATCCATTATATTGAAAACATACATCTATGAGAAAATATTTTGCGCTAAGATTCGTTGTGATACTGGCTATTGCTTCCACTTTTACAGCATGTGCTGACTATTTAAGTGACAGTAATAACGAAACTGTAAATGGAAAAATAGGATTGCCTGGTGGCGTTAATGTTTTAAACACAGAACTTAGCAATGCTAAAAGCAGAGGTATTAACGAGCTTACAGCTCCTGCTATTCACACAAGAAGTGCTGTCGGTGGAAATAATCCTCTTTTTGTTCGATATACGACAACTCCCGGAATACAAACAAGAAATTCAACGGCATTATCAAAAACTTCAACTCGTGGAACGGCAATAACAACTAACAGTTTCTATGATTCATATTGCCTATACAATTATGTATATTCTAATACAACGACGTGGGCTACGACTGCATCAACACAAGGTTTTACATATTCAAGAACATATTTTGACGAAGAAGTAAAATTATCAAAAGGATGGGGTACTGATGAATTCTGGCCTGGAGATAAAAAAAAGTGCGCTTTCTTTGCCTATGCTCCATACCATGCTGTGGGTCTTTCTAAATTTAACAGTAACGGATGGCCTACATTTCATTATAGCGTTCCATTAGACGCTGTTCAGGAAAATGATTTACTGGTAACAAAGAACGACGTTTCAGCAGGAAATTCAGATTATGGAAATATAGATGTACCAGGAAATTTCAATAAACCGGACTCTATAACCTTTGACCATGCGTGTACCGCCGTTAGATTTGCAATAGGAAACCAGATGGCGCCTGGTATAATCAAAAAGATAAGGATCTGCAATGTATATGGTACAGGCAATTATAATTATCAAACAGAAAGTTGGTCTAATGTCGATTCTTTAAAAACATTTACACTCACTCAGGATTTTGAAATAAGGTCTGGAGATCAGAATAAATTATTAAACAACGAGGACAACATCTTTATGATGATACCTCAAACTGTTCCGATTGATGCCACTATGGAAGTTACTATTGACGATGGATCTTTGCATACAATTACTGCATTTCTTGACAATGACAAATGGGATAAAGGATATACTGTAACCTACTATTTGTCTACACAAAAGGTTGACAACTCCTATGTTCTATCAATAGCTCCTGCATCTGGAAACATTGCATGTACAGGAGGAACAAAAGCTGTAACAATATATAGTTATAAACAAACATATTATGGCAGTCAAATTGCAGTCCCATGGACGGCATCTTATACTTATGACGATGGAGGTGAAATTGGAGTTACAAGCTATAATACATCAACAGCTATAGTTCCTGGGTTTGTTGTAAGCGGAAATGGAAGCACAACTGGTGAAAGTACTAATTTTCAAGTTGCATCACAGGTCGCAAGAAGTAAAAGTTGGAGAAGCACACATACCCAGACTTTACGAAATGCAGCTAATGGCAGTTGTGATTTAGCAGCCGGAAAACAAACTGCAAACTGCTATGTTATTCAAGCTCCTGGCACATACACATTCCCGCTAGTATATGGTAACGCATTGAATGCAGATGGAAGTTCAAACGACAACTCATATAAAACAGCAACATTTGTTGACCACAATGGCATACAAATAAATAGTCCATACATCTATTCTACAAATGGGGGTACAAATGTGCCTTATGATGCATGTATTGTATGGCAAGATGCGCCTCATCTTGTAACCCCGTCATCGGTACAACTTACAAGTGATAAACATAGCATACAGTTTACTGTAGAACGTAAAAACATATGTGCAGGAAACTGTGTTATTGCAGTACGCGATAAAGATCAAAATATTATGTGGAGTTGGCATATATGGGTAACAGATCACAATATGAATAATACAATAGAAGTACACAACAATCCTTCTGTTGGTGGATCTGTTATCAGTAATTTCATGGAGGTTCCACTTGGTTGGTGCGATGCAGAAATACGTGTTTATGATAAACGAACATTTCATTTAAATGTTAAGCAAACCGAAAGTGGTAGCCAATCAGCCACTACAGACATCATCCAATTAAGTGCTGATAGTACATATGAATATGGAGTAAATGCACCATACTATCAATGGGGACGAAAAGATCCCATGTTAGCAAGTAATGGTATGGGGAATATCGATAAACCATATTACGACAATCAGTATACATGGCAGCGTATTTTTGGATTTCAATCTACAGCTACAGTTATAAAAAATCCATTTACATTTTACTATGTTAATGATGATGACTGGTCGTCATCACATAGCTATCAATATTGGAATAAGAATTTCTCAACCGCGACTGGTGTCGTAAATACTGCGACATTAAAGACCATCTACGACCCCGCTATATCAGGCTTTGCAGAACCAAAAGCTGCAGCTTTTACATATTATACCGCAGACGGTTCAAATTCATCTACAGCAAGTCAATTTAATGTATATGGCAATTTTAACAAGGGCTGGAGCTTCTACACTACAGGGTGGAAAACAGGCAGTACTATATTTTTCAATGCTCTTGGTTTTAGAAGTACATACGGAAGCTCAGTTGGAGCAATAGAATCAGTTGGTTATATTGGTAGATATTGCTCTACAGGAGCATCTTCAGCAGTATTCTGCCGTCATTTATACATTGACTCTGGGATTGTTAACCCGCAAAATGCTTACTTACGTTCGCTGGGATTAACCAGTCGACCTGTTTTAGAATAATAATATTCCAAAAAAATATGACTCTAAAAAAATAACATTCACTGATTAAATATTAGCAAATATGAAATATTTTTCTGCATTTAAGTTTATTACAGTTATAACTGTGATTTCTACTTTCACAGCATGCGCTGATTACTTAAGTGATAATAACACGAAAACAAGCAATGCTAAGATTGGACTGCCTGGTGGAGTGAACGTTGTGAACTCTGAAATCAGTAATTCCAAAAGCAGATCACTCGTTAATGACGTACCTAACATTCACAACACTTCGGTTGAAGGAAGTCCAAATCCTTTATTCTGCAGATACACCACGGCACCAGGTATTGTTACTCACAAAAATAACAACAAGGTAAATGCAATTGCTAAGACTCGCGGAATAGCAATTACTACCAATAGTTTTTATGACTCATATAGCTTATATAGTTATTTTTACCCATCAATAATGACATGGGCAAGCACAACATCAACAGCAGGTAGTGCATACGACGAGACTTATTTTGACGAAGAAATAAAAAGGGCTAAAGCATGGGCTACTGACGAATTCTGGCCTGGAAAGAACGAATATTGCGCATTTTTTGCTTATGCTCCTTATCATGCAAAAGGATTATCAAAATTCAACACAAACAATTGGCCAAGTTTCCATTATAGCGTTCCAACAGAAGTGACAGAACAAAGTGACTTACTTGTAACTAAAAATGAAATTCCTTCGAGCCCTAGCGCATATGGAAACATCGATATTTCAGGAAGCTTCAACAAACCAGACTCTATAACTTTTGACCATGCATGTACTGCGATACGCCTCGCCATTGGTGACCAGATGGCACCTGGTATCATCAAGAAAATAAGAATATGTAATGTATATGGCACAGGAGACTATAATTATGAAACGGAAAGCTGGTCAAATGTTGATTCTTTAAAAACATTCACACTTACACAGGACTTTGAAATTAAGCCAGGAGAACACAATAAAGTCCTGAATAATGATGACAATATTTTTATAATGATTCCTCAGAAGTTACCATTAAAGGCTACAATAGAGGTTACGATAAACGATGGCACAGAACGTATTGTAAAAGCTTATATCAGAGGCGACGAATGGAAAAAAGGATACACGGTCACATACTATCTTTCGACTGCAAAGGTTGAGTCTTCTTATGTCTTGTCAATGGCACCTGCATCAGGAAACATTCCACTCAGTGGAGGAACAAAGGCTGTGACAATATATAGTTATAAACAAACTTATTATGGCAGCCAAATAGCAGTTCCATGGACAGCTTCTTATACTTATGATGATTCAAATGATATAGGCACAACAAATTACAATACAGCCACAGATGTCGTTATGTCTTTTGTTGGAAGCGGTAATGGAAGCACGACTGGGGAAAGTGTAAACTTTCAAGTTGCCCCTCAGGTTGCAAGAAGTAAAAGCTGGAGAAGCAGCCATACACAGACTCTACGAAATGCAGCTGACGGAAGTTGTAATTTAGCCGCAGGAAAACAGACTGCGAACTGTTACGTCGTTCAGGCACCTGGCACATATACATTCCCACTAGTATATGGTAACGCATTGAATGCAGATGGAAGTTCAAACGACAACTCATATAAAACAGCAACCTTTGTTGACCACAAGAGCATACAAATTAATAGTCCATACATATACGCAACTAATGGAGGAACAAACGTTCCTTACGATGCATGTATCGTATGGCAAGACTCTCCCCATCTTGTAACTCCATCATCTGTCCAACTCACAAGCGATAAACATAGCATACAGTTTACTGTAGAACGCAAAAATATCTGTGCAGGAAACTGCGTCATTGCAGTTAGAGATAAAAATGCGAACATTATGTGGAGTTGGCATATCTGGGTTACCGACCATAGTATGACAAACACATACGAAATACACAATAATCAAAGTGTCGGAGGAGACGTTATTAGTAACTTTATGGAGGTACCATTAGGTTGGTGTGACGATGAAGTACGCATTTATGATTCAAGGACTTTCCATATAACTGTTAAGCAGTCAGAAACAGGAAGCCAAACAGCTACAGCTAATATATTACAGCTAAGTGCGGACAGCACATACACTTATGGAGTAAACGCTCCATATTATCAATGGGGACGGAAAGATCCTTTTCTTCCAAGTAACGGTATGGGAAATATTGACAAACCATATTACGACAATCAATATGATCCAAAATCAACAATAACCAGCACTAGTATAAAAGATGTTATATTACATCCAAATCAATTCAATTTGTCTACAGGAAATGCTTCTTTAGAACTTTGGAATAAGGGCAATTCGTCTACTGCAGTGAACAATGATATGGTATATAAAACCATATATTCTACATCTCCAAGTGGATATGTAGAACCACGTGTGGCGGCTTTCACAGGATTCACATCGACAGGACAATATACAACAAATAATAGCCAATTCAACGTAAGTGGTTCATTTAACAAAGGCTGGAGTTTTTATTCACAACCCAATAAAAATGGAACTATAGTATTCTTTCCCGCTTTAGGCTATTATGAGACAAATTCGAATGTCGTTGCCCATGTTGGAACATATGGCGATTATTGGTTATCAGGTGCAACATCTTCAACAAATGGAAGATATTTAAATTTATTTTCAGGAGATGTTGATCCAACTCGTGCAAATATTAGGACTTTTGGCTTGTCAATTCGCCCTGTTTATATATTTTAAACTGGTTTATTTTGCTTAAATAGCTTATCCGACAAATTAGTTGATCAATGATAGCAATTATATTAAAAATTAATTATTGGTTCTTCGCCAATTTTGGAGGTGATATCCTCCATAAATTGACGAAGAACCAGTTTTGATTAATAAGAAATTACATCTATCCTTGAGAGTACCAGATGTTAAGCATCTCAGGAGAATAAAGCCCAAATATAAACTACGAAAAGTTACGGTGTAGCAATATAACTAATAAGCGTTATTACTATAAAATATGAACCAAACAGTAGTTCGAGATTATTTCACATCGCCATAACACAAATTCTATGCGTAGAATAAACTTTTCCATATAGAAACGGAAACTTTGCATCGTAGGAATAGAAACGTTTGAACGTAGAAACGGAAACGTTATATCATAGAAACGGAAACGTTGGATCGTAGAAATGAAAATCGGAATCATTAAACGCTTTTTGTCAACAGCAAATTATGTGATAAAAAGCATTGTTTTGTTTAAATTGAGATACGATTAATAGTGCTTTGTTCATTTACATCTAGGGCTGATTAGCATAAACCTCCCCTATAGTTTTTTTAAATAAATAGCGTCAAAGTGTCAATAAATTGATTCACAGTTAGTTAGGATGCTTTTTTAGCATAAAAAAGCACACAAGTAAAAGGCGATTTTTACTATGCAAAAATATGTGTTTTTACATGGTAATTTGATGCTAATTAAAGAAAAGCTGATTTTGTTATTCTAAATTTTAGAACACAAAACACGACTGTTAATTTTACCAAAAATCACATATAATGCAATGATAATCAATCTATTGACACTTTGACGCTATTTATTTTAGAAAACTCTTAGGTGCGCGCGCACGTACGCGTACATTATATATAGAGAAAAAATATAACAGGACTATTTGTGGTTTTATATTTACAATTACTCTATCCCCAACAAACAACCTATCTAAACTAAATTTCTTAACAACAAATAGTCAATGTATCAAGAGAAAGTAATTACCTTATTGCCACAGCTAAATAAAAAAATATAGCAAGAGAAAGATTAAATTAATATTGTTTCTGTCAAAATCCCGTTTTCTTCGTAAGAACTTACAAATTCATGTATGAAGATTATTCTGAAATACTAAGAGAGTCTATTAGATTAGAATCATTCAACAATGACTATTCATCAATCAAACAGTACAGTGCAACTAATCTACCATTCTAGTTATCTTCTTTGTAGATAAGATTATTAGCGCCACTTGTGATTTGAAGCGCCTCAGGATGCTCTTTAATGAAACTATCAATATGGCGAACACGCTTTTCTTCCAATATTTCATCAACAGCAATAAGGATACCAGTCTCCTCTACATCTCCGAAACCATAGTTGATTGCGGTACCAAAAAGCTTCATCGTCGGACTCAAGCTCATATATGCATTCACAAGAGGAGGTATATTATATCCTAATTCTCTTATTTCCTTATTTAGAATACGATAGTCTTCTTTGAAAGTATCTTTATTGAAAATATTTGCTAATTCTGATTCTTCAGTTTCGATTTTCAACGGTTTTATCGGTATTATGAGTCTATCTTTATCGTCAAAATGCTTCTTTAGAAAATAAAGAATCATATCACGTCCTTTACGTATATAAGAAGGATACATCGTCATCTTTCCAAAGAAATATCTACAATTTGGATTAATAACAGTAAGAGCACCAAGACCATCCCAAAGGTTATCAAGAGCAAAAATACTCTTTGAATTTTTTCTAATATTTTGATATTCCAGAGAAACAAAACTACGTCCAAGTTCTACAGTATAAGGTGCATACTTTTTCATAAACTTGTCTGAGAAATGAAACATGTGGCTTGTGGCAAGAATTGGCTGTCCTTTATCATCAATTTCCCAATCTGATCCAAAGAGATAACGATAACCGCCAATGATCTCCTCTGCTTCTGGATTCCAAACAACAAGTTGTTTGCAACAGTTATCCATCGTATCGAAATCGTCTATATCCATTGATTTTCCGGTGCCACCACCTGCTGTACGAAAAGCTATTTCACGCAGACGACCAATTTCATCCATCACATTAGGTGCTTGATGAGCAGTAATGACATAAATCTCATTATTGCTTTTATTGGTCATTCTAAGCTGACGTTCAGGAGTTAGTTCACTTTTTAGTAAACTTTTTTCAACAGGTTGGATTATCTCTTCTTCCATATATCCTTTATGTATATTTCTTATAATTTATAGACTTCATCCTCGACAACACGTGCCCATTCTTTATGAGTTTTGCTCTTATCGAATGTTTGCCACGGAATAGGCTTCCCGATAGAAATACGAAACGTTTTATGGACATTCTTATACATTTCATCAACAAGGAAAAGCATTGCTATATTGAATTTCAGATGAAGAGCCTTACAAGCATTAGCTATGCGATAGAACTTGTCAGAATTCTGTCCCCCGAAATGAATTGGCACAACATCCCTTTTATATTGAATACTTTTTGACACAAACGTTTTCGTCCATGCCAAATCATGTATATTTCCATTTATTTTACGACTACATATTCCTGCAGGAAACATTAATATATGGTTATCGCTTTGGAATCCAGCCTCAACCATCTGTGGAAAATTACGACTTTGGCTACCAGTTTTATTAATACCAATACTTACAGGACGTATTCCGGGAAGATTCATCAATAAATCATTAATGAGATATCTGAATTTACCATCATAATGTTGTCCAATAACAGAACCTAGAGCTACTCCATCGGCACCACCTAGAGGATGATTAGACACAAATGTGTATAATTTGCCATCAGACTTGTCAGGAAAATTTTCTAAACCTACAATTTCCAACGTCATATCAAGATAATGTACACATTCAGTCAACCATTCTGTTCCACGAAAATTACGACTCTCCCACAAAAAACGATTAACCTCATCTTCATGAATAATGCTTTTAAGCCAAGATATGGCAAAACGAGGTACATATTTTACCTTGCTACCAATCTTGCTTTTTAGAATTTTATCAATATCAATTGTTTTTTCTATCGCTTTATCCATGTTGTTAAAATGCTTACACATTGCAAAAATAACATAAGTTTTTTTAAAACGTTACTTTTTGACTTAAAAATATTCATTTTTTCACGTTTTTGAAACATTAAGCTTGATGCATACGAAATAAAATACATCATTTATTTAATTACATCAAATCTCATTCTTTCGATATTTTGATATAAATTATAAATTTTGTGGCGAAAAGTGGCGAAGTGTGGGGAATTTTATGTAACTTTGACGGCAGAAATTTCTATATAATATGTACGTATGCGCTTTTTAGGTAACATAGAAGCTAAAACCGATGCAAAAGGAAGAGCCTTTTTGCCGGTTATTTTCCGCAAGGTGCTACAGGCATCTGGCGAGGAAAAGCTTATACTTAGAAAAGACGTATTTGAGAAATGTCTTGTTCTATATCCAGAATCTGTTTGGAACGAGCAACTTGATTCTTTACGCAGTAGTCTTAACAGATGGAACAGGCAGGAATGGCAAGTCTTCCGACAATTTGTCTCGGATGCAGAATTTATTGCATTAGATAGCAACGGGCGTTTTCTTATTCCAAAAAGATATTTAAAAATGGTCAACATAGAACAAGACATTATGTTCAAGGGTGTTGATGACACAATAGAGATATGGAGCAAGACTAACTGTGACGAGCCTGACTTTCAGCCTGAAGAATTCGGCAAAACATTGCAGGGAATCATGAGCAATAAAGAAATTTAATATTACAGTAAACACATCTCACCAATATGGTAAAAATAGCAGAAACATATCATGTACCCGTACTTCTTAAAAAAAGTATNGACGGTTTGGANATCAAACCGGGAGGAATCTATATAGACGTAACTTTTGGTGGCGGAGGNCACTCTCNTGAGATACTTAAAAGAATTAATGGCAATGGTCACCTCTACAGTTTCGATCAAGATGAGGATGCAGAAAAAAACGTAAACAACATTATTGCGGAAGTTAGCAATGATGAAAGTACCGCATCCGCAGACTGNANTTGCGGACTTACTTTTGTAAGAAGCAATTTTCGCTATTTGAAAAATTGGATGCGTTATTATAATATTGATCATATAGACGGATTACTAGCGGATCTGGGGGTTTCTAGCCATCACTTTGACGACGAGACACGTGGATTTTCATTTCGCTTTGACGCACCGCTTGATATGAGAATGAACAAACGAGCAGGAATGACTGCCGCCGATATAGTAAACGAATACGAAGAAGAGACTTTGGCTGATATTTTCTATCTTTATGGTGAACTGAAAACATCACGTCGCATAGCAGCAGCTATTGTAAAAGCCAGAGACACAAAAAAAATAGAAACCACACAAGACTTCATAAAAGCCGTAGAGCCTTTATTTAAGCGGGAACGTGAAAAAAAAGATATGGCTAAGCTTTTCCAAGCATTAAGAATAGAAGTAAACCACGAAATGGATGCTCTTAAAGAGATGCTAATGTCGGCAACAGAACTTCTTAACCAAGGTGGAAGGCTAAGCGTTATAACATACCATTCTCTTGAAGACC
>JGI20225J20221_1002879_pt1 | contig 11587 bp, 12 predicted proteins | sample BioMet4_FD_20221 | JGI IMG/M metagenome (IMG submission 20221) | reverse complement strand
AAGGACGATATCCAGCAGAATGACATGCGGGCGGTCATGGCTTCCAGCTGCGTGCCGATTGTCTGCAAGCCGATCAGCTTCAAGGGAAAGCTCTACTGCGACGGCGGACTTGCGACGCCGATTCCGTATGAGAAGGCATTTATCGACGGATGCGACCGTCTGATCGTCATCCTGACCCGCCCGGAAGACGAAGTCATGGAGCCGGAGCTGAACAAAAAGGTTTATCATACGCTGCTGAAGTCGACGCCGGCGGTCGCGCGCGGCCTCGACATGCACCACAGCCGTTACAATCAGGAACTTTCCGTCCTGAAGGTGCTGAGGGATGAAGGAAGAGTCATCCTCATTTCCCCGTCGGACCAGTGCGGCGTGAAGAACAACTGCCGCGATCCGGAGCTGCTGACCCAGCTTTACCACGTGGGCTATGCAGACGCGAAGAAGAAACTTGCCGGCGTGAAATTCGAGCACTATACGGAAGAGAACAGTACGTTCAGCCCGAAGGACCGGGAAGCGGAATAAAGGAAATAACAAATATAGAAGAAGTGGTTAATCTGTGCAGCAGCTGCAGATTAACCACTTTTTTGTACAGTAAGACAGCAGATGAAGATTTGCCGACTTGACAGGGGAAGGGAGTTCCTACTATACTATCAATTGATAGTACAGCCTGTGAGGGAGGTGATTTCATTAAACTGTCAGTTCAGTCAAGAAAAAGAGAGGTTATATCCTTTATAGAAGAATTAAACAGGATTCTTCGTGATGATAAGTTCAATGCAGGCAGGAATCTGATTGTTATTTGATTTACATCAAACTAAAAATAAAACCGACAGAAAAGATTTTATGTGTTTCATTTCACTATGCAGAAGCGACGATGAAATTTCCATTTTTATATGAAAGTTAAACGGAGGGGAAATGGAAAAGAGCGTTTTGATAAGAAAAATAAATATGGCATGTCCGATATGTGATCAAACACATGAAGTTGAAGAAAGAAAACGTATGTCGGAGACGATTATTAAAGATGAAAAAGTCATTTACGAAGAAAAATATTATTTATGCAGTCATGCAAAAGATGAAAATGAATTTGAAAATGGCGCATTGCTGAATGAAAATCTTCTGAATGCCTGCAATGCCTATCGTAAAAAAATGGGTCTCCTGACATCGGACGAAATTATTGCAATCCGTGAAGGCTATGGACTTTCACAGGTCGATATGGCCAGACTGCTGGGATGGGGAGAAGCGACTGTTTCAAGATATGAGAGCAAGGCAATTCAGGATAAAGCTTACGATACAATGCTGCGTCTGATCAAAGATAACCCGTCAGAGGCACTGGCTCTGTTAAAGAAAAACGGGAATCAGATACCTGAATTGAAAAAGAAAGAGATTCATTCGAAAATTGCGGATAAGATTAATGCTTATGGCAAGGAATATATGACAAGGCAGATGTTTGAAGGAGAGTATGTTTCATTTGATGAACCATCCGATTTCAATGGCAATACAATTCTTAATATCGACAAAATAGAAGCGATTATTTCGTATTTTGCTGCGGCAAAGGTTCTGAATCTGTTTAAAACAAAATTAATGAAAATGATTTGGTATTCGGATGCATTGTCCTATAAAGAAACCGGAAAAGCAATAACAGGGATGGTATACCGACATGAGAAAATGGGCGCTTTGCCAATAGGACATTATAGCCTCATGAATCTCGAAAATCTGACGATTCGTGAAGAGACAAGCTATCATTATGACTCAATGTTTCATATATATCCGAATGAAAAAGCGGATTATTCCGTTTTGACCGAAAAAGAAATAAAGATACTCGATAAAGTAATAAAAAAATTCCAGAATTATGAAGCAAAAGAAATTATTGATTATATGCATAAAGAAGAAGCTTATAAAAAAACTTCTTCAGGGGAAATCATCCCTTTCAGTTTGGCAAAGGAGATAAAAGAGTTTTAAAGAGATATTTTTGTGGATTCAGACGGTGCGGTTGAGTTTCTTCCGCACCGTTTTCCATTGCGGAAAATAGCGGTCCATGCGGTTCTTGAAATAGACGCCGTGGTTCGCGACCCAGAAATGCGTCAGTTCATGGATCAGGATGTATTTCAGCGTCTCGTCGTCCAGAAGGACGAGCTGCAGATTGATGGAAATGATACCGGTCCTCCGGCTGCAGGAGACCCATCTTGTCTTCATGCTGCGGATGCGCCAGCCGGAGGCGTGCTGGCCGACAATGGCTTCGCACTCCGGAATCAGTGCTTCCATGCGCTGCCGCAGAATCGCTTCAGCATCCGGCGGAAGTTCGGAAACGGGGAGCGGATGATAGGATTCCGCCCTCTGCATCTGGCGGTGCAGCCACGGCGCCTTTGAGCGTGCGAAGGCGGCAATGTCGCCGCTGCTCATGCGGAGGGGTGCCGTGATTTTCACCGAGCGGTCAGCGGGAGAGAAGCGGATATACAGATTCCGGATGTGCTTGCGCTCAACCGGAATTTCAATTCCATCAATTGTCAGAGAATCCATTTTCAGCCTTTCCAGTTTGCCTGCGATATAGTATAGTAAAACGATAATGCAGAAACCTACAGCCGTCAAACTGAATATTCTGTATGCCTGCGTGGCGGGACTGTTCTGGGCAATGTACTGCCCGGTTGTTTCCTTTACGTCAGTATACCTTCTGAACCGCGGAATCGGCAATACGCAGATCGGCATTCTCATGGCGTCGGCGCAGATTGCGGCGGCATTTGCGCAGCCTCTGCTCGGCTCCCGCGTCGACAAAAGCAGGACACTGACAAATGGGAAAATGTCCCTCATCCTTACCGCTATAGCAGGAATCTGTTCCCTGATCCTGTGCTTTCTTCTGCAGGCATCGCCTGTTTTTATCCTGCTTGAAATCGCTGTAATCACGGCTTCGACTGCCCTGCAGCCATTTAACAACGCACTGGCCTTCGATCATGAAAAAGAAGGATACACCATCAATTTCGGCCTGGGCCGCGGCATGGGATCGGTTACGTATGCTATTTCCGCACTGCTCTTGGGCTATCTTGTGGAAATCTACAGCCCGAATCTCCTGCCGTATGTGGCTGCTGCTCAGGCGGTGCTGCTGACTGTCGCGACGCTGCTTTATATGAAACCGGCAGCGGGGAAAATGCCGGCGGCAGGTGCGGAAACAGGTATGGCGGCAGGTGCGAAGACAGGTGCGGCGGAAAATGCGGAACCGGTAAATTCGGCAGCAGAACAGAATGTACCGGTGTCGGACATTTCGACAGCGGATCAACTGCAGGCATCTGCGAAGGAAGATTCCAAGGCCGACAGTCTGAAGGATTTCATCCTGGGACATAAGAAATTCATGATTCTGCAGATCGGAGTCATGTTCATTTTCTTCAGTCATCTGACCCTGAACACTTACTTCCTTCAGATCGAGAAGAGCGTCGGCGGAAGCAGCAAAGACATGGGACTGGCGATTTTCTATGCGTCGATCATCGAAGTGCCGATCATGTTTTTCTTCATTAAAATCATTAAGCGGATTTCGTGCGAGAAGATCATGGCCTTCGCCTGCATCATGTTTGTAGTCAAACATTTCCTGACGTATGCCGCGTCTTCGGTGGGAATGATTCTGTTCGCGCAGTCATTTGAGATTGTTTCCTACGCGATTTTTATTCCGGCCAGCGTCTATTATACGAAAATGCTGATTGAGGAACGCAACCGCACGAAGGGGCAGACCTTTGCGGTTATTGCCATGACTTGCGGAAATATCCTTTCTTCATTTGCCGGCGGATTCCTTCTGGACTCGCTCGGTGCCAAGCAGATGCTCCTGATTGCAGCCATTTCGGCAGCAGTCGGCGCGGCGATTGCCGTGACGCATATCGAAAAGCTGCCGGCGGTTCGGAACTGATTTCAGCGGTATTCTTCCGGGTTCCGGATTCTGCCGCGGTATGGTTCGGAGAGCGGATTCCGTAAGAATTCCGGCAGGACCGCTTCATTTCCCCAGCGGTGCATCGGCCAGGCCTCCTCAGTATCGGTACTGCGCATGAAATAATCAAAGCCGGCTCCGGTAAATTTTCCCTGTTTCGGATCAAGCGGCAGGAAAGCTGCATCGAAATGCGCACCGCGGATCCCGTCGATGATGCGGCGGTAGTCCGACCTTTCCATGGCATTCGTTTCCTCATCATTTTTCTCAAATGACCAGTCGTTGAGGTCGCCTGCATGGAAAATCTCTTTCCTTTCGCAGGAGACGAGGAACGCAACGCCCGAGTCTGTCGATTGAAGGGCGCGAACCACCACCCCCGTCCCGGTGGCCCCGGCGGTCTTCGGAACCACCACCCCCGTCCCGGTGGTTCCGTTGTTTTCCGGAACCACTACCCCCGTCCCCGTGGTTCCGGCTTTCATGAAGGCGATTCGGCGGTACGCTTCTTCCGGCACGCCGTGATTTTCAAAGGAGCGCTCATTGAACTTCCGGCGGATGTCGTTCCCCAGGAAATACTGCACGTCCGGATACTTCTCCCGGAGGCGGAAAATCTCAAATGAAAAATGGTCCGGATGCACGTGCGACGCGAAGACGCAGAGCTGCTTCCCCGGATCGATGGGCGGGAGATTCCCCTTCCAGTAATCGAAAAGCAGGACTGTTTTTTCCAGTTCGACGAGAAAACCGTCGTGATAAATGTATCTGATCTGCATCTGCATTCCCCCCGTCTTAGGCCATGGTGTTTTCGGTGAAAAACAAGGTAACGATATGGTTAAGTATAGCATAGTCCGGTTGACTAATCCCCAACTTTCGGGTAACATAAGATTGCTCTTACGGAGAGGAGGTCGGACCGATGGAAGAAGAGAAGAAAGAAGATAATAGCGTCATCCAGAAAACAGAAGAGACTGCTGAGGCGGAATCACAGGAAACGAAGGAAGAGAAGCCTGAGGAAAATGAAACCGTCCATATCAACATCACAAAGCTGGATGAGGAAGGCCTTTCCGAATTCAGGGATGCTCTTGCCAAGTCCGATCACGAGAAGCTGAATGAAGTCTACGAACGCTATGAGCCGATCGATTTTGCCCAGGCCATGGAAGACTTCAATGATGAAGAAATCGCGCAGACCTGCGCCCTTTTTTCCGATCAGCAGCTCGGCGAGATTCTGGAGCAGGCTGATGAAGACGTACAGAACGACGTCATCGGCGACCTGGATAACGGACGTGTCTTGAAGATCTTCAAATTCATGCAGAAGGATAATGTGGCCGACCTTCTCGGCGACATTTCCACGGACCGCCGGAAGCAGCTCTTTGATTTGATGAGCGGCGGCGATAAGCGGACGCTGCATGAACTGCTGGGCTACTCCGAAGATACGGCAGGCGGCATCATGACGACCGCCTACATCGCTCTGTCGAAAAATTTGACGATTTCCGAAGCGATTCAGAAGATCAAGCAGATCGGTCCGCGGACGGAAGTCATTGAAACCATTTACATCCTGAATGACCAGAGACAGCTGATCGGCACCGCCGACTTGCGGGATATCCTGATTGCAGACAACGACGACATGCTGGAAAGCATCATGGATACAGACCCGATTTCCGTCGAACCGGAAGTCGACCAGGAATCGGTTTCCCGCCTCGTTGCGAAATACGACCTGAAGGCTATCCCGGTCGTCAATAAGAGAAAAGGAATGCTCGGAATCATCACCGTCGATGATATCATCGATGTCATCAATGAAGAGCATACCGAAGATTTGTACTCCATGGCCGGCGTCGGCAAGGAGGAGAGCATCGATACTTCCCTGATGGAATCGGTGAAGATGCGCCTTCCCTGGCTGGTCATCAATCTGGCGACTGCCTTTCTTGCAGCCTTTACGATCCGCGCCTTCGAAGGCACGATCCAGAAGGTTGTTGCACTGTCCGCCATGATGACGATCATCAGCGGCATGGGCGGCAATGCCGGAACGCAGACGCTTTCCATCATCATCCGCAGCATTGCGCTGGGTGAAGTGAAATTTACGGATGCCTGGAAACCATTCTTAAAAGAGGCGGCGCTTGGCGTCATCAATGGTGCCGCTACCGGCTTGATTACCGGGTTTGTGGCCTATTTCATGTATGGCAACTGGTTCCTCGGTCTGATTACATTTATCGCCATGATCGGCAATCTGGTCGTGGCAGGAGTATTCGGTTTCCTGATTCCGCTGGTTATGAGAGCTCTTCATCAGGATCCGGCGCTTGGTTCGACGGTATTTCTGACGACGGCAACGGACGTTCTGGGCTTCTTCATTTTCCTCGGTCTGGCAACTATGTTCCTGCCGTATCTGGAATAGCGAAGGAGGCTGTTCATGCTGATTCATCATCCGAATAAAATGGAATCCGACGACGCCATTTTCGAAGCACTTATGAAATGCGATCTCATTCATCTGGCGATGCAGGACGGCGGCCATCCCTATGTCCTTCCGCTGAATTTCGGTGCGGAGAAAACCGATGAGGGAATCGTGATCTATCTCCATTTGACGGAGAACGGAAAGAAAAAGGAACTGCTGGAAATGAATCCGGTTGCCGGTTTCGAGGCAAACTGGTATCAGGAGGCGGAGGCGAAAACGTTCCACTGCCATCTGATCTACCAGTCCGTGACCGGCTTCGGAAAGGTTGAATTCCTGACCGGGGAAGAGGACTGCGTCCATGCACTGAATGCGCTGCTCGGACATTACGGCAGAAAGCAGATCCGGACGTACAGCAGGCCCATGTTCGAAGACCTGACGATGGCCCGTCTTCTCGTTACGGAGTGGACAGGGAAGGAAATCCGGGAATACTGAATCAAAAAGAATCTGGAAATCTAAAAACTTTCATAAATATGCCGCGCGTTTCTTGTCAATCCATTTTGCAGGCGTTATCATTAACTCCGTAGTGCATAATGAGAGACAGAAGTTATTTAAGAGAGACAGAGGTTATTTATGAAAGATAAATTCATGAGATTCATGGCAGGACGCTACGGCGGCGACCAGTTCAGCCGGTTTCTGTCGATTGTTACGCTTGTGCTTCTGGTGGTTTCCATGTTCCTCGGACGGACAGTGGTTTACGTGCCGGTCATGGCAGTCGCCTGGGCGCTTCTGTTTTATTCGCTCTTCCGGATCTTCTCCAGAAACATACAGGCCCGCTACCGGGAAAATGAAAAATACCTTCAGATAAAAGGCAAAGCCACGAACTTTTTTGCGGTAAAGAAATCGCATTTTGCACAGCGGAAGAATTACCGTTTCTATCGCTGCCCGAAATGCGGCCAGCAGGTCCGCGTGCCGAAAGGCAAAGGCCATATCCGCATTACCTGCCCGAAATGCCGTGCGGAATTTGATAAAACAACCTGATTGGAGAAATACTTTTGTTTGGGTATGTGACCGTCAACAAGGATGAACTGAAGATCAAGGACTACAACCGCTACCACAGCTACTACTGTGGTCTCTGCCGTTCGCTCCAGCTGCGCCACGGAAAAAAAGGACAGGTCACGCTTTCCTATGATATGGTTTTTCTGGATATTCTCCTGAACGGCCTGTATGAAACGCCGCTGACTTATGAGAAGCGGAGCTGCATGCTCCATCCTCTCCAGAAGCACGAAATGGTCTTCAATGAGCTGACGGATTATACGGCCGACATGGGCCTTCTGCTGACTTATTTCAAGCTGCTCGATAATTGGAAAGATGAAAAGGACATGAAGTCGAGAGGCTTCGCACGGTCCCTGATGAAGGATATCGTCGGAATCGATGTGAAATGGCCCAGACAGAGCCGCGCCGTCCGCACCTGCATTCACCAGCTCAACGGCTACGAGGCGACGGGAGAATATGANNNCAGACAAGGTTTCCGGCCTGACCGGCACGATGCTCGGCGAACTTTTTGTCTACAAAGAGGGCGACTGGTCGAACGAACTGCGGAAAATGGGTCTGTACCTGGGCAAATTCATTTACCTTCTGGATGCCTTTGAGGATCTGGACAAGGATCTGAAGAAAAAGGACTACAACCCATGGAAACCGATCATGGACCGAAAGGATTTTGACGCGACGGTGGAAAATACCCTCACGATGATGATGGCGGACTGTGCAAAGGAATTCGAAAAGCTTCCGATTGTACAGGACGTGGAAATTCTCCGCAATATTCTTTATTCCGGAGTCTGGACAAAATACGCGCTGGTTCGTAAAAAGCGCGACGAGAAAAAAGGAGAATCCGATGGTCGCTGATCCCTATAAAGTGCTCGGCGTGCCTTCGTCTGCATCCGATGATGAAATAAAGAAAGCCTACCGTCAGCTCAGCAAGAAATACCATCCGGACGATAATCCGGATGATCCGGAAGCAGCTGAAGAAAAATTCAAGGAAGTTCAGGAAGCATACCGGCAGATTGTCGATGCCAAGGAAAAAGGCACGAGCCCTTACGGAAGTCCGTACGGCCAGTCTGCATCTTCAGGCCAGGGCAGCTCCTCCGGAGGCCGCGGCTATGCGGACTACGGCGGATACTCAGGCGGCTTCGGTGACTTCTTCAACCAGTGGCAGAGATATTCGGAGCAGCAGAGGGCCAGCCAGGCAGCGGATGAGACGAGTGAAATGCAGGCAGCCCGCAACTACATCAACAACGGCTATTATCAGCAGGCTCTGAATGCGCTGGGCGGAACGTCGGCCGATCAGAGAAATGCCCGCTGGTATTATTACAGCGCACTTGCCAATCAGGGCACCGGCAATAACATGACGGCCATGCAGGATGCCAAGAAGGCAACGGACATGGATCCGGGAAATACGGAATATGCCCGTCTGCTGCAGCAGCTGCAGAACGGCGGCCAGTGGTATCAGCAGCGCGGCGAGACTTACGGAGGCACGGGAACGAACATCGACCCGACCTGGTGTCTTTCCATCTGCGCCCTGAACCTGTGCTGCAACTGCGGTACCTGCGGATACTTCTGAAAACTGCCGGGCAGATGCCCCTTTTTCATGATTACCGGCTGACATGTCCCGCTGACATGCTGCAGGAAGCAGATTCCGGAATCTGCGTCGCCGGTTTCCGCAAACGACCCGTCTACAGCAGGAATTTTTCGATGATTTCCGCCGTTCCGTCGTGGTTGCAGTCCAGCTTCGTGACGTAATCCGCTGCAGCTTTGCAGGCTTCCGTTGCGTTGGCCATGGCACAGCCTGTCGAACAGGCCTTCAGCATGGCGATGTCATTTTCCGAATCGCCTGCGCCGACCGTTTCACTGGCCGGAATCTGCAGATAATCGCACAGATACCGGATTGCGGAACCTTTTGAAACCCCCTCTTTCACTATTTCCAGATAGAACTCGCTTGAAAAGACAAGCGAGACTTTTCCGCGTGCCCATTCGGCATGGCGGGCCCGGAAGTCTTCCAGTTTCTGATGACTGTGCAGGTCGGCGAGAAGCATTTTCGCCGGCTCTTCCGTCATGCCGTCCGGCAGTTCCGGAATCAGCTTCAGCGGCGCCAGCGTACGGGCTGCATAATAGACCGTTTCCTCGTCTTTACTGCGGCAGAGCAGATAATGCGAATCGTAAGTCTGCGCATGAATCTTTTCTTTGTCTGCTTCGGCAAAAAGATAGCGGACATGGTCCATCGGCAGCGTATCAATTTTGATGGTCCGGTTCCGGAAGCAGTCCGTGATCTGCGCGCCGTTGAAGGAAATGGCGTAGCAGCCGTCCTGCTGAAGATTCAGTTCTTCGATGATATGACCTGTGCCGCAGAGAGGCCGTCCCGTGCAGATCACGATTTTGCGGCCTGCTTTCAGGGCGGCGGCGATGGCTGCCTTATTTCCCGGAGTGATTTTCTTGTCTGTCGTCAAGAGTGTATCGTCCAGATCCAGAAAGAGAATCTGCTTTTTATCTGACATGTTTTCGTTCCTTTCCCGTTTCATGAAGAAAATTATAGCCTCTTCCGAGGCAAATGAACAGATTCAAACGGCACTCCCTGCAGTGATTCTTTTTACCTTCTGACCGGGGTGTACGGCGGTTTCCGAAAACACAAATTTCTCACAGTTTGAGCGTTTTGAAAACACAAATTTTTTTTACAATGATTTTACATTCAAACAGGGAAATACCGAATCTGCAGGGAAAGGAAGGCGAGCGATATGTCCGATAAAACCAATTTTGTTTTTCAGAGAATCGAAGCCAAATACATGATTCCGAAAATGAAATACGAAGCGTTCCGCAGAGAAATGGAAGGCTACATGCAGCTGGATGAATATGGGCTTTCGACCATCTGCAACATTTACTACGACACGGAACATTACGACCTGGTCAGCCGCTCGCTGGAAAAACCGAGATACAAGGAAAAGCTCCGTCTCCGCAGCTACGGTGTTCCGGACAAAGACTCCCGCGTATTTATCGAGCTGAAGAAGAAATACGACGGAATCGTTTATAAGCGCCGCACGGATATGACTCTCCGGGATGCGGAAGCATTCCTGAACGAGGGAGCGGAAGCCGGGGACGACACGCAGATCAACCGGGAGATCAAATACTTCCTGGACTTCTACAGACCGGTGCCGGCCATGGTCCTGTGCTACGACCGGGAAGCCTTTTTCGGAAAGGAAGATCCGGAAATGAGGATGACGATCGACCGGAATATCCGTTTCCGCGAAAAGGATCTTTATCTGGAACACGGCGATTACGGAAAGCTGATCGATCCGGACGGAGACTATCTGCTGGAAATCAAGGTGGGACACGCGATGCCAATCTGGCTTGCCAGACTGTTTTCCGAATATGAGATTTTCCCGGTTTCATTTTCCAAATACGGAAAGATCTACAGCATCACGCATGAACCGTCCATGACGGGAAATCTTTTCGCCGCACAGGGATTTGAAAAGAAGGCAATGGAAAAAGTTTTTACGGAACCGCACAGTGAAAGGGGGCGTGCTGTATGTTCACAAGTATTCTAGATACCGCTTCAGGGACCTTGTCCCTCACAAGCGCAGCGTACTGCATCGGAGCAGCGCTGGTACTGGGAATCATCATTTCTCTCGTCTATATGTACAGTTCGGAGAAATACACCAAGAATTTCGTCGTCACCATGGCGCTCCTGCCGGTTCTGGTCATGGCCGTCATCCTGATGACGAGCGGAAGCCTCGGAACAGCGGTTGCCGTACTCGGGACCTTCAGTCTCGTCCGTTTCCGTTCCGTGCCGGGAACTTCCAAGGAAATTACCGGAATCTTCTTCGCCATGGCTGTCGGCCTTGCCTGCGGGATGGGTCAGATCTTATTCGCAGCGATCATCACTGTCGTCATTTCCCTCATCTTCGTGATTCTCAACAAGACAAAATTCGGCGAGAAGAACGACGGAGAGAAGCACCTGAAGATCACGATTCCGGAGAACCTGGACTATACGGGGCTTTTCAATGACATTTTCGAAAAATACACCTCAACGGCAAAACTCGACAAGGCAAAGACCGTGAATCTGGGCAGCATGTATGAACTGGACTACAGCATTGCCCTGAAGAATCCGCAGCTGGAAAAAGCGATGATCGATGAGATCCGCACAAGGAACGGCAATCTTTCCATTTCCTGCTCAAGGATATCCGAAAACAGTCTGGAGCTTTAAAAGACAGCCTGGAGTCATAAAGAAATCAAAGGAGTCAGACCATGATAAAAAAATACGGAAGGGTCCT
>JGI20225J20221_1002878_pt1 | contig 11589 bp, 13 predicted proteins | sample BioMet4_FD_20221 | JGI IMG/M metagenome (IMG submission 20221) | reverse complement strand
TCCGCAACCATTTTGATGGCCAAAGCGGCCGGCATCGAAGTGTTTGTGACCGGCGGCATCGGCGGCGTCCATCGAGGCGCGAGCGAAACCTGGGATGTCTCCCGCGATCTCTATGAACTCGGGGCGGAACCGGTGACGGTGGTCTGCGCGGGTTGCAAAGCCATCCTCGATATTGATAAGACCCTTGAGGTTTTGGAGACCCAAGGCGTTTCAGTCCTTTCGTATAAGGAAAAAGATTTTGCCAACTTCTATTGCCGAAAATCCGGCAAGCCCGTTGACTATGCATTCCAATCACCGAAAGAGGCGGCGGCGATCATCAAAGCCAAACGGGACTTCGGTTTAACGGGCGGAATCCTCATTGCCAACCCCGTCCCGGAAGAAGACGCGCTCTCGCATGAGTATATTGATGGCCTAATTAACCAAGCCATCAAAGAAGCCAACGAAAAGGACATCAAAGGCAAGGATGTCACCCCCTATCTTTTAAAGCGGATTGTCGAGTTGACGGGCGGCAAGAGTTTGGATACCAACATTCATCTGGTGGTCAATAACGCGAAACTTGGAGCGCAAATCGCCAAGGAGTATGCTTTACTTTGTAAGGCAGAGAGAGGGCTATGACGACCGAGGCCAAATTTAAATACGCGCTCAAAGAGATGATGCTNTCCAAGCCNCTNGAGGANATCAACGTCACTGTTTTGTGCGATAAATGCGGTTGTCACCGGCAAACGTTTTATTACCATTACCAGGACATCTACGATCTTTTGGCCGCGATCTTTTTGAATGAGGACATCGCTGGACTCGATAAAGCAAGAGAGATCCCGGATGCCCTCCTCGTTTTTCTCGACTATGCCAAGGATAACTTCGTTTTTCTTCGCTCATCTTACAACTCGGCCGCCCGCGACCTCGTCGACGATTTCTTCTACAGCAAAATTACCGCAAAAGTCTTCTCGATTCTCTCAGCCAACAACAATTACGGCTTGCAAAAAGACTCCTACCGCAACGTTGCTCGTCGCTACGCCAAAATCGTCAGCGACGAGTTCGGCTATTGCTTTAAAGACGTCCGTTTGACTCCTGTCAAATTCGAGAAAACGATGAAGAAGTTCGTCACGGCCTCCTTATCTTCTTTATTCCCGGCGCTCATTGAACTCGCCAAAGAGGAGAAGAATAAATGATTGATTTTGATTTTCAGATGCCAACCCGGATCATCTTCGGCCATCAAAGCGAAACTAAGGTGGGCGAGATTCTTTCGGGCTATGGCTTTAAAAAAGTGCTGATTGTTTATGGGGGTGGCTCAATCGTTCGTAGNGGCCTCCGTGCTAAAGTCATCGCCGCTCTTGATCAAGCGAAAATCGCTCACGTTGAGTTGAAGGGAATTACTCCAAACCCCGATAAACACTTCGTTGCGGAAGGCCGCGTTCTTGCTCAACAAGAAAAAATCGATGCTTTATTGGCCGTTGGTGGCGGATCGGTGGTCGATGTCGCCAAAGCCGTTGGCGTTTCCTTTTATTACGGGGGCGATCCCTTTGATTTCAATCTGCACAAACTCAATCCGACCAAGACGCTGCCCGTTGGCGTTATTTTGACGATTGCGGCCGCCGGAAGCGAATCAAGCGATTCCTGCGTTATTTCCGACGACGTCAGTAAGATTAAGCAAGGCTTCAATAGTCCGGTGATCCGTCCGCTATTCGCCATCGAAGATCCGGAATTGACGTATGGGGTTCCCGCCTATCAGACCGCTGCGGGGATTGCCGATATCATGATGCATTCATTGGAACGTTATTTTAATGCCTCGGATAACTACCAACTTTCTGATGAGTGGGCACTTGACCTTTGCGCTAACGTGATGGCGGCTGGTCAAAAATCCTTGCAAAACCCAACCGATTATGATGCACGCGCCGCTTTGATGATTGACTCTTCTCTCTCGCATGATGGCTTGACGGGTTTAGGCAAGAAAGCCCCCTTCGTCATCCATCCCCTCGAGCATGCCGTTTCGGGGTATAAAAATGAGGTTACCCACGGAGCTGGCATCGCGATTTGCTACCTCGGCTGGGCCCGCTACGTTTACAAGCAAGCCCCCGCGAAATTTGCGAAATTGGCACGAAAGCTCTTCAACATTATTAATGACGATGATGAAAAAGCCGCTATAATGGGTATCAATGCGATGAAAGAGTTCTATCTTTCCATCGGCATGCCCACNTCCCTTCGCGAGGTGGGAATCGAAGAAGCTGACCTCCCAGAGTTAGCGCGTTTAGCCAGCGGCAACGGAACACATGTGATTGGCTGTTGCCCCCAATCACTAAACGAGCAAGACATTGAAGCGGTTTACCGCCTTTGTCTTTGATCTCAGGAGGATTTCTTTATGAAGAAAAATGATGCGATGGGTTATGTAGCCTACGTTTTGATGCTTGGCTTAGCCTGCGGAGTCGGTTTTGGGGTTTTGCGTCCCTACTTCAACGATTCGGGAACCGCCTCATCTAAATTCGGTATTCCGCCTTTCAACAACATTCTTTTCGTGCTGGCCGCCGTGGTGATTGGCATTCTGATCAACGCGCTCTTTATTGAGATTGGTCATATCATCGGCTGCAAAATCGGACGCTTTGACATCACCTCTGTTAATATCTTGGGTTTGAAATTCACGAAACAAGAGAATGGGAAATACAAGTTCTCCTTTGGCGAATTTGATGGTTTCACCGGCGAGACCAAATATGTTCCGCAGGACGCGAAAAAGAGCAACCCGCGACCGATCATCTATATGCCCCTTCTTTTCTTGCTCCTCGAAGTCATCGGTTTGGCCGTTCTGATTGCCCTAGGTAACTCCTTTGGCAAATCGGGGGTTACTGCTTGGTATTGGTGGGGCGCTGTTTGGGGCTGGGTTATTCTGGCCTTGGCCGCAATGATCTACCTCTATGACATCTTCCCGGCAGCGCTCGATGCGAGAAACGATGGCTATTTGTTGACTATTTTGACGAACGAGACGAACAAAGAAGCCTATAACCAGATGCTGATTGCCCAAGACAAAATGGCCAAAGGCTTNCCCGTTGGCGAAACTCCGATTTACGATTCGGTCACCGATTTCACCGTCCGCCTCAATGACGTGGCGCTCTATCAGCGTTTGAATAAACGCGATTACGAGGGTGCCTTGGCGATCTTGGAAAAGACGATCGCCTGCAAGAGCAAGGTTTCAAGCGGGGTCTACAACGAAGCCGTTGCCCAGAAGACCGCCCTTTATATCGTCGCGAGACCTTTCGAGGAAGCCAAAGCTTTCTATATCGCCTTACCACTTGATATCAAAAAGTTCATCGCCAGTCTCTCCAGCGCCTCAGCCGTTCGTTCTTACGTTCTCATCAGCGGCTTAATCGAAGAATCCTTAAACGAAACGGAGGTGGCACTGAATCGGGCCGATGCCGCCCTCAAGAAAGCCGGCCCCGACAAGAAGCCGACGGAAGAGTCCTTATTGAAGGATGCTGTCCTTAAAGTTCTTGTCGCCCACCCAGATTGGGATCTCTCGGGTTATGGTTATCGATTAGAAGAAACTTCGAAGAAAGACGATATTCCTCAAGGCAAGTAGGGACGAAATCACCTGCAAAAGCCCAACGTTCACCCCAAAAGCGTGGAAAGTTGGGCCTTTTTATTTTTCGCAATGGTGTTCTACGAAAAAAGGTTCCACGGTCGTTCGGTCTGCCTCTTTATCGTGGTAGACGTACCGGACCAACCCATAGACGAGGAAGAGGCAGGCAAAAGCCCAAGCGAGCGGATCCGCTAACGATAAGCCATAGAAGGAAAGGTGGCTTGTGGGGTCGCCGGGATTAAACAGAGCAGGAAGATACGCGCAGGCCAACAAACGGGCAACCAGTTCACCCACCCCCGCCAAGAAAGGCAATAGAGGCTTCTCGAGGCCTTGAACAACGTTTCGTCCGATGAAAAGGAGACCTAGGATGAAGCTGATGGGCAACACCTCATAAAAATAAGATGTGGCATAGAAGATCGTCTCTGGGTAGATCGAATCGGCGGACAAGAAGATGTAAACGAAGGCGCCGTTGATGCAAGCGCATAGGCCAATCAGATTCACGAGTAGATAGAAAACGCCCATGATAAAGAAAGATTGGGTTGTTCCCTTGCGGATTCGTGAATGAAGCCCCCCTCCTTTGTTTTGAGCGGTATAGGAAAGCATCGCCGTACCTAAGGCATCGTATGCCATCATCAAGAAACCAAAGAGCTTGCCGCCCGCCCCATAACCATCTTGGGCATAGTGGGCTGGCAAGCCATTGGCCAAGACTTTACCGATATCGAAAGCGTCCACCGAAACTTGCATCACAATGAGACCGATGGCGAGGATTGAGAATTGAAAGGCCAAAGGTATGCCTTGTTTCAAATGGTCTTTGACGAGGGGCGAAGTCAGTTTGAAATCGCCTTTCTTTAAGCGAAGATCTGGGTATTTGAAGTAGGTATAAAAAAAGCACAAAGCAGCCGAGAGGCCTTGGGCAACGACTGTGGCAATCGCCGCGCCGGCCACTTTGAGATCCGTGGTGGGCATCCCAAAGATGAAAGCGAAGTCGAGGGCGATGTTGAGCAAACTGGAGAGAATGAGAAAAAGAAGCGGCGTCAATGAATCCCCGACCGAACGAAGGACACTGCAGATTAAATTGTAGAAAACTTGGCAGATCAAACCCCCGTAAATTACCATGATGTAGACATAAGCTGCGCGATAAGTGGTGGAGTCAATAGTCGGATCGAGTTTTATCCAGCGAAGAAGGTAGGGAACCACCAGTAACGCAATGAGTGTAAGGATAAGAGAAATCGCCAAAGAAAGGACAATGGAAGTTGCAAAAGATTTCCGGACACCTTTTTTGTCCCCTTCGCCAAATCTATTTGAAGTTAAAACACTAAAACCGGCAGTGCATCCAAAGGCAAATTGTAAAACAATAAAAACTAAGCTTGCGGTATCGCTTACCCCCGCGAATTGGAGGGGTAGAGTCTGCCCGACGATAAGGGCATCAGTAAACGAGTAAATTTGTTGGAAGCATAGACTCAAGAAGATTGGCAATAAAAACCGCAGGATGACCTTCCAGGGGGTTCCTTTCGTCAGATCGACGGGTCCAAATAGTTTCTTGAGGGCATTCATAGCGGTTTACGTTATACGCTCGTGCGAAGGCGGGCGGTACCAGACCACGAATGAAACCGCTTTGATTAATGCTTCCAAAGGGAACGATAGAGGTCAGTCGCCAGTAGCTTTGTTGATGTCTTGGAAGGGAAGGCGGGAGCCATTTTCATCACATCGTTGGCAGAAAGCTGGTTAGTTCGGATGTAGTTTGCTAGGAGGGAGTAGTTTTGTTTTACCTCATCGATTGAAGCGAAAGAAAGGTAGGACAAAAAGGAATTAATTGAGACGTTGCTTTTGTTTATTGTAAAGTAAGGTTTTCGCAGGGTAATCCGTTTGGATAATACAAAGACTGTTTTCTTTCCGCTTGTGGCTTTGTTGGTCATAATGTCCAGATGTTCCTGCAACGAAACAGGCCGGCCCATAATCTCGCCGAGAAAATCATCCCCCGCGTAGAAACCATAGACGTCCCTCCCGTCGCTTAGATACCGAAGACTAATTGCTTCAAGAACACCAGGAAGCGCTTCTCCTTTGGGGTCTGGCAAATAATAGATCCCATAAGCATAGCGTTTTATGAGGCATTTTTTGGTTAATCTATGTAGTTCTTCTTTTAAGGCACCTTCCGTCAAACTCTTTTCGTGGACCTCTGAAGAAAGAAAGAGTTTATTTGGCTCAAATTGCTTCCGAAGTCTGTCAATTAATTGCAACGGCATAATCGAATTATAACATTACCAAATAAAAAGGTAAAAATGTAACATGACTTTTTGTGACTTTAGCGAAATCAGATAAGAAAAAAGCTAAAAGCCAAGGAAAAAGTTTTTGGAATAATTGAATGCTTCCATACATTAGCCTTTGCCTAGTAAATCCGAATATGGGGTTAAGCAAAAAGGTTTTTCTATACCTCTGTTTTTTGGGTCAGCACGAAGCGGTGAGTGGTAGACCACCCTCATTTGGTTCGAACGAGCAGTTTGTCGTTCTCTTTCCTTATTATTCTTTTGGGCGGATGCATTCCCCTGTTTCTGAAGCGTTTAAAAAGACATCCAATACTCAAATCTTCTTTACAAAAATAAAGACCAACGAATTCTTCTCGTTGGTCTTTTTGTCGAATATTTACTTGCCGCCAATTGCCATCTTCTTGACGTAAACGTCCGCGCATTCTACCGACTCAAGGGTCAGCTTCATTCGGTTATCGAATGTTTTTATGTCTTCGAGCATCTTGACCAGATTGCCTGAGAGGGTGATGAGGTTAAGTGGCTCCGCTAATTTGCCATCCCGTATCATGAAGCCTTGGGCTTGGCAGGAGAAGTCACCCGACTGGGCGTTCATGCCAGTTCCTAAACCGGCAATCTCCGTAATGTAGACGCCTTCGTGGATGGGAGCAATGATGTCTTCGAAGGATTTTTTGGATCCCCGGACAACGATGTTGCCATAGCCAATTCCAATTTTGTCGCCTTCCCATTGACCGTTTCCAGTTGAAGTTGTGCCATCCCGTTTTGCGGTCTCGCGGTTGTAGAGGTAAGTCTTGAGAACTCCACCTTTTACAATGTCCTTGTTTTGTGCAGAGACGCCTTCGTCATCGAAATAGGAGAAGAAGACGTTTTTCGTCAGCGGTTTTTCTGCGATGTTGACCTTGCTAGAAGCAATCTTTGTATTCAATTTTCCAATGAGGAAACTGGATTGNCNTTGGACTTCGTCCGACGAGGCTGAGGAGACGAAGTAATTGATTAAGCTTGAGAAGACGTCGTTTTGGAGAATGGTGGGGTAGTAACCCGAGACACACTGAATCCCGCCAAATTTTGCGAGAAGTTTATCGCCGATTCCTTTAATGAAGGCCTTAGGGTTGAAGGTCGTCAAATCGTTGCCTAGATAGACATCCCAGGCATCTTTGACTTCGTCCCCGGCCTTGCCATTCGCGGCAGCCGAGATATAGAAGTAGTTACTCTTCTGTTTCAACTTTAAGCCGAATGAATTGTAGAACTCGGACAAAACCTCGCGTTCCTCATAGGCAACCGACTCGACTTCGTTAACTTTCTTGTCGAAAGCGAACAAGCCGTCTTCGATTTCATGAATGAGAGCAATTTTCTTTTCGATTGGTGTTTCACCCAAAGCAGGATTGAAGACGTTCTTCTTATGGTATTTTTCGCTGCCGGCAAAAAGTTCAGCTTTTTCGCCTTTTTCCGAGGCTTTAGCGCTTTCGATGATACCTTGGATCAGGTAATCGAACGTCGAGGCGTCAAGCTCTTCGGTTCGGCAACTGCCAAACTTGCCATCGACGACACCACAGGCGATTACGCTTTGACCCTCGCTGATGTTGTAACTATCCATCTCGTGATGGAACAAACTCATCGACAGACTCTTGGTTTTGCTAATTTGGATTTGGCTTTCGCTGATGCCTTTGGTTTTGGCTAATTCAAAGAATTGATCGAACTTCATTCGAGCTTACCTCCTCTGCCGCCGACGGTGATTTCTTTGATTCGAATTGTTGGCTGGCCAACGTTTACGGGTATCGATCCTGAGACCGACCCGCACATGCCCTGTCCTAAATCGACATCATCGGCCGCTCGATCGATGTTCATTAAGACTTCTTTTCCGCTTCCGATCAAGGTGCAGCCCCGGACAGGTTCGCAGACTTTTCCATCCCGAATAATATAGGCTTCGCTGGCGGAGAAGTTGAATTCGCCCGTCGTCGGATTGACAGAACCGCCACCGAAGTTNGTGACATAGATNCCNAACNNNGTNTCNTTNANNATNTCNTCAGNNTTGTCTTTGCCNGNNGCGATNTANGTGTTNNNCATNCGNGANGTCGGNTCGTACTTNTANTTNTGNCGNCGNGAGNCTCCGTTNGCNTCCATTTTGAGACGGCGNCCATTNAACTTATCNACCAAAAATCCNACGCAAANCCCNTCTCGAATGAGNTGATTCTTCTGAGTGACGTGGCCTTCAGAATCGATGTTGTTCGATCCCCATTCGTTGGGCATTGTCCCATCGTCGTAAGCCGAGACGATTGGGTTTGCAATCACTTGTCCAATTGAATCGCTGAAGACCGAAAGATGTTTGGCCGTAGCGGTGGCTTCAAGCGAGTGGCCGCAGGCTTCGTGGAAAATCACCCCGCCCCACCCATTAGCGATCACGACCGGGTAACGGCCCGAAGGGCATTCTTTCGCCCCCATCATCATGATGGCCTTCTCGCCACATTCCTTGGCTTTGGCTTTCCAGTCCAGCACATCTTTAAACCAATGCCAGCCCGCAAAGCGGCCCGGCCCTTCAAAGTAGGTTTCGATCTTGCCGTTTTCTGCGGCGGCGGCCACCATAACTAGGCGGCCTCTTTCTTCGCTGTTCTCGAATTGCTTTCCTTCAGGGCCTTCAGCGCTAAAAATTTCGATGTTCTTTCGATAGTTCGAGAAGATATTTTGGATTCGGACGAGGCGTTTATCGACCGCGGCCGTGATGGCGTAGCATTTTTTCAAAAGGGTGATTTTCTCCGCGACAGGGACATCGTTTAGATGATCCTCGATTGGATTAATGACTTTCACCGTTTGTTTCGCGATGCTTTTGATCGCTTTTTGACGTGATCTGACGGAATTTCCAGTATAACTGGCGGCCCAATCGTGAGCCACGTAATGAGGGCTCTTTGCACTCAGAACGCTGTGTAACCATAGACGCTCTTTAAGACCGTTTAAGATGCGGATGCCCGGCTTTCCAAAACCCCGGCGGGTTACCCATTAGTTTTCCACTTGCCGTTTTCGAGGGGTGACAGCCTGCGAATCGTTTTGGTTCAAGATAAACTCTCAAGCGTATCCCCGCGTGGGCGAGAGCCTCGTTTGAGAACCTTAAGCGCTAACAGGCTTTAGAAAGATCATTCTGTTCTCGCTTTTTGCTGCAGGCGCATATTAAACACAAGGAATGAGAAAAGGAACATTCACTTTCCATCGTCAAAAGCAACCGATTGTTGCCGATCTTTGGCATCTCCTTTCCCTGGTTTGGATTCCTCCTTTACCGATACGGTAGTTTGGAGCAAAGTGGGCGTTCCCTTTGTTCTCGAAAAAACTTTTTCGGGGGATAATTAGTCGATGGACTTCACGAACATTTGGGAAAAATCAATTCTGACTGGTTGCTGAACGGCTTCTTTTAAACAAAGAGATTTAGGCTTATTTGGCTTATCAAGACACCTTTCCGGCACCGCCTTGAGGGATTTATGACTCGGGTCTATTACCAGCGGAAAAGGATGTTGAGTCAAAGCAATCTTTTCTTAGCCTATGTCTTTCAAGACTATTCGAATGACTTCAACAGCGGAAGTTATCCAACTTGGCTTTTGTTTTCCCCGGCGAGCGAAGTGAATCAAAACCCCGCTCTTTTAAAAGAAACCGCGACAAAAGTCCTCTCAATTAAGGGGAGAAAGGATTTGTCCAAAGAAGATGAAACACTTCGTAAATTGGTCGAAGAACCTTTGAGCGACTGTTCCTTTGTGGAAATTCCATCGTCTTTAAGCGGCAACCATCTGGTCTACCTTTCAATTGTTTATGTTCATCCAGAACGGATTCCTTCCTTTCATTTGGGTCTCGCCTTGATTTGTTCGGCTCCCTCTCTTTCGAAAGAAGTACTTTATCTTCCGCTGAAATTCTATCCAGACGAGTTGAAGAACGCTTATATTAAAGGGGAATTCATTTGCTAAGGAGGTTCGTATGGCAAAGCTCTTCTATCAAGGACATTCCTCTTTCCGAATCACGACCAATGAAGGCATCGTGATTTTCATCGATCCCTTTGCTGGGGTCGGCTATCAAACGCCAGCGGACATCGTTTTGATCACCCATGAACATTACGACCACAACGACATCAGTAGAATCACAATGAAAGCCTCAACGATTGTCATTCGTTCCCGTGACGCGCTTCAGGGCGGGATCTACCGTCCTTTTGATGAAAATGGGGTTCAGATTCAAAGCGTGCCGGCCTATAATGCACATCACGATCGGCGAGAATGCGTCGGCTACATTCTTTCTTTCGATGGCCTCAAACTCTATCACGCCGGCGATACTGATTTAATTCCCGAGATGAAAGAGTTGGCTGCCCTCCATTTGGATTACGCCTTACTCCCAATCGACGGCTTCTACACCATGACGCCAGAGGCGGCCTCTCAGGCGGCCGAACTGATCAAGCCAAAACACCTGATTCCGATGCATATGAAGCCAGGCATGCTTTGGGATTATCACCAAGCGATGAAAGTTACGGCGCCGATGGCGATGCTGATGAAGCCGAACGACAATATCGATCTCTAAAGAAAGGGAAATCATGAGCAAAGAACAATTGGTCAAAAAAGCCGGATTCTATACAATTTTTTTGGTGACAAGCACCCTCTTTATCTATTTTTCGTTATCGGCTGCTCTTTACCCCTATTCGGCAAAGCTTGATTCTCTCCCGTCCGGGACCCCCGTCAGTGACAAAATCGCCTTAGGGATCATGCTGCCTTTCGTTTTCTCGGTTCTCTCTTTGATAATTTTGGGTTTGTTTCAGTTTTTGTTGATCAAACCGGAATCCGCGACAGAGAAAAGGATATTCGCGTTGGTCCTGATTATTTTCTTTGCGTTAGGGCTTGCCATGAGCATCGTCGTTTTGGTGGGGGCGGTTAAGGATTCGGCCTTGGGTGCCATCCTTGGGGTCATTCCGCCTGCCGCGCTGGCGACCGCCGAGATTATTTTGGGCGTGATTCGCCTCCTTGAAGCCAATAAACTTTTAGCTCAAGAAGAAACCACGACAAGATAAGGTTTTCTTTTCATGAAAGATACGCCACTTTTGCATACAGATAGGTTGGTTTTGCGCGGTTTTTCGCTCGACGACATAGTTGCGGTTTATTCTTGGTGTTCTGATTTCGAGGCAACTCGTTATCTTTTTTGGCATCCCCATCGGGATATCGGGGTTAGCGAACGTTTGGTAAAACAATGGATCCGCAAGAAACGGAATTTCTCGTGGGCCCTCGATGACGGAAGCGGGGCCATCGGCGAAATTCAAGTGATCAAAGATTTGCCTGAAGAAGGATTCTCGCTCGGCTACATCCTCAAACGCGAGAAGTGGCATCAGGGTTACATGAAAGAAGCCCTTTTGGGCGTTCTTCATTATCTTTTTTTAGAAGGGGGTTATCGCTATTCCGAAGAGGTCACCGACGAGCGGAATATGGTTTCTCGTAAACTTCTTGAGGCGGTCGGTTACCATTTTGTTGGCATAAAAGAAGGCGTTTTTATCTCCAAGAAGAATGAAACAATTACTGAAGCGATTTATCATCTCGACAAAGTCGATTTTCTTTCGGCAGAAAATCAATGATAAAGGTAGAAAGTGCTTTCAATGGAATCGAGGGAGAATTCCGCCGGATTTTCGGGTAGGGTTATTATTTTGTAGCCAAAAAGATCGTCGGCGTGATAGTCGAGGTCAGTGGCTTTGAGGCCATAGGATAGTATCATCTCGTTTTTGTAGAAGATGTCGCTGTAGTTTTTGTGGTCGTGTCC
>JGI20225J20221_1002601_pt3 | contig 11596 bp, 8 predicted proteins | sample BioMet4_FD_20221 | JGI IMG/M metagenome (IMG submission 20221) | reverse complement strand
TGTCTCTTGTTGGTGGTGGCGCGGCCTTCATTTACGGTCTTGTCCAATTGATCATCGACACTCGTCATTTAAGAGTTTTAAAGCACGATATCGACACTATCAACGAAAAGAGTGTCACCGTCGTCGAGACGACTGGCCTCTGGGTGGTAGAATTCATCGCCAACGCCAAAATCATCATCGCCAACAAGAAAGCCATTGCCAAAGCGAAGAAAGAGCGCGAAGCAGCGGAAAAGAACAAGTAGCGCTTACTTCTAATCTTAGTAATTAAAATCTTGCGTGTTCGGATGTTTCGTACTAGGATAATACGCGCACTGGTCCGTTAGCTCAGTTGGTAGAGCAGCTGACTCTTAATCAGCGGGTCGCGGGTTCGAGTCCCTCACGGATCACCATTGCATAAATTCCGAGTCTCAAACGAGGCTCGGTTTTTTATTCACCATCTTAAGATGGTGGTTTGCGTTTATTGCGTTGCAACTAAGACGCTCCTTAGATATAATCTAAGACGTATGGAAAACGTTATAAACCAAGAAGTGAAAACCCCAATAAAATCGAAGCTTTCGCTTAGGACCGGTCAATGGTTCAGATTATCCGCTGTTGTGCTAGTATTTATCGCTGTTATTTTGTATTTAGCTTTGCCGCAAATCACCATCGCTTATCAAAAGTACAGCAACACTTCGACAGCCGGTGTTCGTGACTATTCCTTCCCCCAAGAATTGGTGTACGGCATTTCCAATTTCTTCGGCGGTGGATATTTCTCGTATTACGTTAAGAGTGATTTAGGCGCTGAAGTCCTTGTCAGCCAGCAAACCAACTTCAATGGTTTTGCCCTTGCTTGCGTCCTCATCGCGTTTGCCGCTTGCGGATTGGATATTTGGCTTAACTTCACAAAGAAAAACGAAAAGTGGAGCAAGCTTACGACCCTTCTCTTCGTGGTTTCTGGCTTAATGGCCATCATGGGACCGATTTGGTTCTTGGCTGTGAATAAGTTTGGCGGAGCCGATTGGACAAAGGCTACCGACCTTATGAACTATTGGAAGTACGATTCTCTTTATGTTCACGACGCCTATGGCGCTTTGGTAAGCGGTGGGGTGTTCATCCTGGCTGCTATTTCCTTTGCAATCGGCACCGGACTTGAAGGAGGAGACAAAAATGACACGCGCAACGAAGATTAGTTTATTGCCTCTCGCTATTTTGACTTTGGCTGGTTGTTCCACCAACGTTAATAATGGCATCGCCAAAGAGACGGATTTTGTCGCTCTTGCCGACGTTTCTTCCGTTGCCATTTCTTCCGTTACCTTAAAGACGAAAACCGCTTCAATCGCCGCAACGGCCAATTCAGGTAAGCAGGCCCTTATTCAAGAAGCCTATTTGCCTTTGCCACAAGGTGCTTTGCCAACGGCGACCTACAGTGCTCATGAAGCTGATTTCTATACCGATGATGATTTCAAATACGCGACCAGCGCTCTTTCGATTATTGGCCATAGCGATTCCAAGAACTCTTCTTATTACCTGGTGAATGGTCTTAACAGTTTGGGGTATGTTTATTCCGATGCTGCCAAATTAGCTTCTCATCGTGCCGCCGCAAAAAAACTTCTTTCTGATGACTATGCTTATCTTGTGACTCTTTATAACGGAATCAAAGCTTTGAGTTCTATGAGTGCTTCGGATNCCGGNTACGATAAAGTGACCATCGAATACACGAACATTAACGCCACTGTTGGCTATAACTGTGTGACCGTTAAAAATAACGGAACGAGTACNACCGAGATTCGTTATTACTTAACGCTCGATAAAGTGGGAGATGGCTTCGTGTTCACCGATGTCATCATCCGTCAGAGCGTGACCAATAACGCCAGCGGTGGTGTCGCTTATTCCAATGCTGAATACAACCTTGTCCATGGTGACGCCTTAGAGGATCAGGTCTTTAACCTCGCCAGTATGTCAATCTCGATGGCAGGACTCGACTTGAGCACTGTTCCTAGCACTGCCATTGATCAACCAGCTATCTGATTTTTCTTTGATGCAGGTGGGCGAGTCAATTCAGGCTCGCCTTTTTTGATGGTCTTTCGAGGCCTAATTTAGCCAAGGAATCAAATTAACGGTTTACCGCTTTCAGAGCCCAAAACTTGAGAAGTTAATTATTGATAACTAAAAACGGTTTTTTAGCTCTATGTAAACGCTTACAAAAACATGCCTTTTTAGTGGTTCTTTNATTTGTAAAAAATGCTGATTATATTAGATAANCCCTAATGAAACAAAATCATGAAAAATGTATGAAATAATGTAAATTTTGCATTATATTGCGTTCAGGTCGAAATGTCACTAAAATATTAAACGTAATAGAGAGGAGAATAACCAAAAATGAATCGTAAGATCATTCTATTACCATTGGCGTCATTCCTTGTTCTTGGCCTTGGTTCGTGCGGCAAGACANCTTCGTCTTCTAGCACCCCGGCTGCAAGTGAATCCGCTTCCGCTTCGACCTCGACTTCTGCATCAGCTTCTGCATCAGCTTCTGCTTCGACAACCCCAGTCGTAACGACTGACTCGATTAAGGACATTAAGAAGCTTGGCAACTACACCATCAAGGCTGTCATCGTNGCTCAGAGCGCAAACTCTGTCTTACTCGATGATGGCACTGGCCGTATCTCTTATTTCAATAAGGGCAAATGCGGCGACTACGTGATTGGCGATTACTATAAGGTCGTTGGCGAGATTGCTGCTGCCAACTATCGTTATGGCAACTTCCAGTTCACCGATACCGCCACCTTCACGAAACTTGATTCTTCGAAGGCCCCNGCNATNGANAAGANNGTCACTGATTATGATGCCACCAAGTTTGATACTTGGTTCGCTTCNATGAAAGCCGAAGCGGCTGCCACCGATCCTTATGTTGAGGCGACTGGCGTCAAAGGCCTTGAGCCGGCGCAACGTCCTCTTATTAAGATGAGAGTCACCGCTGCCGTTAGCGGCACTTACTACAATTTCGCGGTTGATGGTTCAACCAATAAGGGCGGCTTCACCATGCCGACCGCCGGTGTGACCATCGAAAATGCTAAAGTTTACGATATCACCGGCTACCTCTATGAGGTTGTCGCTCAGAAGTATGGCTATCTCTGGGCTGTTTCCGCTGAAGAATACATCCCTGATGTTGTTGTCACCGCTGCTGGTGGTGCGACTAGCGTCAAGGTTGGCGCGACCCTCCAACTCTCTGCTGCTATCAAAGATGGCAGNGCGGTTNCTTCTTGGGTTTCTGATAAGACAGCCGTTGCTACTGTTGATNCCACTGGCTTAGTCACTGGCGTCGCTGCTGGCACTGCCGTTATCACTGCCACTTCTGCTAATGGCAAGACCGGAACCATCTCGATTGATGTTTCCGCCTTCCATGCTCTCTCTGAATTGTCCACTTTGACCAAGGGCACCGCCTTTGAGTCGAGAGGCGTTTACATGGGCATGAACAATAAAGTTGCCAACTCTAAGTACCAGAGCGTTTATGTCGCTGATGGCGCTACTTGGTATCAGCTTTATCAGGTTGCTACGACCTTGATTCCGACTGGCCTTGTCGCTGGAACCACTGTCTTGAATTTCGTTGGTACGACCGCTGATTACACTAAAAATGGCGGCACAACTCCGGAGCTCATCTTTTTCGGCTATCCAACTGTTGTCACCGATGCCCACCGTCCAAGCTGGCACTGCTCCGCTTGCCCTGAACAAAGGACAGCGGCCCTTACCTTAGCGGCCACCGATGTCAATAAGGAAGTCGTCATTGCCGATGCTAAGGTTAAGACCAACACTGTTGACGCCAAATATGGCAACCTTACCATCGTCTTCACCGTTGGCACTGGAACCGCCGAGTACACTCTTTACCTCGATTCCCGTTACACCGATGTAACTGTCGCTGATTTAGCCAACCTCGTTGCGAATGATACCTTCACTTGCAAGAGCTTCGTCGGTCTCAATGGCGCGACTGCTCAATTCGTCTACACTATGGACTTCGTGAGAACCGCTGCCTAATCGCAGACGACTCAAACGATAACGAAAGCCATCAGGGTAACCTGGTGGTTTTTCTTATTTTTGCTAGGATATTTATTTCATGAGTTAAGTAGGATAAAATAATCCTATGGCCGAAGTTAAAATAACCCATATCGACAAAATCCTTTCCGCTTTGAAGAAGAGCAACCGCAAATACGTTTCGCTCGATGATCTTTCAAAAGCGGTGGGACTCTATCCTGACGTCTTAGGCGAAGAGCTTTCTTATTTCGATCCTATGATTATGCTGGACTCCAGCAAGAATATTCGCGATCTTGAAAGACCGATTGAACAGTATCTGGCCGAGCGCAAAGAAGAAAGAGTTCTTTCCCCGCTTCCTAAAAGAGTGGTGGCGTCTAACAAGGAATTGGCCGAATATCCGACCATCGCTTCGTTTGTTTACAAGAAGATGACTTTCGCTGGCGGCCTCGTCGATCCTTCGACGAAACTGAACGACCATGATTTGCACGTTCTCCAGAAGCTCGTGAACAAAGAAGTGCTCGCCAGGAAGCATAAGAGCCGCAAGAAATCTAAATAGCGTTTGCTGATACACACCTTGTGTTTTCGTTGCTCGTCTTCGTCAATGAAAAATAACAAATCGTAAAATATTAGCGAAGAAATGCCGATAATTACTAATCTTAAGATTTGGGGTCTTTGATAATCTTAAAGCAGAGGCTACACTATTTTTATCCCAAAGATAACATTTCCGGTGTGAGGACTTGGAAATGGTGATCTTAAGGGATTTTTATTTTACATTTCTAATCCATTCGTTGCCATCGAACGATTATTCATTTATCAGTCTACCTCTATTGTTTCTCTATTTTTCTTAAGTTAAAATAAATCATTGATTAAGGAGGGTTTATCCCTATTATGAAGAAAAAGGTTTTGCTTTTGTTACCTTTAGCGGCATCTTTGATGCTTGCTGGATGTGGCAAAACGACATCGAGCAGCAGCGAAAGCGCATCCGCGAGTGTGAGCGCTTCTGCTTCTACTTCGACGTCTCAGTCTACCGAAGTTCTGCCGACAATCACTTCCGTCAAAGTCACCGCTGAAGGTGATGCGACGAAGGTTGATGTTGCTGGCACTCTTCAATTAACCGCCACGGTCGAAGGCACTGGCGAGTTCTCTGATGAAGTTACTTGGGGCATCGACAACCCGAGCATTGCCGTTGTTGACGGCACTGGTTTGGTCACCGGTTTGTCTCAAGGTCGTGTTAACGTGACTGCGACTAGCAAACAAGACAAGTCGAAATTTGGTTATTACAACCTCACAGTCAGCTTTGTCGCTGTCTCTGAAGTCTCCGTCACCGGCGATTATCCGTCTCTTTTCCCGAAAGAGACCGAAACTTTGGCTGCTGCTGTTAATAAAGGCGCCAATCCGAAGGTCACTTGGTCGGTCGACAAGTCCGATATCGCGACCGTTGATGCCAATGGCAAGGTCACGGCTGTTGCCGCTGGCACTGCCGTTATCACCGCGACCTCGGTTGGTCTCGATGCGACTGGCGCTGCCAAGACTGCTACCTTTAATCTAGTCGTTAAGGAAGCTCTTCCGACCGCCACCGAAACGACTGTCGCTGATCTTAAGGCCATCACTAAAGCCGATGGCGTTCTCTATTCTGTGACTGGTGTCATTGAGGCCTCTGACCTTGGCACCAAGAACGCAAAAGGCGTTTATAACAACACCTTCTACCTCGTGGATGCTTCTGGCAACTACATCCAAGTCTATAAGGCCACTGAAGATATCCACGCTCTTACTTACACTCCGGCCGTTGGCACGACTGCCGCTGCGACGACTTATACCCATGATGACACGACCGCTTCTCTTAAAGGAAAGATCGCCGATGGCTACGAAGTAACGTTGCTTTGCGTTGCCGCTCCTTACACCAGTGGTTCTACTGTCACTCCTGAGGTCAATGCTTATGTTGATCTTGAGAGTCTTGCCGAAAGCAAGAACACCTATACCGCTAGCTTAACCGCTGGCGCGAATGGCACTGCTTCGTTCGATGCCGAATCCGCTGTTACCAGTCTCGACAAACTCAGCTATGGCGCCAAGGTCACTGTGACCGTTACTCCAGCTAAAGGCTACGTTGTTGATAAGGTTACAGTCACCAACATTCTCGGTGTTAAGACCGATGCCAAGGTTGTGGAGGCTAACGCGACTTATTCCTTCTATGCCACTTGCGTCAATGCTGTTGAGGTCACCTTTGTGGAAAACCTTACCTACACCGAAGTCGCTTCTTACACTTTCACTCCGACCATTCTCGGAGCCGCGGCTGCGACGACCGCTACAGCCATTAAGGGCTTCTTCGCTGCCGCCGCTGATACAACGACCACAGGCCTTTCCGATATTGTGACTGCTTGCACGGCCGCGACCGGCGCTTATACTGGCTACGCTAAGTACGAATCCCTTGGCTTAAAGTTCGGCACCAGCGGTGCTGGCGGTTCGATGACTCTTACCGTTTCCGCAACTACCATCCGTAAGATTGTTGTTAAAGCCACTGGCTGGAATACCACCGATACGCTTAAGGTTGGTGATGCGGCCGCTCAAGCGATGGGTGTTGCTTATACCGCCGAGAACGCTGAGCAGACTTTGACCTTCAACGTTGCGGCTGCTACCAGTTACACCTTTGCCTTCACGAAGCGTGGCTTCATTAGCTCGATTGTGTTCTACACCGGTGTTGCTGCCTAATTCCATTCATTGCTGATCACAAGCCCTCGCCATTACGGCGGGGGCTTTTCTTAATAAATTAGAAGCGGGAGTATGATAAGGCTTTTTCGTTGTCAAACAATGTCAACAGCAAGCATAGAAACCCACTCATTAGCGGAGTAATTTTGCTTATTGTTATTTTAATAAAAGTTAATAAAAATAAACATATTTAACAATTAATGTAAACTCATAGAAAATATGGGTTGTTTCATAATAATCATGCAGTTAAAATATAACTGCATATTAAGGAGGGGCATTCCCATATATGAAGAAGAATTTTTTGTTGTTGTTTCCGCTCGCGGCTTCGCTGATCTTAGCAAGCTGCGGCCCGACCGCTTCTAAGAGCGCTTCGAGCCAATCCGCTTCTGGCAAGTCCGACACGACTACCAGCCAGTCGACTTCGAAATCCGATTCTTCTAGCTCGAAATCCGATTCCGCGTCTCAATCCGCTTCCGCTTCGCAATCAAGTTCTGAAGAACCAGTCGCCGAGAACACCATCGCCGCGATTACTAAGTCCGGCACTTTCGACGTTAAGGCGGTCATTGCCGCTAAGACGACCAAAGGATTTGTTCTCGATGATGGCACGGGCGCCATTTATGTCTACAAAGCACTCGATGCGGCTTTTGCGGTGGGTGATTATGTCTCCGCGAAGTTGACCGTCGCTCCGCGTTACGCCATTTGGGAAGCCACCGAAGCGGCCTCAATGGCTAAAGTAGAAGGCACGGCGCCAACGATTGCCACTCCGACCGCTTTGACCAAAGCCATTATCGATGACTGGGTCAGCAAAGCTGGTTCAAAGACCGAAACCGAGGCTCCGCTTGCCACTAAAGACGTTCGTCAGGTGAGTTTCACCGCGACAGCCGCCCTTGATGACACGTTTACCTATTTCACCATTGAAGGTTCGACCACCAAACTCGAGCCGAGCGGACTTCTTCCGTCCATCGAGATTATCACTGGCGTTAAGTATGAAGTCGTGGCTTATTGCGGTGGCTGTAACTCTTCGAAGTCCTACGTCTCAATTTACGTGAAGAGCGCCACTCCGAAATATGACAAAATCACTGGTTTAACCGTTTCTGGCGCCGCCAGCGTTGAAGTTGGCGCAAGTATTCAACTGACCGCTACTGCGGATCCGGTCGGAGCTGACCCGCACGTCATTTGGAGTTCAAAGGACGCGACCATCGCGACCGTTGATGAGAAGGGTGTCGTTAAAGGAGTTAAGGAAGGCGCGACGAAGATTGTTGCAACTTCCGTCGCTGATAGCGCGATTGCAAAAGAATACGATGTGACCGTGACCAAAGCCGTTCCGACGTCATCTCTTGTTAAGTACAACCTGGAGAAACTTCCTAGCGTCGAAACCAGCCAGACCGTTACAGGAGCCCTTGATGCCACGGCGATGCTCGGCGTGTTCAAGAACACCGAATACATTGCTTCCGGAACCAACATCGTTACAGCCGTTAGCGACTCGACAAAAGTTTATCAGGCCAACAAATCAGACGCTCCAGCGAAGACCGGATTAAAACTTGGCAGCAGCAAGGGCGGAGCGAAACTTGTCTTCACCACCAGCGCGGCGGTGAGCGACGTTAAACTCACTATCAAAGCCTGGAGCGCCAAGAAATTAGCTGCCATCACCGTTAACGGCGGGACCGCTGAGACTTTGACTACTGCCGATGTTGCCAAAGAGCGTGAGATTGATTTCAAAATCACGGCCGGTACAACAATTACCATCACCACGACGATGTATTGCATCTGCACGGTCATGGAATTAGTTGGTGCCTAATTAATCGTCATCTAAATGTTTTGCCCTCGCCATTACGGCGGGGGCTTTTTAGTTCTAACCAATTATTAGCTATTACTGATTCCTATTGTTTCAGTTTGTTCGATATCACCGTTCGATTGCAGATTCTATCGCGTCGGATTCGTTTTCTTTATAACGTTCCATCGTTGTGGCCTTCATGATGTCAAAGCCGTTGACTGGCAAGAACGTTTCGGTCAAGATATTGGGTTTTTCGACAATCACAAATGGAGCGTCTTTTATGATAAGCACCATGTCGTATTCCGTTTCAAAGACGTCCTTTTCTTGATCGTTTACAAGCGAAAAGACAATCAGGATTTTGTGACTGTATTGTTTTCTCGTTTCTTCATCCAACTTGGCTTGACTAGCAATTGTATCCGTTAAAGATGAAGAAGTGGTATTTCTAGCGAACGAAAGATAAAACCCACCCTTCTCATTTGCTAAATAGGGGAAACCATGATTTCGATACGTGGCGGCTCTCAGCCTCTTGTCGTCATATAGTTTGTCCAAAAGAATACGTCCAAGGAAAAAAAGGCAATCATCGCTTTGGCCTTGATAGTCTTTGGCCGTTAAGCGCAATCTTGACTTTCGGATAGGGTTTATTCGCTCAATTTGGGCTTTTTTGGCCTCCCAGATATTCGTTTCTTCGTCTCTGGTATGAAATAGAGGGTAAGCCGATTCCAAACTAGCAAAGGGTAGAATGGAGCAAATCTTTTTAAATGTCTCGCCCGTCAGTTCGTGCCAATAGACATAAAAATGGGCGGCGTAGTCTAAGATGTCGTCATCGATTGATGATATTTGTGGTGGCCAATGGCTGTTCTCCTCGACCGAATAAAAGAACTTTTCGGGATTATAAACGAGTTCCCATGAACGGCCTTGCTCGAGTTCTTTCATCGTTTCCGAAGAAAATAAGCAATCGGAAAAAGAAGCAACGTCATATCCGTTCATCGTGGCCAAACGATAAAGCTGGCCGATTGTTCTAGTGAAGCGCTCGATGTCATTCATGATTTTTTACCAAGTTCTTAAAAAGACGTGTGGGGTCTTGGACTTTTTCTTTAAGAGAAGAGAGNGATTTTTTGNCTTGATCGTATTCATTCGATTTAAGGTTAGAGAGATACGATTTCAAATTGTCGTCTATTGTCATTTCCTCTTCGTAACTCAAGGAATTGGCGATAATCTCATTCTTGATGCAGTGCTGATTGCCTAATCTAACTCCATTAATTGCGGCGATAAGAGCATCGATATCGATTACATTGGCAAAGAAGTCGCTCATGGCCACGGCGACGTTGTTATCCGCGATCGGTCCGATTACGACGTCTTGTCCCTTGCCCAAATTATGGTATTTGTCATACAAAATGACGTTATTTTTGAATATGGGGTTCTCGCGGTTGGCGGCTATATAAAAGACCCAATCGATGAGGTTTTGCTTTCCCAAATCGAAACGGAGGGTCTTCATCCGCCTTTCGTCGATTCTAAAACGGTANATNACNGGNTGGGNTTCTCTAGAAACATAGAGAGCGGCCTGGCGCAGCGTCTCACCTAAATAAAACCCATCTCCAAAGTCGTTGCTCCGTTTCGAAGCGTGCGTCGTGATGGTCCCAACCAATCCTGCCTTGGAGCCGTGATAGAAAACGCCTTCTTCGTGCGGTGGGAATATATAAGAATCAAGGCTCAGGCCTTTGTTTTCCATGAGGGTTAATAAAGCGTCAAATGTCGTCTTCTTCATTTGGCTTTTGTTGTTGAGATAGGAATAAACAATCGTTCGGTCCACTCCGATGGCTTTAGCAAAAGACGCTTTGTCNATTCGAAGATCCCGAATGATTGGGGCGAGGTAGTTGTTGACCGTGAGTTCTTTCATAAGTGTAGTGTTTTCTTATAACAAATGTGTAAAAACACAACACTATTATATGGTAAAAATTATAAAAACACTAGCAAGCACCTAAAAACAATAATTAAAAAACACAACACTAATATATAGACTTGCTATGATTTTCAGCAAACAATCTTTTTGGTGGTCACTATGTAAGCCTTTTCAAACTCCCTGCATTGTAAGTAGTTTCTTAAGAAACTATACTTAAAAGCGTCAAAGGAGACATATTTTTGAATGGCTGATGAAATCAAGAAAACCATGCAGTCCGTCGACGGCAACACCGCGGCGGCCATGGANAGCTACTACTTCACNGAAGTAGCGGCCATCTATCCGATCACCCCGTCATCCCCGATGGCGGAGACCGTCGACGTTATGGCGTCGAAGGGACAGAAGAACTTCTTCGGCTCTCCCGTCAAAGTCGTGGAGATGCAGTCCGAAGCCGGCGCTTCTGGCGCTGTGCACGGAGCTTTGCAGGGTGGCGCTTTAGCGACCACTTATACAGCTTCGCAAGGCTTGCTCTTAATGATTCCGAACATCTATAAGTGGTGCGGCGAGCTTCTTCCCGCTGTCTTGCACGTGGCGGCTCGCAGCTTAGCCACTCGCGCCCTTTCGATCTTCGGCGATCAGGCCGATATCTATGCCTGCCGTCAGACTGGCATCACGATGATCTGCTCCAACAGCGTTCAGGAAATCGCTGATTTGGCGCCGGTCGCGCACCTTGTCGCTATTGATTCTTCACTTCCTGTCATGCACTACTTCGATGGTTTCCGTACCTCGCACGAGGTTCAGAACGTCGAATTCGTGGATGCCGCGGAATGGAAGAAACTTCTTCCGATGGATAAGGTCGAGGCTTTCAGAGCCCGCGCCCTTAACCCACACACTCACGCGGTCACTCGCGGCGGTGCCGAGAACGACGATATCTACTTCCAGGCTCGCGAAGCCCAGAACGGTGCCGTTGATCACGTCATCGAAGTGGCGGAGAAGTATTTCAAGGAAGCCACTCGTTTAACTGGCCGTCCGTATGCTCCGTTTGTTTACGAAGGCGATCCGAAGGCCGATAAGGTCATCATCGCCATGGGTTCCGTTTGCGAAACCGCTGACGAAGTCGTCAAAGAACTTGCTAAGAAAGGCGAGCACGTTGGCCTTGTCAAAGTGCACCTTTATCGTCCGTTCAGCTCGAAGTTGCTCAGCGCTGCTATCCC
>JGI20225J20221_1004886_pt1 | contig 11598 bp, 9 predicted proteins | sample BioMet4_FD_20221 | JGI IMG/M metagenome (IMG submission 20221) | reverse complement strand
GGTGTAGCCAGAGATTGCTATTTGTATACTCGTAATGCTACTCATCTGGCAGATATTCGTGTTACTCCTGATCTGGATGCACAATATAAGGATGCAAAATTAAATGTAGAACTTCAGCTTACCAAGTCTGCACAAGTAGAGCTTAATTTGCTTGATAATGCAGGAAAGCAGGTAGCTTCAACCACAGTAAATGCTTCCGGAAAAAAAACCGTAACACTTAATGTTTCCAATCCTTTGAAATGGACAGCAGAGACTCCGAACCTTTACACCCTTGAAGCAATTGTGAAGAGCGGAAATAAAGTGCAGGAAGTTGTGCCTGTTAAAGTTGGTTTCCGTAAAATTGAAATCAAGAATGCTCAATTGTTGGTTAACGGACAGCCGGTTTTATTCAAAGGTGCCAACCGTCACGAAATGGATCCTGATAAAGGATATTATGTATCTCGCGAACGTATGATTCAGGATGTTCAAATAATGAAGCAAATGAACATTAATGCCGTTCGTACATGCCACTACCCTGACGATAACTTCTTCTATGAATTATGCGATAAATACGGTCTTTATGTAATTGCCGAAGCCAATGTAGAATCTCACGGAATGGGCTATGGTGAAAAAACACTGGCAAAGAATCCGTTGTATGCAAAAGCACACCTGGAACGTAACCAACGTAATGTTCAACGCGGTTTCAATCACCCTTCAATTATTTTCTGGTCTTTAGGAAACGAAGCAGGTTTCGGTCCTAACTTTGAAGCATGTTATCGTTGGATAAAGGCTGAAGATAAATCTCGTCCGGTACAGTATGAGCAAGCTCGTCAAAACGAGTTCACAGATATTTTCTGCCCAATGTATTACACTTACGATAATTGTAAGAACTATTGTGAAAACAATCCTAAAAAGCCTCTTATACAATGTGAATATGCACACGCTATGGGTAACTCTGAAGGTGGTTTCAAAGAATACTGGGATCTTGTTCGAAAGTATCCAAATTATCAGGGAGGTTTCATCTGGGACTTTGTAGATCAGTCTTTTCACTGGAAAGACAAGAATGGAAAAGACATCTACGGATACGGTGGCGACTTTGACCGCTACGATGCTTCCGACAATAATTTCTTCGATAATGGCTTGATTAACCCTGATAGAGTATGGCATCCTCATGCTTATGAAGTAGAACACATCTATCAGTCAATATGGGTTAAACCTATTGATCTTCAGAACGGAAAAGTATCTGTTTACAACGAAAACTTCTTCCATGATCTTTCAGCTTACCGTATGGAATGGCAATTGCTTGCTAATGGCGAAGCAGTACAATCTGGTGTAATTAATGATCTTTCAGTAAAACCACAGGAAACCAAAGAGGTTCAGTTGAGTTATGACTTGAAAAACCTTTGTCCAAAGAAAGAACTTCTTCTTAATGTATCATTTGTTTTGAAACAAGCAGAGAATCTTCTTCCGGCAGGTTATTCAGTAGCTAAGAATCAATTGAGCATTCGTCCATATGAATTCCCTGCAGCAGAGTTGAAGAACCAAGATAAGAGCAACGTGGAAACTCAAAATCCCGTAATTCGTGATAACGACTGGAACTACCTTATTATAGATGGTGCCGATTATTCTGTTGAATTCAATAAATTCACCGGATACCTTACTAAATATACCGTTAAAGGAACCGAACTTATGCAAGATGGAAGCGAACTGAAGCCAAACTTCTGGCGTGCTCCGACTGATAATGATTTTGGTGCAGATCTTCAGAAGAAATATATTGTATGGAAAGATCCTCAAATCACACTTGTTAAGCTTGATAAAGAGATAGTAAACAAACAAGCTATAGTACGTGCTGAATACGATATGAAAGCCGTAAACGCTAAGTTGTATCTTACATACGTAATCAATAACGAAGGAGCTGTAAAGGTTACTCAGAAAATGGTAGTTGATAAAAAAGAAGGTGTTTCTGATATGTTCCGTTTCGGTATGCAGATGCAGATGCCTTATCAATTCGAGATTTCTGAATTTTATGGTCGCGGACCACAGGAAAACTATTCAGACCGTAACAACTTCTCTAACTTGGGTATTTATAAACTTACAGCTGATGAGCAGTTCCATGCTTATATTCGCCCTCAGGAAACTGGTAACAAAACCGATATCCGTTGGTGGAATCAGGTAAATGTTAGTGATAAGGGACTTTCAATTCATTCAGATGCACCGCTTTCTATGTCGGCTTTGCATTACACAATCGAGGGGCTGGATGACGGATTAGAAAAAGACCAGCGTCATGTAACTGATGTTCCGAAAGTGAACTTCACCAATGTTTGCATTGATAAAGTGCAGATGGGTATGGGATGCGTAAATAGCTGGGGAGCACTTCCTAGAGAAGAATACCGTTTACCATTCAAGAACTATGAATTCAGTTTTATATTGTCACCTAAGGTAAATTAAGAAAAAACTAATTAGTGTATTTAGTATATGGGGTTGCTCCGATTTGGAACAACCCCATTTTATTATTAGTAATATNAGCAAATTTATGCNTCTTTCAGTGCTTTCAATATTGCTTCTTTAGTAAAGCTCATAGCACTTTTTACGCCACATCCCACAATCTCTTGGGGCGATTCAAACTTTTTATTCAGCTTAATACCTGCTAGCTTCTTATTATTAGCTTTACTCACAGCAATCTCAAAATTCTGCCAGTTCCTGTAACCAATATCCTCATGAAATTTGTTCTCTTTATTAGCATCTTTTCCTGTTATAACAAACGTATAATCCGTTTCCTTTATTTTGCTTGTTATAACCTCTTTTGCATGCATTATATTCTCCTTTTTCACTTCATTTGGAGACATGTTACTAAAGCAAAATTCAAAATCAGGATTAGTATTCCATTCCTCTAACATATGCCTGTATTGACGGTCATTCTCATGATCGTAACTAACGAAAACCTTTTTCCTTACCATTACAATAAAATTTAAGTGATTGATAGTTGAAATGCCAGATACTTTATACTACATTTATTTGTTTTCAGTTTTTATTGGCACAATGAAAAGAGGCACCTTAGTTTTCTTCAACACCGCTTTTGCATCGTCTCCCATAATAATATTTTCGAACCAGTTCCGGCTATGTGCGCCCAGAACAATAACATCCGCGTTAATTTCTTCTGCAGCTTCCAGTATTGACTGAGCAATTACTCCCTCTTTAATCATAGTGTGAATCCATTCGTCACCAAGATGCTTCTTTATCTCATCGAGGAAATAGTGCATAGACATTCTCAGATCTTTAATATGATCAAGCTGAATTTCGTAAGCAGAATAATATTCAACGTAGTAAGTGAGATGTTCATATATCACGTGCAACAATGTGGTTTCAGCATTCATGGCTTTAGCCAATGAATAACCAGCTTCAGCAACACTTTCAGCAGATTTGTCATAATCCAGTGCTATCAATACTTTTTTTATTTTGTTTGTCTCCATCTTGTTTAGATCTTAAATTGTTATTTTAAATCTATTATATAACTCCTATTAACTAAACAATTCAGTGTTTATAAAGATTGATAGATATGATAATATTAACATATAAAAGCAAGAACATTTTTACAAAGCTACTTTGAATGACTTATTTACTATTTTAATCAGATAAGTATGATTGACGGGAAGATAAAATCTAATAATATCATCCGTAGCCTTTACTTTCTGCAATAAAACTCCAACCTCTGAATAGACAGAAATAGCATCTCCATATTCGGTTCCTGAAACCACTATTACATTACTTTCTGTATAAACCTTAATATTTTCTGCTTTAATTTGAGTTGCTGCAGTTTGTTCTTCCTTTATAATATTCGCAAATTCACTCCATACAGTTGCATTCCTATAAGCTGTTAAAGCTTCCATGGGAACATATAATTTACAGATAATTTTATCTACACCATTGAAAGCAGTTGAATATGCACTGGGCGGAGTCAATGCTTTACTATGTATTTCAGTTAAGCCTGTACAAAAAGTGAATGCTTCGTCATCAATAGAATTTACACTAAACGGAATGGTTATAGAGGTTAGACCAGTACAATATGAAAAAGCATTATTCCCAATAAAGGTTACACTATCAGGCATTTTAACTGAAGTCAAACCTTTGCAACCAGAAAATACTCTTTCATAAATATTAGTCACTCCATTGGGAATATTCACGGAAATCAAACTATCACACGAATAAAAAGCCCAGTTTCCAATAGAGGTTACATTGTCAGGAATAGTAACAGACTTTAATCTGTTGCAAAAAGAAAAGGCATTTTCACCAATGGAAGTTACACTATTAGGAATAACGATTGCAGATAGCCCGGTACAATAAGAAAAGGCATAATTTCCAATAGAAGCCACATTACCAGGAATTGTAACAGAAGTCAGTCCGGTGCAATTATAAAAAGCATAATAACTGATAGAAGTCAGGTTATTGGGAATAGTTACCGAAGTAAGCCCTCTGCAGTTATAAAATGCATTATTGCCGATATACGACACATTATCAGGAATAGTAATAGATGTAAGACCAACGCAGCCATTGAAAGCATTGTTACCAATGGCATTTAAGCTATTGGGAACAGAGATTGACGTCAGCCCAGTACAATAAGAAAAGGCACCATCGCCAATTGAGTTCACATTATCAGGAATTGTATATACACTAGATTTTGCAAAAGGATAAGCAATGAGCTGAGTTTTGTTTTTATTGAATAAAACACCATCCAACGAACTAAAAACAGTATTATCTTCCGAAACAATAAAACCTATTAATCCTTCACAATCAGAAAAAACATTATAGCCGATAGATGTTACACTACCTGGAATAGTTATTGAAGTNAGCCCCGAGCAGTAAGAAAACGNATTATTACCTATTGAAATTACACTATTAGGAATGAAGACAGATGTTAAGCCTGTACAACTAGCAAAGGCATTATTNCCTATCGATAAAACACCATTNGGTATANAAACAGAAGTTAAACCTGAGCAACGGTAAAATGCATTATTCCCAATANNNATTACNCTATTNGGNATAGTAACAGATGTTAGCTTGAACAACTGATAAAAAGCATAATCAGGTATTATNTTTGCCGNGGCAACCTGGAAAACACCAATTCTGTCGATATAGTAACTTCCGCCTACCTCAATATTAANATCAGCCATATTAATAACAGACAGCTTAGCCATGCTGCGTATNGTACCAATATCAACACCATTAATACTTCCTTTGAGGGTCAGGTCTGTAATTACATCCTTTTGAGATCCTAGTTGGGTACTCAAATTGCCGGCTGTAACATTTACTGTATCAGAAACTACTTGAGCATGCAGACCAAGACTTAACAATATACATGCTATTCCTAATATGTATTGATAAAGAGTAGTTGACCTCATAATAAAACCATTCTACCTATATCAACAAATATAGAATGATAGTAGTTGTTTAATAATTATGTATTTAATTCATTTTAAATCAATTATTTACCAATAAATCTTTATTATATTTTATTCATCTTTGAAAAAAANCCAATATCAACACCATTAATACTTCCTTTGAGGGTCAGGTCTGTAATTACATCCTTTTGAGATCCTAGTTGGGTACTCAAATTGCCGGCTGTAACATTTACTGTATCAGAAACTACTTGAGCATGCAGACCAAGACTTAACAATATACATGCTATTCCTAATATGTATTGATAAAGAGTAGTTGACCTCATAATAAAACCATTCTACCTATATCAACAAATATAGAATGATAGTAGTTGTTTAATAATTATGTATTTAATTCATTTTAAATCAATTATTTACCAATAAATCTTTATTATATTTTATTCATCTTTGAAAAAAACAAAGGTTTCCTGCCGCTATTCAATATCAATTACAGCTTGATGTTTTAAAGTGCTAGAGTCAATATCGCTGATATGAGTGACCAGCCATTTCCGTAAAAACAAAATGATCTGATTCAATAAAACTATATTTTTGTAATTGTGGGCAATTATAAAATCATCTATTTTCTTCTTGAATAAATTATGCTGTTTAAGGTGCAGTTCAGTATTTTGCAAATTCTTCTGGCGCATTAATTCTTCTTCAGTATCGAAATGATAAATAGTATACCTTTGCAGTTCGTTTAATAAAGGCAATATCTTATCTTCGCTATCATCTTCTTTACTAACCGATATAATTTCATCAAACAAAGAAATAAGAATTTTATGCTGCTTGTCAACGAGTGGAATTCCAAGAAGTAACGAGTCGTTCCAGCTTTGACTGTTTTTTGTTTCTATTGTTATTGTATTCATACTCAATTTATTTTATATATTTAATTAGCTTGTTGTTTTGTCGCAAATCCTGTTCTGGTCATGTTTCCCCATCCTTTCTTATTTTTTTTGAAAAAATAATCATAATTGCCCCATAAAGAGAAATACAGGTTCGATGGCTGATATACAAACATTTCAAGAATTACAAAAAGAAAAGCCAGGAACATATATTTTACTCCTCTGTACTTATAATAAGTATATGCTTCAATAAAAATTGCAGTAGTAGAAAATAAAAAAGAGAATGTAATTACAAAAAGTAAAACAAGCAGAATTATTTTCAGACTATACAAATTCAGTATCAATAAAATAATAAGAAAAGCTATGCCTAACAACTCTACAACAGGAGTTAACCATTCGTAAATTACCCAGTAAGGAAAGCTTACCATACCCACTATTCCGTATTTCGGATTAAAAAACATGTTTCTATGTTTCTTTATAGTATCAATGGCACCACGAGTCCATCTGTTACGTTGCCTTGAAAGAATTTTATAAGATTCCGGCACTTCAGTCCAGCATAGAGGATCAGGAATAAAAGCTACCCGGTGCTTTTCTCCTACTTCATACATATATTTACGCATTCTCACTACCAACTCCAAATCTTCGCCCACGGTTGTTTTATCATAGCCACCCACTTTGACAGCCACTTCACGATCAAACAGTCCAAAAGCTCCCGACACCATAAGCAGACCATTTACTTTGGTCCATGCCATTCGGCCAATAGTAAAAGCTCTGAAATATTCAAGNACCTGAAATTTAGCCCAGAAGTTCGTCGGATAATTAACTTTCACAATTCTCCCNTCGTCTACCTCACATGANTTTGCCACACGGATTACCCCTCCNGANGCTATTACTCTATGTTTTGGATCATCAATAAAAGGNTGTACCATCTTTAAGATAGCATCTGGTTCAATTATGCAATCCACATCAATAGCCAAGAACAAATCCTTCAAAGAAACATTTACTCCGGCATTCAGCGCATCAGCCTTACCGCCATTTTCTTTATCAACAACCAATAAATTGTGATAAGCTGGATTTTCCGACTGATAAACACCTCTTATTTTTGCACATGGAATTTTCAGTTCGTAAGCTTTCTCAACTTTTATCAGCCCAAAATGGTTTATTATTGTAGCCAGTGTGTTATCCTTACTCCCATCGTTTACAATAATAATTTCATAGTCCAGATACTGTAAAGATAATAAGCAATTAATATTCTCTATAATTGTTTTTTCTTCATTGTATGCCGGGGCAATAATAGAAACAGAAGGTAGTTTAGGAAAAGAGAGCATTGTTCTGTAATCAAAGTTTCTACTCTTTTTAATATGCCTACTCACCTCCGTAATAGACAGGAACGCCGTTATAAGATACAACGTAAACAGAGTTCCTGAAAATATGAAGAACAAGATGTTTATAAAGTTATTCCAAAAAGTTATATCCATCAGTCTGAGCATTTATAAGTTAATATCTAGAACCTCATTACAAGCCATTACTACCAAAGGATCCGAGGCATTTTTCAATCGTGCCACCTTTTCCACACTGATAGTGAGAAGATATTTTAAAGCTTCTGTTTTATACTTAATAGGTTCATTTATTGCAACCCATTCCAGAAAACCAATAGCAAAGTCGGTATCAGGAGATAGGGTTATGGTTTTAATTATAGAAAATTTGCCTCTTCCCGTAGCATCTTTATATACATTTTTAAGATAGACAAAATCAGATTTATCTTCGGCAAATGTGGCAAAGGCAAGAATCGCCTCTTCCATAATGTTATCGTCGGGATATTCTATATACTTTTGAATATCATATTTAAATTTATTCTTCCAATTCAATCGTGACAGAATAATACCTAAAAGTATTGTACCTTTATTGTCAGAATGAAGTAATTCGGCATAAGGAACATCCGTAATTTTATCTTTCTGAATATTATCAATAATAACATTCACCTCCCACATCGAGATATTTATATCGTTTTTTATTAGCTGCAACAAATTATCGTAAGTGTTCAGCCGGATAAGAGTTACTAATGCCTCCGTGTGAAGCAGTTCGTTTCTTTCTCGTTTAGCCAGTCTGAGAATATACTTTTCGTGCCCTATTATTTTAAACTCCGCAATAGCATTCATTGCAATCTTCTTATGCCTGTAGAAAGGAGAATGTAAGTAGTTTCTTATTAAATTATCATATTTAAGTTCGTGCAACAGATGCTCAGTATCCTCGCGTATTTGTCCAATGGTTTGATGATGAATTTGCTGAAGCGTATTTATAACAAGCTCTTTTGAATAGTCATTCTTTACAAAACTCATTAATCTAACCTTTCTTCGTTTCAACTCCTTTTCGGCAAGTTTATCTTTTGTATACAACAGTGCAAGCAAATATTTAATATAGAAGTTGATATAACGGTCGTGTGTTCTCTCTTTTATTCTTTTATCGTGTCCATAATACAGTGTAAGAATAAAAGTGAGGATAGTTAGAATAAGGAAAATGAATATAAAGTACTCCAGATAGTAAAGCCATCTGGAGAGAGAATAATAATCGCGATACAACAGATTATTAAACATATACCCCCCTATTGAAAACTTCGGAACAGAATATAAATAGCTCCCATAGCAAATAAGGAAGATAAGGGTTACATAAAATAATCTGGTTCCCCAATATTCAATATAAAATCCAAGTATTTTCATCTCAATCTGAATCTATATCCTACTTCTATTAAATATCTGTTTCTGAATTTGCTTGTAATATACTCTTCTCTGGTGTATCCAATGCCGATACGTACATCTGATATACTATTCAGCATAAAGTTTCTTTCCAGCTTTATTTTATAAGCATCCAGATTGTTGAATGCAGCATTCTCCATTGTTGCTCTGCTATCATCCGGCGAGTTACCATAAGTAAGTTCCACTCCCCAGTAGTTTAACGGATTCTTTCCGTAAAATCTGTAATTTGCCAGCAAAGTAAATGAGTTTCCGTTATCCTGCATCACATAGAAAGGCCGGAAAGCCACCCAATGATTTCCCATGTATTTTTCCAGATGACCGGTAGCGATAAATACCTCCGAACTGATATATTTCATATATCTGGCTCCGAGAGACGCTTCCATTTTATACTCCAAAGGCATATAGTATTCATACCCAGCACGGTGTCGAGGAAACAATGATGCATCGAAAGCATATCCATAGTTAAAGTACATGTACGATTTGTTGTTCATCTGCAGATAAAAATCTGACTCCAGAAGCACATCGTTCATATGATATCTGTCTGCATAATTGGCTCGCAGAGCCAGCGAATGTTTTCCTACCTTAAAAGCATATCCCAGATTTGCCAGATGCTGAGGAGCATTATGATCAAAGCAGTCTATAGAATAAAAAGCCTGCACCACATTGGTGTTTCTTTTCATTATCAGGTTATTGTACATGTAGCTAATATCGTCCAGTTTCAGAAACTCTTTATTCCCGGGAGCCTTGAACAGTTCAATGCCTTCGTCGTAATCCCTCAGTTCGGTATATGCTACCATTTTTTTTCGCAGCAGATTTTCAGTGTGCGAATATTTGTATTGTTCGGCTANCCGGCAAGTCTCCAGTAAACTTTCGTATCTGTGAGACCACAATAAAACATTCAGCCACGAATCAAACAAATCATCATTGTAGTAATTTATCTGTTTTGCCTTCTCTAAGTAGATCAATGCAGAGTCTGTCTTTTCCTGCCAGGCATAATTATTGGCAATAACTACCATCAAGTCACCACGAGCAGGTTCAGCACCCAATGCTTTCCGGGCTTCNTCAATCGTCTTTCTGAACTTGGCTTTTTGGGAATCTGCTTCCTGTGCAAAAGCAGANTTAAATCCATTTGCAAGAAACAGACAAAACATGANAATATATAATTTNCTCATAAGCTCTTTTTTTATTAATAACTATTTATAAGCTCCACAATTTCATCCGTAACAACGTTTGGATCGAAAGGGCGGTGAATAATTCTACTGGCTGGCACCCATTTCATACGCTTTGTATGTATAAGCTTCGGTCTGTATATCCGAGAAGTAAAACAAAGGAGTAACAATACGTCTTTCCATGCGAAGGTATCTTATCACCTCCAGACTGGAAATTCCATTCAAAATAGAATCAAGAAGCCCCAGGTTTGCAGAGTGTACAGGCACTTTTTCTTTAATTTCCTGTATTGATTTGCATACAATAACATTAACTCCCTTGATTTTTCGATAGAGCAAGGTCTCAAATAGTTGAGGAAACAGTATGTCATTAGACATAATTACTATAGTCTTGTTCATCATATAATAACNATTTAAAATTTTGATTTCTTACAAAAATCAAAATCACAAAACTTGTCGTGTCTGATTTATGTGTTAAAGATAATATCTTTTATATAAAGAGCAAACAATAATTTAATATTTTATTAACAATAAATAAACTACTATTTATATGTATAATTTACACGTATATACAGGTAAAACAATTGTTGAATATTTAAGCATATTTTAGCCTNAAAATAAGTGATATTGTAAAAAAAGCGAGAGAGTGCAATACTCTTCTCGCTGGTTCTGGTTCNGGTTTTATTGGTATATTTAATATCTGTAATGGTGTTTTGTAATGTAAAGTGTACAAATGTATTCAATCTTATAAATATCTGCAAATTTCATTACAGTTATTCTTACTATTTTTATTACAATTAGTTTGCTATATTCATCAGTAGCGTCTACAATAAATTGTAATCGTTAATTTTAGTCATGCTATTATTCTGCTGGGAATAATTATTTTCCGTTTCATTTTATGATACCCACCTACCACAATACTCAGATTATTAATAAGATAAACTACTTATTTACAAACAGATATATCCAAACAAAACAAATAAATAAAGTGCGAATATAAAATCCATCTAATGTTCAATAATATCTCTGGCGGAGATCCAACAAATTATTGGCGAGACATTTTTTGTTTGATGTATATCTAAGCACACGTTTGATGTATATCAAAAGCATGCTTAGATATACATCAAACATATACTTAGATGGGGGTCATAATTATAAATATAACCTATTTGTGGTATTTTACTAATGAGAAATTAACCATATCTTTGCAACAGTTTTTAAAACACAATAGAGATTGGAACAAACTATATGATAGAATTAAAACATGTAACAAAGATATTTCAACAGAAAGACAGGATAACAGCTGCTTTGTCTGATGTTTCACTCACCGTTCCTGAAGGAAAAGTTCTGGGTGTTATAGGCGAATCGGGTGCGGGAAAAAGTACGCTAATAAGATGTGTGAATCTGCTTGAACGACCATCGTCGG
>JGI20225J20221_1002876_pt1 | contig 11598 bp, 9 predicted proteins | sample BioMet4_FD_20221 | JGI IMG/M metagenome (IMG submission 20221) | reverse complement strand
TGAGCACCTGATTTGTAAGGAAAGTCGATATAGATATTGGAAATTCCATCAGTCATATAAAGCCCGCAGTTTCCAATAAATTTAATACTTATCTCAGAAGTCTGACTATACGTTGTAACCGTAAAACTTACTAAAGTTATCAGTCCAACTGTTTTTAAAAATCGTATCATGTTTTTTGTCTTTAATATAGCAGTTAACGGTTCCGCGGTAAATTTATCGGCTGGGATGAAGACGCCTGCGTCTTTATCCCCCGACAAATTGAAACTAAGGTACGAAAAGTTTACTTTTCGGCAATTCCGCCCAGCTGCAATTTACCGCGTGTTGTGCATAGTATATTCTCAGTTATATACTTTTCTAAATTCATTTTCAATCTCGTTTTTTATTTTCTCAAGTTCTTGTCTACTGATATCTAATTTTGCTGATTCCCATAAACCTGTAATGATATTTGTTTCTTCTTCCAGCATTATTGTTGCACTTGTATATTCAAGTCTACTTTTAAATGGAACTCCTTCATCGTAGAGTGTTATAAATTCATCTATTGTAGAACAACTAGTATCAATTTTTTCACATAGTTGCTTTGGAAGATATATTTTATTTGGTTCATAAGAGTCGATGAAACTATTTCTTAACTTTTTGACTTGACTTAAGGTATCCCAAACTTTAGTATCGCTCGTCCTAAATATTTTGTCTTCAGAAAAAACTTCTCGAAATATGTATATTAATAGCTTAGAAAAGTTTTCATAAATATGCTGAATGGCTTCAGTTTCTTTTGTTGTTTTTCTTGTATATTGAATTTCGTAGGCTAGTTTTTGCTTGTCAAGATATTGTTCGTATTTTTTTAAACTTGCTTGAATACTTGCTTGAATAAAAGTATCACCAAGTTTTTTTACGATTATCCAAAATAAACCAGTAGTTATCCCGCCAGTCAAGAAAATCGTAATAATCAATTTCAATGTTTCATTCATGTCTTTCTTGTATTATGCATAACGTTGGTGGTATGAAAAGTTGCCGTTTGCGGGCGATGTCTTATCAAGCCGATAAAAACTTTATGCGGGGCATAAGCCTTGTATAATGTACTGTCCCGGCAATTTTTTATACCACGTGTTACCAAACGTTTTTATTTCTTTTTCTCAAATTTATATATAATTTTTTCTACTTTTTCACAATTTCCTCTATCTATTTCAGTAATTATATCATGACATCTACTACACACTGAAAATAAAGTAAACAAAGGTTCATTTTTTCTATATCTACCTATTGTGTGATGGACTATTATCGCTCTCTCGCACAAACAAGACTGGCATATATAGTTATCACGTTTTAAAACAATCTTTGTAATTTCTTGCCACCTTTCTGATTTCAAATACTCATTATAATCATCCCAGTGATCAATCTGTTTAGTTTGTGTTTTTTGATCACTAATTCGCTTACCTATCATTACTAAATCATTTTGAGCGTCCTTTAATATTTCCTCTAAATCTTTTCGAGATTTTGGTAAATCAGTCTTTTTGAAATCAGTCTTTTTCATTGCTGTCCCGATGCGCTTGCCACAATGTTGACACTGATTATAAACTCTATAATCATCTGAATCCTGAAAAGATTCAATTTCATCCAAATAATCTCTAACTGGAATCACATCAGGGTATACGCAACATTTTCCCTTTGAACTATATTCAATTTTTTCAAATCCGCAAAAATCACAATGTAGATATTCTGCAATAATTTTATCCTCAATTTTTAGTTCTTTTTTACAAATAGGACATTCCATTAAATCATTTTTTATTCAATCTATTTATGGTAGTATCTTTTAAAATGTTTGGTAACTTGTATATTGCTCTGAAAAAAACCCCATATACCCTAAATTGGCAGTATTGATCCCATAACAGCCGATTCTATTTTTCAAAAGCAAATAATTATTTTTTATAAATCATCAACCGATGTTCTTTTCTGCAATAAAGTTCTTTTATTGCAAAATCTTTTATTTTTATGTCCCACCTTTTCAAATCACAATCCCCAATCGTAATTCACAATTCGCTATTTCGTTTCCGGTTCTTCCTTCTCATGTTCCCCGCCATGTCCCAGATCAATTATCATACGCGCGCTCTGGTATTGCATGTAAAAATCGGGGTAAACACTGCGGAAGGCAAGCATAATATGATCCATCTTTTTCTTGAGAAAGTCGTTGGTTTCGGCAAAAACTTCTTCTAAGTTACGGGTAGCGGCTTTGGATACTCCCGTTGCTGCACGTTTTTTGGGAATCATGGCATTAAAGTCATTGCGTTTGGTGTTCAACAATTCCAGATCGGGTTCACTAACTAAAAAAGCGGCAATCTCTATTTTTATGGGCATGGCTGCATCATATACCAGTTTTCCCACATCCACCAATTGCATTTCACTGATGTGGTTCAGCTTATTTTCGGTATAATATACCGAATCAAGCAAGGTATTGTTGCCGGTGCTGGCAGCAAAGCCCCTTACTCCGCCACTCACTTTAAGTATTATTTCTACATATTCTTTCTTTACTTTCTGTTTATCGGTAGTGATACCGCCAGTAGATTTCATTTGCACAGCATATTGCTCATCAATTTCGGTTATATTTTCTTTAATCAACAGCCGGCCCTGTTCGGCAGCGGCTACTGTTTTTACTTTTTCCTGGTTATCGTCCAGATTTAGCTCCACATTTTTAAACATGCGATGCCAGTTTTTTTGAGTTTCATTCATGATGCTTCTATTTAGTAGTTTAGATCGCTAAAGTAAGCAAATTCTATATCATTCTTTTTCATTTTACAAAATATTTTTGCAAATTTTTTTAATAAAACTATTAAATTATTATATAATAGAGCATTACGTGTTAAAACTTTTTTAAATATTTGATGTGTAACCTGCCAAAATCGCTGGTTCTCTAACCCTATTCATTAAGAAATTACCTGAGTTTTAGATTTACGCCTCTTTTTCCTCGCGAGGGGAAGGTTGGGTTAGTATCCAAAAAATTGAGATGCCACTCAGAAATTCTTTAAAAAATAGCCACAAAAGAGTCAAAGGATTTCATAAAAAAAAATTACTGGATTCTCTGACCCCATCCATTCAGCAATTACCTGATTATTAGATTTACTCCTCCTTCCCCTCGCGAGGGGAAGGTTGGGTTAGGGTCCAAAAAACAGAAACACCATTTCTAACACCCAAAGATGTCGTCCCGGTAACCAAAGGTGTTACTCCAATACCCGAAAAAGTCATTCTGAAACCCCAATATGCCACTCTGACACACGAAGACGCTATTCTAATACCCAAATATGCCACTCCGACATTCAAAGATGTCGTCCTGATACCCAAAGATGATGTTCCGGGACTCAAAGACGCCATTCTAAGATCCAAAGATGTCGCCCTGGGATCCGAAGCCATCATTCCGGAATCGAAAGTACGTTACCGCACTAAAGTTACCGTCCCTTTCTGCTGAACGGTGTTTCCCCGCTGGGTAGTAAAACTAAGCACATATACATAAACTCCCGTCGGCATATCTTCTCCATTCATTCTGCCATCCCAGCCTTCGGATTGCTCCGTTGTGGTGTATAATTGCTGTCCCCAACGGTTAAAAATGGTTAAACGGAAATTGGAAATTTCAGCCTTGATAAAATCTCCCGGCGAAAATTTTGGATTTCTGCCATCGGGTCTGAAAGCATTGGGTAAAAAGAGTTTCAGATTTTGAAATATCTCTATGGAATTGGAGTTGCAATAGCGGTATTGCAGCGAATCGGCTATCCCATCGTTGAGCATGGATCGGGGAAGTACCACCGCCTGCACCCGGTAGTCAAATTTCAGCCCAAGATTTTCGTAAAGTGATATCCGGTCGTAGTATAAAAGAGAATCGGCAGGAAGTTGAATCACCGAATCGGCATAACCAGGTATTTTCCGTAAAATCAGATATGCTATTACCGAGTCCGACAAACTTTGATATGCATTCCAATGCAGGAAATTGGTACGGCTGTCTTCGACCTTTCCACCCAGATGTATGGAGTTGGCCATATCGTACAGGTATGGAATAAAACAACTATCGAGCGCCACCATAGCATACCTGTACCATTTATCGTTGACCCATGCNGTGGAATCCCANCCCGAAACGACAGATGTATCGCCCTTTACCGGAATATATCCCATAAAAGTATATCCATTTTCATCCTCTGNCTNACGGCTAATGCCAACATAGCCATTAATCTTCAGCGAATCTATCAGNCACGAAATGCTGACACCTTTATTCTGATACACGGAAACCGAATATGCATCCAGGACATCCGGNTTGGGAGGATAATGTGCNGTAAAACACTGGGAACAACTCGTAGATACTTTTTTATCGGCANCCGATCCGGATANNGCTACAATGCGGAAACAATAAANACTATCCCGTTTAAACTCAAAACCNCCNGGNAAAGAAGTGTAATCGTAANTAGTATCCGTAGTGATTGTAAATAAAGAATCCGTTTTAGCNGATCTGTTCGNAAGATAAACTTCATAATGATTGAAGCCGGGAAAACGGTAGGCATATCTCCANTTAAGATNTATGGTCCGGNAACAATTTTCAAANCTTATCTTATCCAGAAAAANAGTTCCCCTTGCATCCGTAAGATTTGCTCCNTTGCTCCAGGAAGTATCGGTACCGGATAGTTTGTAAGCGACAATGCAATAATTCTGATTATTCGAACAGGGATTATTGCTTGCTTTTGTATCAACATATTCCCGGGAATTAATGCCGGTTATAATACCCAGGTCCGTAATAGCAGTTCCATAAGGGCCTTCTAGATGAGAGATTCGATACCCATCGGTATTGCTTGTATTGGGGGTCCAATAAATGTGCGACTGCCCGTTAACTACAACAATGGAATCCATAACAGGCGTTGGTATTTGCGCCAGCATCGTCAGCTGGCAAATACAAAACACCAAAACACCTATCCATCGTTTCATAACATTCCAATTTATTTGCCAGCCATCACCAGCCACATTTCTTCTTCGTTAAGATATTTCTGAGCCAGATCAAGCAGTTGCTGAGCCGTTATGGATCGGATAACATCAAGATAACGACGATAAAAATCCATATCTTCACCAAACTCCATNACTGTCCGGAAACGGTTACCCAATTCAAACGGACCNTCTATACCCCTGAGGAAACTTCCCAATACATAATTNCGTACCAAATTTAATTCTTTTTTCTTTATCGTTTCCTGTTGCAGTTTGTTTATTTCTGTTTTTATTTCTTCCACGGCATTATCAGCAACATCCGCTCCCACTTCAGAAACAATACGAAAGACACCTGTTTTTAAATATGAAGAATATGTGGAACCTATTCCATAAGTATATCCCTTATCCTCGCGTATGTTGGCCATCAGCCGTGAACCGAAATATCCTCCAAAAACAGTATTCAGAAACTGTAGCCCGGCATAGTCGGGATGAGTGCGGGTAACCCATGGCTTTCCCATTCGTATTGCCGACTGAACGGCATCGGGCATATTAATTTTATGATAATGTTCTGCATCGGGATGCATCTCATATTCGACAGAAGCTAAATTATTATCTTCCGTAAACCAGTCGTTGCCGCCGAAATGCTGATTCAGCAATTTTATGATGGTATTTTCTACCTTACCGGAAATAATCATGCGACAATGTTTCGCATCATAATGCTGGCGATGAAAATCTGCAAACACCGATTTATCAAGCTGATCAAAACTATCGAGATTCATTATTTTACCATAAGGGTGCGTTTTGCCAAACACGACCTCATCAAACTTTCTCCGGACGAGATATTTTACCTTCTGACTGTTGATGATATAATTCTGGCGTTCGCGCTGAAGAAAGACTGCCGTTTCATGCTCGGGGAAAAGGGGATGCTTGATCATTTCCTCCAGCACAGGCATAAGTTCGGGCAGATGTTTGTTAAGCGAGTATAATGTCAGGTATGCATTGTCCTTTGATGAACCGGTTTCGAGAAAAGCGCCATAGAAATCAAGTTTCTCGGCAATGTCCCCGGAAGAAAAGGTTGCAGTTCCTTCTTTCATCAGACTATTGACAGCATGAGCTACCAAACGTTGTGGCTGATACCACGAGCCGGCCGGAAATACCATATCTATTTTTACAACATCGATGATACCGGAATTGATGGAATATACCGGGATGCCGTTATCGAGCACGTGTTTTTGAGGAAGGATTAGATTAAATGAATCTACGCTTGTGATTCCCGGTTTTTGTTTTCGATTAAGATTTATCATGTCAGGATTTTTTTGCAAGATAATAAACTGCGGAACAATTTTCGGGAATGAATATACGCTGTGCTACCCGGCGCAGGTCTTCGGCACTTACTGCCATATAATGTTCCATTTCTTCGTTATATAGCGATGCATCGCCCATCAATTCGGCATAGGCAAGACCTATGGCTTTTTCCAGGACTTTCATTTCCGAAAATACGATCATGGATTCCATCTTGTTCTTTACTTTCTGAAGTTCACGTTTATTTATTGTTTCTTTCTGAAGTTTTTCCAATTCCAAAACAATCGCTGCTTCGGCTTTATCCATAGCTACGCCGCTCACTAATTTGCCAGAAATAATGAACAACCCTTCGTCTATATCGCCCGTTATCCAGGCATTGATTTCGGAAAATAAACGTTGTTTTTTAATTAATTCCTGCTCCAACCGGGATGAATCACCATCAGAAAGCACTTCTGAAAGTAAATCGGTAGGATAATAATCGGCATGAGAGCGGCTGCACATGTGATAAGCAAGATAAATAGCATCATACGGCACATTGCGTTCCACGGTTAAGGTGCGTTTTGTGGTTTGCGGAGGTTCAGCAGGTAAATTCCGGAGATATTCCCCGCCACGGGGAATCGGACCGAACCATTTTTCCGATAGTTGTTTTATCTCTTCCGTTTCCACATCACCGGCTACCACCATAATGGCATTGTTGGGATTATAATATTTTTGGTAAAACGCTTTTACCTCGTTAAGCTTGGCATTTTGAATGTGTGAAATTTCTTTACCAATAGTCGACCACTGGTAAGGATGAACTTTATATGCCAGCGGCCGAAGCAAAAGCCAGACATCGCCATAAGGCTGATTAAGATGACTTTCGTTAAACTCCTCGGTTACCACATCGCGCTGAACACGCAGGCTTTTTGGCGAAAAAGCAAGTTCGAGCATGCGATCGGATTCCAGCCAGAAAGCTGTTTCGAGGTTCGGTTTGGGAATAGTTAAATAATAATTGGTGATATCGTTGGTGGTAAAAGCATTATTTTCGCCACCGGCACATTCCAGCGGCTCATCGTAGTCGGGAATATTTGCCGAACCGCCAAACATCAAATGTTCAAACAGGTGAGCAAAGCCGGTTTTGTCGGGCTGCTCGTCGCGGGCACCCACATTATAAAGAATATTCATGGCAACAATGGGTGTGGACGTGTCGCGATGAACGATGACTTTTAGTCCGTTGGCAAGTATGAATTTATCGAATTGCGTCATTCGTTGGTTTTACTTTAGTTGTTATTTTTTACTAATCCGTGTCTAAAATACCTTGAAGTTTCTTGTTCGTTTTTCAAATTGTTTGTTTAAAACTTTTTATTGGGTCCGTTTAAAAATAATTCAGGCATGTGTAACTTTAGGTTACTTTAAGTGTTTTAATAACTCAAACGGGAAAAGAAAATAAAAATTACATTAGGGTTATAACAGAAAATGGCCTATTACGTTCCGGGTTTGGGAATTTACACGCAGAAAAGACCGTAATTTTAGATCAAAAAAACCTAATAAAATCCGTTCGTCAATAATATTTTCTTTCGTTCCTTGGGTGGTATAAATAAATTTTTTAATTTTGCCGTCCATTTTACATACTAAGTAACCCGATTCATTTAAAATATTTTCATCATGGCAAGAAAGACAAAGGAAATCTTTGATTTAATATTAAAAAAAAAGATTTAATAAAAATGGGAAAAAGGAACTCCAGGTGGGGACCGGTATCGAACACTGGGTTGCTTTCCGAAAATTTTCGTTAAGGCGAACAGGTATTGAAAAAGCCATGGGTTAGTGGTTCTTACGAATAAAATTATGCCGAAGGTTTATCCCGGGCCAAACCCCGTATTATTGTGGCGGTTGCCAAAATCGTGGAGTCAGACCCGAACCAATTAGCCCATTGACCGCGGCAAAAGCATTGTGTTTGGTGGCCGAATTGGCTAATGCTACCAACCGCACCAGTGGTGCCCAGGCAAATATGGTCAGTACTGATTTGACCGTTCTTCTAAACCCGGAGATACTTTTTTATGGGGTCTTGGACTTATCACATGGGGGACATCTTCGCACGGTTCGCCGGTAAATTCATCAGGTATTCTTTATATCCGTAGCTTATGGTGTAGAAGAAGAAACCCGGAGTGGCTTAAACTTACGATTAAAATGGTAAGAAGGGTTGCCCTGCGCGAAAAAACCAAGAACTTATCATTGCTGCGTGCCAATTCGCTTTATTCCACGCGCGGACTGGGGAATTTCAAGACGCATGCGCGAAAAATCGCCGATAAAATCTTGGAGCTATTATTGCATGGGCCGACATTGCTTCATCCTGCTTGGGTTTGATTGCCGCTGGATTGCCTTAACGATCCCCCTGCCCCTATTGCCACATCGTTACCACTACCACCCACAAAACCCTTCGTGGACCTCGCGGCGGTATGATTTTGATTGGAAAAGATTTCGAAAACCCATGGGGATTAAAAACACCAAAGGGTGAAACCAAGAAAATGTCGCAACTGCTCGACTCTGCCGTATTCCCTGGCGTACAAGGCGGCCCGCTGGAACATGTTATCGCAGCCAAAGCCGTTGCCTATGGCGAAGCTCTTTCCGACGAATACATGGATTATATTCTTCAGGTAAAGAAAAATGCAGCCGTAATGTCGAAAGCTTTTGTCGATAAAGGCTACCATGTTATTTCCGGAGGCACCGACAATCACCTGATGCTTATTGACCTGCGCACCAAATTCCCGAACATCACCGGTAAATTAGTTGAAAATACATTGGTAAAAGCCGACATCACTGTCAACAAAAACATGGTTCCTTTCGACAGCCGTTCACCGTTCCAGACTTCGGGATTGCGCGTTGGCACGCCTGCCATTACCACCCGTGGACTGAAAGAAGAGCAAATGCCTGTGATAGTTGATATGATTGACGAAGTAATCAGCGATATCGAAAATGAAGGCGTTATTGAATCCGTTAAAAAACGGGTAAATACAATGATGGCCGATTATCCGTTATTTGCTTATTAATAATTCCTCCATACCCGGGTTTCCGGTATGAAGAAAATACAAGATAAACATTCCACCCCAGACCATCCGGGATGGAATGTTTTGTTTTAAAAAATACCTATCGAAAAAATGATAAAAACCATCTGTGTATTTTGCGGTTCGAGCATGGGAAATAATGGCGTCTACCGCCGCAAAGCCGAAGATTTCGGACAAATGCTGGTAAAAAACAACATCAACCTTGTGTACGGCGGAAGCAANATCGGGNTGATGCACGCCCTTGCCGATACTGTTCTGGATTNAGGCGGAAAAGTTACCGGAGTTATGCCCCGCCATCTGGCTGATAAAAACCTCGTTCATCAACATCTTACCGAAATGCACATCGTTGGCAGCATGCACGAACGGAAAGCCCTGATGGCCGAACTGTCGGACGGCTTCGTTGCTTTTCCGGGCGGCTTTGGAACACTCGACGAATTGTTCGAGATNTTATCATGGAATCAGTTGGGTATTATTCAAAAACCTTGTGCCCTCCTGAACATTGACGGTTATTATAACCATCTTCTTGACTTCCTCAACCATTGTGTAAACGAAAANTTTATCCGCNCCGAACACCATCATAATCTTATCGTGGAAACCGACGAAAACCTCCTGCTCGAAAAAATGCTTGCCTTTGTACCTTTGCGTGTAAACAAATGGATTGACCGGCTTAAGGAAATGGGCTGACCTTTCCCTGTTTCAAACTGAATTTAATTCACCTTTGAGCTGAATAGCATTCACCTTTGGACTGAACAGCATTCACCTCTGAGCTGAATAGCATCCACCTTTGAACTGGATAGCATCCACCTTTGAGCTGGAGAACATTCAACTTTGAACTGAACAGCATTCACCTTTGAGCTGGATAACATTCAACTTTGAACTGAATAGTATTCACCTTTAAGATGAACAGCACCACCTTTAAGGTGGATAGCATTCACCTTTGAGCTGAATAGCACTCACCTTTTTACTGAATCAATGCTGTTAAAAACCGGATTAATTCATTTTTAAACCAAATTTATTTTGTACTTTTGTGCTATGGCAGAAAAGAAACTTCCGGTATCATGGTTTAAAACCATGGGGCAGGATTTTTTGAATTGCCAATAACAGTTATGTTCTATTCACAAAAAACAAAAAAAATGAAAACACTGGATAGTTATAATTTTAAAGGTAAACGGGCATTAATCCGTGTTGATTTTAATGTACCCCTGGATGAATCCCAAAAAATTACCGACAGCAACCGCATTGATGCGGCCATCCCTACGGTCAAAAAAATAGTAACCGCTGGCGGTTCGGTTATACTGATGTCGCATCTTGGACGCCCCAAAGCCGGTCCCGAAGACAAATTTTCGCTGAGGCATATTGTTGATTATTTATCCCAAAGCCTCGGTATCGCAGTTAAATTTGCCGACGACTGTATAGGTGAATCCGCCATCAAACTTTCTGCCGGATTAAAGCCCGGCGAAGTGCTGTTGCTCGAAAATCTCCGCTTCTACAAAGAAGAGGAAAAAGGAGATATAGAATTCAGCAGGAAATTAGCCGCTCTTGGCGATTGCTATGTTAATGATGCTTTTGGCACGGCCCATCGCGCCCATGCTTCTACAACCATCATTGCACAGTTTTTTCCCAACGATAAAATGTTTGGCTACCTGATGGAAAACGAGGTAACGGCTCTGAAAAAAGTGCTTGAAGATACCCGGCATCCGTTCACAGGTATTTTAGGCGGAGCCAAAGTTTCGAGTAAGATACAAATCATCAATCATCTGATGGATAAAGTGGACAACCTGATTATCGGTGGCGGTATGACGTTTACGTTTATCAAAGCCATGGGTGGCGAAGTCGGAAATTCCCTGATAGAAAATGATTTTCTGGAATTAGCCAAAAACACACTCGAAGACGCCAAAAAAAGAGGCGTAAATATCTACCTTCCCGTGGATGCCATTGATGCCAGCGCTTTTGATAATAATGCCGAACGCAAACTAACTAAAGTTGATGAGATACCTGCCGGATGGATGGGCCTGGACATCGGACCGGAAACCGTTAAGTCATTTGACGAAGTGATTACAAAATCGAAAACTATCCTTTGGAACGGACCTATGGGCGTATTTGAGATGAGCAATTTTGAAACCGGAACCAAGGAAATTGCCCTTTCCATCGCCAGGGCTACCGAAAAAGGAGCCTATTCATTGGTCGGCGGTGGCGATTCGGTATCGGCGATCAACAAATACCATTTAGGGAAAAAAGTCAGCTATGTCTCCACAGGCGGCGGAGCCATGCTCGAATACATGGAAGGCAAAGTGCTGCCAGGCGTAAA
>JGI20225J20221_1002875_pt1 | contig 11599 bp, 3 predicted proteins | sample BioMet4_FD_20221 | JGI IMG/M metagenome (IMG submission 20221) | reverse complement strand
ACCCCCCGGCGGTTTCGCGTCGCGACCGCAGGCTTGGGTGGGAGCGACCCTTTCTTTGCGGCATAGCGCTGGCGGGCTTATGCTGCAGCGGGGACATGGTTTATTGCACCGAAAAAAAAGAGGATGCGCCGCGGTTGCCGTGACAGGTTTCCCGAGAAGGAGGAGCTGGCTGGCGTTGGATTATGGAGTCGTGTTGCTTTTCGGCCGCAGACCTGTTTTTCCTGTATAAAGTGCCTTTTCTCCCGGTGAGATTTATAAGCGATACCGGCGGATTTCCGGCCTCCAGGCAGAGGAATACGATAATTTTCTGGAAAGAAATAAGCCTTTATTCCTTTTCTTTTAATCAGAGATTTACTTGGGGAAAATTTAATATTTGAGATTTATGAAAGAAGCCGAAAGACACAGAAAAGAGATTAGAACGGGCAAGATGGATGAATTTTGTCATTTTTCTTCCTGTTCCGTATGCTGCGGGGGTTATGCCTGTGGTTTATTTCGAGAGAGTGCGGGATCCTGTTCAAATTCCACGGGGGATATGGGAGCCGATATCGGTCTGGCGCTCGCGGCCCGCTTTGCTTTCGGGCGTCTTTTATTATTTTCTTCGCGTCACTGCGTAAATTCCCTGAAAAAGATCTTTTTCTAAAAAAGGAGGCTGAAAAATAATTAGATGAGACTGTTTTTTCTGCTTGTCCCAGCCGATGTTTTTTTTACTCTTTCTGGCGTGCGGGAGACTCTTCAGCCGCGTCTAGGGATTTTTACGGAGTCCCCGGATCCTTATCTTTCTATATCGCCGCCGGAACTTGCCGGTTATTAATTCCGAAAAGCCGGGGCTGGTCCCCCGCCCCTGAAAGAAAAACAAAAAAAGATCTTAGTCAAACGGGCTGCGGGATGTAATCCGTAGCCGCGGCTTATATGCCTGCCGCAGGGAACTGCGGCCGGCGATACCGAGAAGCTGAGAGAACTGGCGGGTAAATGAACGGCGAGATCCCGGCCCTGGGAAAGTCTGGACGACGATTCCGGAATAGATCCCGGTCTGATAGAATATTTCGCCGCCAGGCACAAGCCAGAAAAGCGCTCAGAAAGGCGGCCGGAGCACTGTTTTAAAAACGGAGAATTAGAAAAAGCTCTGGTCCCTTTCCTCTGAAGTTTCGGCGAAGGACGGCGGGTTCAGATCTTTTATGAAGTCTCTCCGGGATTACTTCACTTCTGAAGAATACCGCGGGATACTCCGCGAAGCGGCGAAACGCAGAAAATTACGTCCCCGCGATTTTTATTCCGTTAAGGCCTGACGACGGGAAACAAAGGCTCAGGATAATAGGTAAAAAATCTGGCCGAAGCCGGGGGAAGCGGAAGGTCTATATAGAGGGCCTCAGACTGCTCTGGGCGGAAAAAATTACCGGAGAAGAGATCTCTTTTTCTTATCCGGACGGCATCCCTTCGGGAAAGAGGGAGATAGCCGTCTGCACTTCCAGGGGCTGTTCGGAGACCGTATACGCGGATATGAATGTGGTCAGGAAGACTATGCCGGAACTCGTCTTCAGCGACGCCGTTTATATTTCTGATTCCGGCGCGAGCTCCGCCGAAAGCGACGGGAACGGCATTATGAGTTTCGGCAAGAAGACCGTAATAAACGGTAATTCCGTGTCCAAACTGAGATTCACTGTAACTAATGCCGGCGAGAGGCCGGCCGAGGGGCTGAGGCTCGTCATGAAAGTGAACTGCTCTCAGGGGATCGCCGGGCTTACTTACGGTTACGACAAGGCTGTCGGCTCTCTTAAGCAGAACGAGAGCAGGACGGTGACGGTGGATTTCGAAACCGATTACGGTTTCAAAAAGAGGGATATAACGCTGGAATTTTCCCCTCTGGCGGACGGGCCGTATAAACCGGCGGGGAAAGCTTTTGTGCTGTTCGGCGGGGGACATAAATGCGTCGCGGCGAAAAAAATATATAAAAAGAAATAAAAAGGTAGTCTGAAATGCTTGAAAAAAAGGAAAAGTCCGGGCTGGTGCTCGAGGGAGGCGCCAAACTGGGAGTATATTCGGCCGGCGTGGTCGACGTGCTCATGAAGCAGGGCATAGTGACGGACGGAGTGATCGGCGTGTCGGCGGGGGCTATCATAGGTCTGAATTACGCTTCGTGGCAGCGCGGCCGCAGCATAAAAATGAATATACGGTACTGCCGTGAGAAGAAATTCATGAGCTGGCGAAGTTTTCTGGAGACAGGTAATATAGTGGACACGCAGTTCTGCTATCACGATATCCCGGACAGGCTTATCCCTTTCGATCACGGGAGTTTCGAGAGATCCGCGACTAAATTTTACGCGGTGTGCACTAATATCGAAACCGGAAAGGCGGAATATGTGCTGTGCGGGGACGCCAGAAGCAAGGTCGAATATATAAGGGCCTCGGCTTCTATGCCTTTCCTGTCCAATATAGTGGAGATAGACGGGAAGAAACTCCTTGACGGCTATCTGTCCGATCCGATCCCGCTCAGGCGTTTTCAGGAAATGGGTTACGGAAAGTGCATAGTGGTTCAGACGAAGACGGCCGATTACCGCGAGAAACCGGAATATATAACCATGTCCAGATTGTTTTACCGGGAATATCCCAATCTTATAAAAGATTTCGAAGAAAACAGCGCGCTGTATAATGAAACGCTGGAGTTTATAGACAGACAGGAAAAGGAAGGGAAAATCATCAGGATAAGGCCGAGCAGGAAGATGGACATCAGCAAGACGGAGCACGATCCCATGAAGATACATGAAGAATAAAGGCCATGTATAATCTGGGGAAAAAAAGACGCTTCCCGGCCGTCTGGAAGAGATCAGGCTTTTTCCTGGGCTGATCGTGTTTCCGGCCCGGAATGCGGGCCGCAGCGGTTTGTAATTATCCGTAAAATTAGTAAAATTAATTAAGCTAGCTTTACGGGAAGGTCGGGACGAAAAATGAAAAAACTTTCTTTTGATAATAATATTGATCCTGTGTGTCGGCTTTTGCCGGGGGATACATGCTTTTATCTCAGGCAGATACCGACTTAAACTCATTAATAAGGGTCTACGCCACCGCTAAAAGCGACAATCCAAACGTGGATTACAGCTTGAGGAAGCATATAATTTTCTAGACGGAATCCTATACGCGGGCCGGGGGTACGAATTCGGGTGGAAGTCCGTCGACGCTCTGGAATATCTTACGGACGCCGCCCCGGCAAATGCCGGGTTTTGGGTGAATGCGGGGGGGAGCTTGGGAAAAGTCAATATGCTCAAAAAGATCTTGAAGAACAATCCCCCGGGAACCTGGAAGCGCCGCGCGAACTCATGATAAATATACTTGCTTCCGTCGGCGACCGTCCCGATTCCCTGGCTTGATCAGGTTATCCGCGTGGTGAACACAGACCTGCCTTCCCGGGGGACTCAGCGGGGCGGAATGCTTATTACGCCGTGCTGGCCCAGCTTTCCCGCGCGTCGGCCTCTTCCGGGTCCCCGTGGGCTGGAAGTCCGGGAATAAGCTTTAATCAATCTTTAAAATCAAATCGGCCGAGAAATTTCTTGGAAAACGGCCGTTTTTCTCCCGGCGGCCGCTAAAAAAATGGCCGGGAACTCAACGACAGGGGGGCGAGCAGCTGCTGAGCGAATTTTATCCCGTAATACAGCCGAGAAAGGTTCCGACCAAAACTGCGGGTCCTCGCCGGAACAGGCCGTGAAGGAAGCCTTTCAAAGATAATGGACAACCGTTAAGCGCGGCCGAAGGACCTTTTCAACTCCATGCTCGCTCAGGGCCGCCGAATTCAGAAAAGCCGTAGAGACCTTATCCCTCAAAGGGAAATGTGGCGCTTTTCCTCTAAAAAATACGACGCGCCAGGGCTTACTATTCCGAGCGCGGCTGAAAAATTATCCCGGACTTATAGACCGCGAAGAGAGGGCTGGCCGAGACGACTTCCAGGAAGGGCGTTTTTTCGATCGCCGGCGGTCTCGGGATCAAACGACTCCCGCGAGCAAAAAAGAAATTCCAGAAAGCTTTTTTATCGAAGCTTACGATCTTTCTCTGCGAATAACCGATTCCCGGGTTCCGAAGCGGGCGTGCCCCCTTATTTCGGGTGGGGTGTGTTTCGTGCTTTTATCGAAAAAAGACAAATTTTTAATAGGGGAGGACCTACGCTCTGAAGGCGGGCGTGGAAATAGCCGCGGCTGCGCGCCAAGGTCGAAGAACAGCAAAAAGATCCCTCGAACTCGAGCCTTTTTTTTAAGGATTCCTGGCCCGCGGCCTCTGAAATATTATCGGGATTCCCCTCTCGTCAAAGTCCATAAAAACGACCGTTATATGAAGGAAGGGTTCTTGAGTTTTAGGAGGGGATATGAAAAAAGATAAGAATAACCCGTGGCGGGCGCCTGCGGGCCGCATGGGGCGGGCAGTTATCGCTGAAATTTAAAAAATTCAGGCCGCTGCGAACTTGCCGGCGCCAGTGATATATTCGGAATTTCAGCAGATCGGATAATTTTCCTGAGCTTCTGAAAAAAAGCGACTGCCGCGATAGATTTCTCCTCTGCCGGCTTTCCGCCGTCGGCTTTTCGCCCGTTGACTTGCGCGGCCGGCCGGGCGTTTCTTTTTCGTGTGCGGAGTGACCGGTTTACTGGAGGCAGACGGATCGGCTAAAAAGAGCGCCGTCCGCCGTCCGGTGGTTCTGGTCTCCTAATATGAGTCCCGCGGTAATCTTTCCATCGCCATGTGCCGCTTTTCGCGGCCCGGGGGCTTGCCCGGGGTTCGATATACATATCCATGAAACGCCACCATGAAGGCGAAAAAAGATATCCCTTCCGGCACGGCTCTGCGGCTCGCCGGCGGAAGATAAAAGAAGCCGCCCGGGGATCCGACGTTCCTATAACTCAGCGGCCGATAGCGAATAGGCCCGGTAACTAGCCGGGCCGGCAGTAGTAAATAACTTTCCGCCCGGGCCGAAGGCCGCGTAGGTAATTAGAACTTTTTCCCCACCGGCGGTAATTCCGGCGGCGGGTTAACTCCGGCTTCCGCCCTCCGGGCCCTTTCTTTGGTCGTTTTCCCTGAAAGGTGCTTCTTTTTATATTTAGGCGGCGTTCTTTTGGGATTAAAGAAACTGATTCAGGCCGGCGTTTTTGATTTTTCTCTTTTCGCCGCCGTTTTCTCTTTGACGGCGCGGGCCCTTCTTTTTTTTTTTGCCCAAGCCGTGGGTTCCGCTTTTTTTCGCCGGAGTGCTGGTGCTATAATATAATAAATATATTTATAGTTTTTAGGGGGCCCCTGCTGTGTTAAAATTTCTTTTCCGGTTTGGTAAACTGAGGGGGTCACTTTTTTGGGACGGGGCCGGGTTTTTTTAATTACCGTTGGGGGATAGCAAACGAACCCATGGGAAACCAGAATTAAAATTCGCTAAGAAAAGGAGGTGCGCCGTTCCGCCGCGGGGTCCCTTGGGGAATTTTAGCCCCGGGAGTTTAAATTTAAACCCGCTTCTTTGGCTGCCCCCCTGTTCCCGTGTATTTAAAAAAGTGGGAAAGTCGCGGTTCCGTTTTTTTTTTTCTTTCCAGGCCTCGGCCCGTTGGTTTGTTCCGGCCCTTTTTTTTTTCGTGTGTCCTGGGTAGGGGCTTAGCCGGGTTTTTTTTCCGATATAAGCATCCTATATTTTTCGGGGGCCCCCGGGGGGGCGGCCCGCGAGGAAATGAAATAAACCCCGAGGCCCTGGGCCGGAAGTTGGCTGCCCCGCGGATAAGCCGCCGGGGCCGGAAAAGAAAAAGAATATCCCGCCTTTCACCCCGGGGGGAAAAAAAGAGGTTTCCCGGGGGTTCCTTCAAGTCCGGTTTTTTTCACAAGAACCGGGGCCCCTGCGGGGCCCGCGGAGGTCCAAAGCTTGCCGCCCGGGAAAGGGGCCATGGTTCGGGGTTCCCCTTTATGGTTTGTTTAATTCAGCGGCTGAAAAAAAATTTTTTGGCGTAGGGAAAATTCCCCCCTTATTAACGGCTCCTTAAGAAACCGGCGGGGTTTTTTTGCCCCTTTGAAGTTGCTTGGAAACTTCCCCGTATCGTTTTGTACCGGCCGGGGCCCCGGGCCGGTGGCTGGAAGTTATTCCATAACTCGGGGAAAACTTGTCGGTTCCCCAAACCGGGGACGGGCTTTTTAAAAAAATTCCGGGGGGCGGTTTTTTTTTTTTCGCCTTGATATGCCTTCCGGGGCCCGATTTCCCTGGGGAAGAAAAGAACCTCCTAAGCAAGCCTTGGTTCCGGCCCTTTTTTGTTTTAAATTTGGGACAAAAACGGGGTAATTTCGGTTTCCAGCTACAGCCCGGCCCATACGAGGTGGCCGCGATGAAAGGTTATTTTGGACACCTCCGTCGGTGGGATCTTTTGCCCAAAAACTTTAAATAACATTGAAGATGAAAAGGGGTTTTTGTTTATGATAAAAAGGAAAAATGGCAGATTTTGGTTGTTTTTCGAGGGCCCGTAACCCGCGGAGGGCCCCGGGATTTTCCCTTTCACTTTCTTTTTTTTTTTTTGCGGGACCTTTTTGCCGGGGGATGGGTGTTCAAAATTTTCTCCTTTTTGAACCTGGGGAAAAAACGCCCGGGGGGCCCCGGGGGAGGATCCTCTGGGGGGTCCTTTTTTTCCGGGGTTTTTCCCGGGCCGCCGGGGTTCCTCTTTTTTTTTCCCCGAGTTCGCTGGAGTTTCCAAATTTATGATTTTTCTTTACGATAGGGGGGGGGTAACCGGGGGCCCGACCCGGGTGGGTCAAAAGCCCGGCTGGGGACCGCGGGGGGAAGAACCGGGGGAAAAACAACGGGGCCGGGGGAACCAGAAAAAAAAATTCGGGAAGACGGGTTTCAGGGGGTTTGAAAGAGCACAGTTTTTTTGCTTCCACTTGTCAAAGTCTTTGGGGGGGAAAATACAAAAATAACCTTTTTTCCGTCTCCCCCCGGTGGGAATAACCCAATCAGCAAGAAAGAACCGTCTCCCCCCGGGTAAAGGAAGATACTGAAGCAGAAAACCCCGTTTTTTCCATGCAGGAAGAATTTATAGTTAAACCAATTTTCTCCCTGAGCCCCCCTTGAACTATTCCATATCAGGCGTCGGCAAGCCTGCCGGAAAAGAAGAGCCGGCAGGGAAAAAAGGCCCCGTCCCCGCGCCGGTTCAAGTTCCAAGATTCCCGGCCGGCGAGCAAGGGCCTGTCAGACAGGAACGGGTTTTTCCCGCCGCCCGGCCGGGCGCGAAGAGGCAAAGTTGGGAAGAAAAAAAGAAAGCCCGAGCCCCGGCGGCGCCAGGCCCCGGTCCCGCGCCCCAAAACTTTCCTCCAGACCTTTGCCGCCCCTTTTCTGTCCCTAAGAAAACCCTCAGGCCTCCCCGTTTCCCCGGCAAGGCTCGGGTGGAAAGAAACCTTTTTTCCTCCCGAATAATCGCTTATTCTACCAAGCGCTTTCGACAAGCCGCGCCGCACAGCCGTTCCGTTTTGCGGCCCGCGCAGGCCGTTTTCCGGGAGGCGTTTTTTTGCGGGGAAGTCAGGACTCAGAGAGGAAAAAAGATTGGGGAAAAAAAAGAAAAGAAGATAACGCGCAGGAAAGAAGCAGAACTGCCTAAAACCCCGGCTCGACCCCTCTTCCGTTTCCGAAGCAAAAAACAGAAAAAAAGAAAAACTAAATAACACGAAAAGAAGCAAAAACGCGCAAAGGTTGACCGGAAATAAAAAAGAGAAAAACCGGAAAAGGCGAAGAAACCGGCGCTTTTTCAGGAAGGGCGCGGGGGGAGGTTCCTTTTTCTGGAAAATTTTTCGTTGCCGTGGTCAGTCAACCTTCCGCTCAACCCTTCTTTCAATTTTCCAAAGCTCTTTCATAATAAGGGCCCCACAAACCGATTTCGCGGCCAGGGCGCCCGCTGGTCACACGGGTTTTTTTTCAATGAGAAAGGTAGCCGGGAAAAATGGTTCCCTACAATTCCGCGTGTCTGGATAACGGAGATTCAGGAAAACGGGAAAAAACTAATGTTCGGTCAAAATATTATCGCTTCCGGGCTTGGCTCCTTTGATTTATATCAATTTCCGTGCCGAAGAAAACCAGCAAACATTTCGGATACGAACAAAACTGTTTCTCCGTCACTACTTTGGGGTTTTGAAAACTGTTCCTTCCATGGTGGACGCCGGCTTTGTGGGCGCAGAACGCGCGTGAAAAGAACTCGAAGATAATTAATTTTTTTTTTTTTCGACGAAGAAAAAGAGAATAAAGGCCGCTTTTTAATTATCGAACGAATATTTTACATCTCCTATAGAGGTTGATGACGCGAAAACAAGGCCCCTTTCCTGTGCGAAATTTTTCGTCGAATTTTTAAAAGAAAACGACAAACCAGATATTCTGCCAACTTCCTGTCCTCCCCGTGCATAAATGCTTTCTCGGCCAATAGAGGACGCCCTCCGGGTTTTCGCAGAAAGTAACGCCAGGGAAATATAAGTTCCACACATGAGGCTTTTCCCCACTGGGCGGAGCAATATTCAACCATATATCAAACCGGGTCAATGGCCAACGGCATAGAATCTTCAACGAAGTCCTGGGAGTAATAACCGTAATGCTGGCGCAGGGGAAGAAGTGTCCCTGGAAGGAAGCCGAAGAAAGATTTTTTTAAAGAGATAAATACGCCTTCGGGATGGTTACTGGGTACGAAGAGCAGCGAACCGCACGGGAGGATTTCTTCTGGAAAGTGCTGGCTTGGGGAACCTAAAAAGACGGTCTGCCTCTGGCGCGCAGCTTACCCGAAGGGACGATATAAAAAGAGGCCGAAAACATGGTTCCCTTGCCCTGAAAAAGGTGGGCCCTGGAAACAGGCTAGGCGTTTTCTGCTCGCCCGGGGGGATGCGGGGTCGGCGGCGAGGGGTTCGCCCTGTATAATGATTTTCCCAAGACCAGTTCGAAGGATTACGGGTTTAATTTCGCGTTCCCCTGGCAAGCAATGTGGGGTTTTCACCCCACGAGATAAAGGCCAATAAGAAACTTTTAGCCGCTGGTGAGAGGAAATGCGGGCCAGGGTGGCCTCTTGGAAAGCGGGGATCACGGAAGCGGGTCCGTTGGTCGGGCCGGGACTAGGCTTCCCCTTTTCGACCTCAACGAAAGAAAGGGACTTTTTAAAAATTCGGCGTAAGGGCTCTTCAGGGGATTCGGAGTCCAATTTACGGCTTGAAAATAATTTACGAGGTTCACTACGTCTCCCTGCCGCGGCCCCCTTCGCGCCCGTTTTCGAACTATCGACCGGGCTTTGAAGGAATTAACCTAAAAGGGCGGAAAATTATGGGGCCGGAAAAAAGGAAGTTTGGCCCCCGGCGAAAAACGGGAAAAAAAACAGCCCGGTTTTCCTAAAAAGTCATAGAACGGAGAAAAAGAAAACCGGGCGTCGCCCGGCGCAAAAAAAAGGTTTAGAAAAAAAACGTTTCCCTCAAAGCAGCCGTGTGTATGATTCCCAAGGAATAAGAAAAAACAATTAAATTTTCCTTTTTCTTTTACGGGGAAGGAATATATAAACCTCCACGGTTGGCCGCCCACCCTCGAATTTTATAAGGCAAGGTCCCAAGGGCCGATGGAAGGTTTCTTTTTTTTTATAATGCGGGGGGCAAGGGGCTGACCGATGTAATATCCGGCCTATTAACCGTTCCGCGACGATGTGAAAAAATGGATTGTTTCCTCGCCAGGCTCAACCAAAGGAAATAAGTAAAAAAGATGCGGGCCCATTAAAATGAAAATTCTTGTCCTAAGAAAAAAGTCATCTTAAAAAAAGATCTTTTTTTCGGCCGAACAAGAATTTTCCTTTCCGTCCCGGACCCGTTTAAACCAAGAGTTTAATTGCAACAAAAGGCGGCCCATCCTTTTATCCGCGGAAACCTTTATTTTCCCACCCAGCGACAGGCGGGCGGGGGTTTTTTTTTTTTCGCATCATATCTTTTCAAAGGATAAAATTCCACCAGAAAAAACGGTTGGGATTTTCCTGCGGCAGTTATACTTTTGTTTCTTTTTTTATCAAGGTAAATGCTCGAAATATCCGGAAACAATACCTATGTACTGAAAAAAGAATAAGCCAGCGCTTTTTAAAGGATATTTTCCTTTCGGCAACGTCCCTTTCACGAAACTTAAGAATCCGAATTATACAACTATTGAATGGGTTTTCCTCCATTCCATCCTGTCCCGGGTCGAACGTCGGTCCCTTTAACGGCCGCAGCAAGAAAACTTTTTTTGAGAATAGCCAATGAAAATTCTACGGAGTCCCTCTGGTGGAGAGCTGCGCGGAAAATTCCTGCTTCAATGATCTTCCAGAAACTGGAGAGCAAGCGAATAAAACAACCAAAAATAAGGAAAAGAAACGGGTTCCCATACGTTAAGCAGAATGGGCGGACGAAAAAGTGGACCTGCCCGCTTGGGCCAATGAACCGCCGAGCCAGGTCCGGCATTCAGGAATAGTTTTACGAATATCCCGGCCGAACGCGGTTCATATTACGCCCGATCCGAAAATGGTTTTCCAGGGGAAAAGTTGGTTCCAAGAATTCGATAGAAAACGCTTATAAAGTTTTTCCGGGAAAGGGGGATTTTTCAGGGAAAATACTGCCTTGGGGTTACAAGGAAAGTCTAAACGAAAGGGCTTAATAACGCTGTGTTCTTTCGGTGGAAGGAAACAACGGGCATAAAATAGGGGAAATCCCGGCGGAACGAGCAGAGAAGAAAAATGCTTTTTTACGCGTTTTTTAATCGCTGCCCAGCAACGAAAAAAGATTACCGGGACTGGGCCTTCCGGCCTTTTTCGATAAGTAAAAATCATAGTTGGGAATGGGGGCGTCAACACGGGGAAGTTCTGGGTTTCCGAGACCCCGCCGGAAAGGGGGGGGCGCGTTTTTCTGCGCAAGGCCGGTCCCCGCGGCGGAGGCGGATTTCCTTCCCCGGCAAGTACGAAAATGATCCCCTTGGAGGGATCGATGAAAAGCTTGTTCTATATTAATACCTGTTTTGTGTTTTCTTGGGCCAAGCTTGCAAGGTCCACGGCAAAAATAAACTTAATATGCTCGGTCAACGGAAAAATCCGCATGGAAGCGGGTCAAGGTCCTCTTTTTCGGAAATAACGACGAAAAGAACGCAACCGCGACAGAAGCAGGGCCGTCCGCCGGTTAATACGAAAACGGCGGAAAAACTGAAAAAAGGGCGCTGAGGGAAGGAAAAAACGGCCCGGTTTTCTTTACAAGATTCAATGCCGCGGACCAAGGCCGGCGTCGACGCGACGCGTGGTTCTCAAGGGGATAAATAAGTTCCGGTGGATGAAAAAATTAACAACAAGATTCCCTTTTCCGAGGATAATTTTTCGGCCGGAAAGTTTTTAATAAATGTGAAGTCGACGGGTGTGGGTGAATGAACGGCCGCCCTCGTCCCATTCCCGCTCTTTTTAAAGAAATAAAAATATGGTTGGAAAAAGGCCGTCCACGGTACCCGGGCGGGGCCGGGGCGGTTGGTAATTCAGCAAAAGGCCGGCCGGAGGACGTTCAGCGCTTTCGGCCGACGCTTTTCCCCCGTGTTTTTTGGGGCGCAAAAAATTCTTGTTGGGTTTCCCCCGCTCGTTTTCTCGAGCAG
>JGI20225J20221_1002874_pt1 | contig 11608 bp, 10 predicted proteins | sample BioMet4_FD_20221 | JGI IMG/M metagenome (IMG submission 20221) | reverse complement strand
CAGGATTGCCGATGTAAAAAATATGGGAGAGCATTATTGCGGCACCATTTCGGCCGGCCTGTTTATCAAAGAGTTTTCTGAAAACCTGCCGTGGATTCATCTGGACATCGCCGGAACAGCGTGGGTGGACAAGCCGGTGTTTGAACATCAGGCGGCCGGCGCGACCGGCGCGGGGGTTACCACGCTGTACGATCTGCTTAACACCGATGAAAGGGGCGGTGGGCAGAAAATATAACGTGACATTTCATAACGAAAATAAGAGAATGGGGGATAAAATTGAACAGTGAAAAAATCCTTTTAAATGATGGGAACAGCATTCCAAAGATCGGATTCGGAGTCTATAAAATTGACGGGCAGCATATGGCGGAATCCATCCGTGCGGCGTATGCCGTCGGATATCGGCTTTTTGACACGGCTTCTTTTTATAAAAATGAAGAATATCTGGGAAGTGCGCTGAAAACGCTGAATATCCGCCGGCAGGATGTTCAAATCGCCACAAAAGCGTGGACAAGCGAAATGGGCCGTCAGGGTGTGAAAGACGCGCTGCACAGAAGCCTTGAAAAATTGCGGACGGACTATGTCGACCTCTATTTTATTCATTGGCCGGTAAAGGATCAGGAACTGCTCCGGGAATCATGGAAGTCGATGGAGGAACTGAAAGACGAGGGGCTGGTGCGTTCCGTGGCGGTCTGCAATTTTAAGCCTCACCATTTGCGAACCATTGAGGAAGGACATAAATATCTGCCTGTTATCAACCAGATCGAACGCCATCCGCTGCTGACGCAGACGGAGACAATCGGCTATGGCCGCGGAAAAAATATCGTGACCGAGGCATGGTCGCCGCTGATGCGCGGAAAAAAGGTCATGGAGCTGGATGTGGTTCGGCGGCTTGCCGAAAAATACGGAAAAACCCCGGCGCAGATCATTTTAAACTGGGATATTCAGCAAGGTGTGGTGCCGATTCCGAAATCCACCACACCGTCCAGAATTGAAGAAAATATCGATGTATTTGATTTTGCTCTTACACAGGAGGAACTGTGCGAAATAGACGCGCTGAACCGGGACGAGCGCTCCGGAAAAGACCCGGACAATTATGAGTATTAGAGAAAACAGGAGCCGTGCCCGAAGGGCACGGCTCCTGTTTTTTGGGGACTCTATCGAAAATAATGTGCAATCAAAGTGTAGAATCTGCAGAATTTAATCCTGCGGAAAAATTTCTTTGACCTTTTGCGCGACCAGTTCCGCCATTTTCCGGTGGCCCGCCCGGGTGTAATGCAGACCGTCCTCCGGACCGACTTCCACGCTTTTGCCCGGATTGAGAAAGTGGATGGCGTTCCGTTTTGCAACCTGCTCATACTCGCCGGCCAGGAAATTGCTGTTTTCCATTCCGTCGCCGAACATCAGGCACCAGTCCCGGTTGCCCACGTTTGTAATGGGAACCGGCGCGATCAGGAGTATCTGCGGGGCGCTCCCCGCGTTGTCGGATTCCGATTTCAAAATCGTTTTTATCAGATTTTCCATACCCCACGCAATGTCGCATACGGGAAGGGAAAAGCGCTTTTTCAGATCGTTCGTTCCCAGCATGATCACGACCAGATCCAGCGGCTTATGGCTGTCCAGGCAGGGCAGCAGATAGGCCTTTCCGTTTTTATGTTCTTCAATCGGGTCATCCCAGACGGTGGTTCTGCCGCCCAGCCCCTCTTCTATTACGTAATAGCCGTCGCCGAGAAGTTTTTGAAGCAGGCCCGTCCACCGAATATCCCTTGTGTATCTCCCCGTCATTCCCGGCTTGAGTCCGTAGGTATTGGAATCGCCGTAGCAAAGAATGTTTTTCATATTCCCGGTTCCCTTCTGCTTCTTTTGCTCCATTGTACTGCATTTTTTCAATAAAACAATAGAAAAATGAAAATTTATTTCTTATTTACAGTAATGACCGACGATTTTCGCCATAATGTCCCACTGCTGTTCCATCTCCTCAACCAGCTTGAACTGCGTGCGGGCGCGGTCAAGGTTGTGGCCTTCACGGCTGATTTTAAAGTAGATGTCGCCGGCGAGATAGTCGGCCAGAAAGCGGATGCCGCATTCGAGCGTCATCATCTTTGCGCCGTCGGGCAGGCTTTGTATTTCGGCGTTGGTCAGCACTTTTCCCGCGACTTCCAGAAAGCCCCGGGTATAGGCTTCAAACAGGCCGATATCGAAATGTACCTTGGAAAGGTCCTGCTCGTCCTCCGCCGCCGTGCTCGCGCCGAAGCGGATGGAGTCGCCGAAGTCGTACAGGGAAAGCCCGGGCATGACGGTATCCAGATCGATGACGCAGATGCCCTTTCCGGTTTCACTGTCGATCAGCACATTGTTCAGCTTGGTGTCGTTGTGAGTGACCCGCAGGGGCAGTTTGCGCTGCTCCTGCATATCCACCAGAATATGCGTGTATTCCTCGCGCTGTAAAACAAAGTCTATTTCCTCTTTTACGCCGGCCGCCCTGCCCTTCACATCCGCGGCGAGGGACTCTTTGAACTGGAGGATGCGGTTCGGCGTATTGTGGAACAGCGGGATGGTCTCGTGGAGCGTGGCCGCCGGATAGTCGGCCAGCAGCATCTGGAACCGCCCGAAGGAGCGGGCGGAATTATAGAATTCCTCTTTCGACCTTGTCTGCTGCAGGGTGACGGTATTCTCAATAAAAAGGTAGGAACGCCAGTATCCGCCGTCTTCATCGACATAGTAAAACGCGCCGTCTTGGGTGGGCACCAGATTCAGGGTTTCACGGAGGGGGTCGCCGCCCGCCGCGGCGATGGCGCCGTGCAGATAGCGGGTTATACCGATCACGTTTTCCATCAGCTCCACCGGCTTGCGGAACACGTTTGTGTTGATTCTCTGGAGAATGTATCTGCGGGTGCGTTCCTCAAGCTGGAAGAAGACGGAAAAGGTGTCGTTGATATGTCCGCTTCCGTAGGGCAGAATGCCCACATATTGGCCCTCAAACTGAAATTTCTTTACAATTGCAGGCAAAAGTTCATTTTTGACCGGTTTCATTTGTCGCCCTCCCAAAGCTTAGCGGGGTAAATTCCCTGTTTTCTCATCCTGCGGATCGCTTCCACGACCACCGGTTTGTCTTCCCGGTAAGTAACCCCGAACCATTTGTCGGGCGATTGCAGCACTTTCACGCTAGCTTTTCCGCTTTTCAGCAGTTCGTCCACCACGGTCGGAAGAAAGAACTCAGCCTTCAGCGGGTTTTCAGCCAGGGCATTGTCCAGAAACGGGGGAAACCTGTCTGCGATTTCTCCGAGGATTGTTTCGGAAAAGCCCCACAGGTTCATGGATACAATGCTGCCCTTCGGAATGGTCACCCAGGTTTTGCCGTCGTCTTCCGTGTACTGGGCCAGACCCGTCCGTTTTTCAATATGGGTGCGCTCGTGAATATCTTTTAAAAATCCGTCCGGGGTGGCAACGCAGACGCCCCTTGCCACGTGGCCGTAGTCCGTGAGCGTGTTTTCCAGCGTATAGCCCACCATGGCGTAGCGGTACAGCTCGTCGTCCCGGCTGTGGAGAAGGTAGTTGTAAATCAGACGGAAAGCATCCCTGCCGTAATAGTCGTCGGCGTTAATCACGGCGAAGGGCGCGTCGATCACGTCGCGGCAGCAGAGGATGGCGTGCGCGGTTCCCCACGGCTTATCGCGTCCCTGCGGCACAAGGTAGCCCTCCGGCAGGGGGGATACCTCCTGATACGCGTATTTTACATCCATGATTTTGGACATTCTGTCGCCGATGATTTCCTTGAAATCCGCTTCAATGGACTTTTTTATCAGGAACACAACTTTTTTAAATCCGGCATTCACTGCGTCAAAAAGGGAAAAATCAATAATAATTTCTCCGTTGTCCCCCACGGGATCAATCTGCTTCGGCCCGCCGTATCTGCTGCCCATTCCCGCGGCCATCACAACGAGTACAGGTTCCTTCATGATGCATTTCTCCTTTTTGAATTCGCTTGGCTTGCACTCTCTGCCCTTATTTTAGACGATGGTTCCTTTAAAATAAATATCCGATTCATCACAAAATTTGCACAAAACATGATTTTTGCACAAAAGAGGCCCGTTCGGAAAAAATTACCGAACGGGCTTTATCTGGCCGGACTTCTCCGGGCAGGCATGAAATTTTTAGTTTTCTTCTTCAAAATGGGGAGCGCGGCCTTTCTGGCTGTCCGTGCGCAGCTTGACGGAGGAGGAGTATTCCGAAGGGGTCATGCCGGTGACTTTTTTAAAGTGGCGCGAAAAGTAGTGAATGGACGAGTAGCCAAGATCGTTGGCGATTTCGGTAAAATTCTTTGTGCCTTCGCGGATGGACTGTTTGGCGCTGTCCACCTTCATTTTTCCGAAATATTCCATCACGCCGCCGCCGGTCTTTTCGCGGAAGACCTTCTGTAAAAAAGAGCAGCCGCACATGTTTTCACGGCATACGTCATTTAAGGTGATTTTATTGTGAATGTTTTGGTTCAGGTACGCGACAATCCGGGTGAAAGTGTCCTGACCGGATTTTTCCCTGATGGAGGAGGAAACCCGCTCCTCTCCGGTCCCGCCTTTGCGGACCAAGCTGATCAGTATCAGCTCAAGGCAGATTTTAATCACCTGCTCCGAAGCAAACGCGCCTTTCCCGCTGCGCACCAGCTCTTTCATGTCCACGTCGTCCAGCGGAGAGGAAAAGGTGGCGGTGGCTTCTTCAATGACCTGCCCGAGCAGGTCGCGTTCCAGATCGCCGACCCTCAGAATTTTGCCGTCGAAAAAATGCATGGCGGGGGAATTGCATTTAAACGTAATGACCACCAGGTTCGGCGCGACCACGCCGTTTGCCCACAGGCTGTGGAATTCGAAAGGCTTGTGAAAGATAATATCGCCTTTTTTCAGCACATAGTTGGTGCTGCCGGCCGTTACGTCCACCTGTCCTTTATCCACGTAAAGGAATTCCCAGAAGTCGTGGGTTTCGCCCGGAAAATAAAAATCGCTGTTATATTCAAAATAATGGACGGTCATCAGCTCGTCAATGGTGATCTCCTGCTTCAGAAAGGTACTTACGAATTGCGTCATCAGTCTCCGCTCCTTGTCCGCGCCCGGTTTCATTATAGCGATTACAAAAATACAGTGGAATGGGTGCTATTAACATTCCTATAATATTTTATTTTAGCATAATATTAATTTTATAATATTCTAAATATAAAATAACAGGATGGAATAGGCGGCAGACAGGGCATTTACCATTTTGCGCATTAAATTTGTACAATGCCTTTTTCAAGCGGATTTGTCGTCTTTTTGAATTGACAAATGAAATGGTCGTGTTATAATACGAGCAATACAAAGCAAAGGCGCTGCGTTCAGTGGGACGGGGCGCCTTTTTGCTGTATCCGTATCAGAAAGTCCCCGCCGCTTTCCAGAAAAGCAGAGATTTTTTGTGCAAGTAGAATGGATTGTGCAAATTTAATGCAAAAAATTCTAAATCAATATTGTTTAAAACACCGTAAAATAGGGATATTGAACAGCGAATTGGATAAAAATGAAACTTCAAAATCCGATTTATTGGTCAATATGTAACTTGGGTATGCCTTAAATTCAAACATAAACTTTAGGAGGTCTGAAAATGAAAAAGAAGTTATTCTCACTCATGGCCATCGTATTGACCTGCGCCATGGTACTCGGCGGCTGCGGCGGCGCTGCGCAGTCAGCAGCACCGGCACCGGCTGCTTCCGGCGCCGCATCCAAGAGCGACGCAAAGAGCGACGTAACAATTACTTATTATTCCATGTGGAACGAAACCGAACCGCAGGGCCAGACCATTGCCCAGGCCGTTGACGCTTTTAAAGAGAAGACGGGTATTACCGTCGATGTCAACTGGCAGGGCCGCGATATCCGCAAAACCCTTCAGCCCGCGCTGGACGCCGGACAGGATATCGATCTTTTCGACGAGGATGTCGAACGTGTAAACGGCACATGGGGCAAATATCTGCTCAATGTGGAGGATCTTGCCGCAAAGTCCTATGATACGACGAATGGCAAACCGCTGACGGATGTTATCAACAAAAAGCTTGTCGATCTGGCGCGTTCCCTCGGACCGGACGGAAAGCTTTCCACCATTCCTTATCAGCCTTCCACCTTTTTGGTGATGTACAACAAGGACATCTTTAAGACAGCCGGCATTACCGCAGTGCCGAAGACATGGGAAGAGTGGCTTGCGGCCTGTGCAAAAATCAAGGCGGCCGGCAAAACCCCGATTACCGTGGACGACGCCTACATGGCTTCCCTGTTCGGCTATCATATGGCCCGCCTGATCGGCAAAGACAAGACGCTTGCCATGGTGACCAACAAGAAGATCGACGACCCCGCCGTTCTGACCTTTGGCGAACAGTGGAAAGAAATGTATGACAAGGGCTATATTTCCAAGAATGCGGCCGGAAACATCTATCCCGCCGGACAGCAGGAGGTTGCAAGCGGAAATGTCGCCATGTACTTAAACGGAACCTGGCTCCCGAATGAAATTAAAAATTCCGCTCCCGCGGACTTTAACTGGGGTTCCTTTGCGTATCCCGCGGTCGGCAAAGGCGGCGACGGACCGGAAGCCAACCAGTACGGCGCACAGTGCTTCGGTATCAACAAGAATACCAAGCACGCGGAAGAGGCCTTTAAATTCATCGTGTTTATGACAACCGGCGAGTGGGACAATAAGCTGGCGGCGGACTCCATCGGCGTTCCGATGGCCAACGATGCTACATGGCCGAAGCAGCTGACGGATGCAAAGGCGGTTCTGGACGCGACCACAACCAGATATCCCTGGGCCGTCGGTATGGAGAATGAAGCCGATATCAACGCGAAAATCAAGACCAACTTCGCACTGCTTGTCAGCGGAAAGCTTGACGCAAAGGGCTTTGCGGACGCAATGAAGAAATAATTCAATCACACAACGGCAGGAAAAGGGCGGCATCGTGTTTACGCGCTGCCGCCCTTTTTGTCCATGGAATTCTCGGGAGGTTCTTATGAAAACAAAAAATAAAGCAATGATCGTTATTTTTCTGGCACCCGCGGTTTTTCTGTATACTATGGTTTTTCTGTATCCTACCATAAGGACCGTCATCATGAGTTTCTTCAAGGTGGAGGGCGTTACGGATGCCGTTTCAACATGGAAGTTTAACGGAATGGGGAATTTTAAAACCCTTTTCAACACGCCTCTTTTTGTGAGTGCACTCCAAAACATCGGCCTGATCTGGCTGGTGGGCGGCATCGGCGTGATGCTGGTCTCGCTTTTGTTCGGTGTGATCCTCACGAGCGGAGTTCACGGAAAAAGCTTTTTCCGCTCCGTCATTTACCTGCCAAATGTTATTTCGGCGGTCGCCATGGGAACCATGTGGATTAATTACGTTTACAATCCCGATTTCGGGCTGATCAATTCGACTTTAAAAGGACTCGGCTTCAAAAATGCGGCCGCGCAGTGGACCGGCCCGGAGCTGGTTTTCTGGAGTATGCTCATCGCCTACTGTTTCGGCATGGTGGGGTACCATATGCTGATCTGGATGAGTGGGATTGAGCGGATACCGACCGATTTTTACGAAGCGGCCACGATTGAGGGCGCCAACGTGTTCCAGCGGTTTTCAAAAATTACGCTTCCCCTTTTAAAAGGGGTCTGCCGCACCAATATTGTCCTCTGGACCGTCAGCACCATGGCTTTCTTCGTATGGAGCCAGCTGTTTTCACCCGTCAACCTGAGCGCGAGCACCGTCACGCCGATGTCCTACATGTATGAGCTGGTATTCGGCGCAAGCTCTTCTGCCATCACGGATGCGCGATTCCGGTGCGGGCGCGGCAATCGGCGTGATCCTGACCATGGTGGTCATTGTGGTGTTTATGTTTACGCAGCTCATTGTCCGGCATGACGACGTTGAGCTTTAAGGGGGAATGAAAATGGCTAAAAATAAAATCAGGCAGAAAATGAACTGGAAAAAAGAACTGGCCCTTGCTCCGGGCTATCTGGTCGTCGGGATTTGGGTCGTTTTTACCTTTGTGCTCATCGGCTGGATTATTTTGGCGTCATTCTCCACCACCAGAGAGATTTTTGACGGCAATCTTTTTAAATTCGCGACCGGCCTGCACCCGGAAAATTACGTGAAGGCTTGGAAAACGCATAAAGTATCGAGCTATTTTATGAATTCTCTGCTGTATACGCTGGTATCCTGCACACTTGTCATTATCGTTTCGGCGCCGGCGGCTTATGTGCTCAGCCGCTTTAAATTCCGCGGAAACGGCTTCCTTCAGAATTTATTCGCGACCGCGCTGGGCATCCCGGCGATTATGATCATCATGCCCCTGTTCTCACTGTTCAGCCAGATGCATGTCAACCAGTCCAGAGGGCTTCTGATCTTCCTCTACATAGCGATAAACGTGCCGTTTACCATTTTCTTTTTGAACACGTTTTTCCATAATCTTTCCGTTACGTTTGAGGAAGCCGCCGCGATCGACGGCTGTTCGCCCATGAAAACGTTCTGGATGATTATGCTGCCGCTGGCGCAGCCCGGCATTATTACGGTGACGATTTTCAACTTTATTACGATATGGAATGAATATTTCATTTCCCTCATTTTCGCAAACACGGCAAAAACCCGCCCGGTTGCGGTCGGACTGTATTCCATGATTCAGTCCATGCGCTATACGGGGGACTGGGGCGGTATGTTCGCGGCGGTGGTCATTGTTTTCCTGCCGACATTCATCCTGTATATTTTCCTTTCCGAAAAGATTATCGCCAGCGTGACCGGCGGCGCCATTAAGGGCTGATGCCGGAATTGCCGTAATAAAATCGATGGGGGACGTTTTTATTGAAGATTTATCAATCTCTGCTGAAAATACCCGGCGCCGCTCTTGAAAGCGGGCATCCTCTGCCGCGCTTCCGCGACCGCGCGCAGGATAAGCCTCTGATTGACGCGGGGCTGCTGGAAAGCGAGCGGGAAGGCTTCGGCTATCAGACCGGCTTCCGCGAGCTGCCGTATACGGTACAGGACGATTTTCACCGCGACCTGAAACAGCGGGAAATGAAAACCGTTGTGATGGAAAACGATTTTCTGCGCGCCACGTTCCTCGCCGATTTCGGTGGCCGGCTCTGGTCCCTGTTTGACAAGAAAGCGGGACGCGAGCTACTGTTTACCAACCCGGTGTTCCGCCTTGCCAACCTCGCCATCCGCGACGCGTGGTTTTCCGGCGGCATTGAGTGGAATCTGGGGCAGTTCGGACACACGTGCCTGACCTGCGAGCCGATGTTTTTCGCCCGCTGCACGGGGAAAGACGGGGAACCGTTCCTGCGCATGTATGAGTATGAACGGCAGAAATGCTTCTTTCTGCAGATCGATTTCCATCTACCGGAAAATTCCGACCGCCTGTTCGCCCATGTAAAAATACTCAACACAAAGCCGGAGAAGGCGCCGCTTTACTGGTGGACCAATATTGCCGTGCGGGAGGAGAAAAATGTCCGCGTATTTTCCCAGAGCGACGGGGTTGTCTGCATCAAGCCGGAGACGATGAGCTCCCAGAATTCCGCCCACGGCTTTGCGCACGACACCATGCCGTACCTGAAAAGCCTGAACGGGCTGGACGCGAGCTATCCGCAGAATCTCTCCTATTCCAACGAGTATTTCTTCCAGAACCGGCACGCTCTGTCCGATGCGTGGGAGGCGGCGGTGTACGACGACGGAACCGCGTTCTGGGAACGCTCCACCGCCGCGCTGTGCTACCGTAAAATGTTCTGCTGGGGGATGCAGCGCGGCGGCGTACACTGGAAGGATTTTCTTTCGCTGGACGGAGCGGGAAACTACCTTGAAATTCAGGCGGGACTTTCGCCTTCGCAGGTGCACGGCGAGGATATCAAACCTAACGGCTGCGTGCGCTTCACACAGGTTTTCGGCGGGATGGACGTCGGCCCGCGGGAAGCCTTCGGCGACTGGGAAGCTTCCAAGCAGTATGTTCACGGCCTGATTGAAAGCCGTCTGAGTGAAGAGGAACTGCTGCGGGCCGACAGACTCTATGAAGCGCTGGAGGACACTCCGCCGGACGAACTGCTGCATTTCGGCAGCGGCTGGGGTGCGCTGGAAGCCGCCCGAGACCCGGGGATGATTCCGAAGGGACTTGTCTTCCCGAAGGAGACGCTCGGCGAAAAGCAACGGGCGTGGCTCACCCTTTTGCAGACGGGAAGGATGCCCCAACCGGAACCGGGCTGCCTGCCCGCCTCCTGGATGANCGATTCCCGCTGGACGGCGCTTTTGGCTGATTCTCTTCAAAAAGAGGAAAACAAAAACGCGGGTGCGCTGATGCATTTGGGCCTGATGCTTTATGAAAGCGGCAAATGGCAGGACGGCATTGCCGCGATGAAGCAATCCCTGCTTCTGTGCCCCACCGCAATCTGCTGCCGGAATCTGGCGCAGGCCATGGTGCAGGAAAGCAGGCCGGAGGAAGCCTGCGCCTATATGGAAAGGGCTTTGTCCCTCGGCGGCGCCGAACAGTCTGAAGTCATGGCGCAGGACGCGATTGACCTGTTTACACAGGCCGGACTTTATCAGCAGGCGTGGGATTGCTATTTCAGCCTGCCGGAGAAACTGAAAGCGGTTGAACGAATCCGTCTTAACACGGCGCGCGCCGCGTTTGAACTGCAAAAATGGGATTTTCTGGAGGAACAGTTTGCTTCCCATTTCGCAATCATGCGCGAGGGGGAGACCATGCTTCTCGACACATGGTTTATGGTGCAGGCCGTACGGCTGGCGCGGCAAAGGGGAGAGCCGGACTGGCGCGCCCTTTTGAGCGAAGCCAGAACCACGCTCAGCCCGCCCTACAATCTGGATTTCCGCATGACGCTGTCTTAATGCCAAAGCTGCAGCAGGGCCGCGCAATTTTCCGGGAAGCCGTATGGTTTTTACCAAACCGTACGGCTTCCTGTTTTTTTGCCTGAAAACGGGGGCATACTTCCGTGCGGAGCATTGAGGTTCAGCTTGTTTTTCGTAACATAATTGATACTGTTCATTTTCGCTATATAATGTTATAATAAATAATCAGCATAAAAAAGAAAGGCGTGGTGAAATGAAGCTGAAAGCTGTTGCAATGGCGCTTGTGCTTGCTTTGACCCTGTCGGGCTGCTCCTTTGTCGGCCTTGACGCCCAGACGCTGATGCACCCGCCGAAGCCCACCGGTGAAAAGGCGGACATCCACGCTTTGCTTGAGAGCAAAACCGACGGGAAAATGACGCTGAAATATCCGCGAAGCGGGGATTACCGCTCCGCAATCATTACGCACGACATGTGCGGCGATAAAAACGACGAAGCCATGGCGATTTATCAGAAGGGCGACGAAACCTCCGGAACCAACATCATGTTTATGAAGAAGGACGGAAAATGGGTTGACATGGGCTCTTTCAGCAATCCCTCGGCGCAGGTGGACAAAGTCTGCTTCGGCGACCTTGACGGCGACGGCAAGGACGAGGTGGTCGTCGGCTGGGGAAGCAGCCTGAACAACACAAGCACCATCTGCGTCTATTACTATAAAAACGGAAAAATGAACGAACTCCAGCTGGAGCAGGCATACACCGAACTGGCGGTCATGGA
>JGI20225J20221_1002871_pt1 | contig 11617 bp, 9 predicted proteins | sample BioMet4_FD_20221 | JGI IMG/M metagenome (IMG submission 20221) | reverse complement strand
CAATATACAGGCATAGATCAAATATTGTTTTAATTATTCTTTAGAAATTCTGTTGTTGACCCTGAGGGGTTTACACACAATGCGTTACACTCCCGTCGATAACGCTACAAGCACTCTGTCGAATTTAAATACAACTCTTGTTAAAGTTCAACGTATACTGCGCTTATACATTCCGACATCATGTCCATAATTTAAATACAACTCTTGTTAAAGTTCAACGCGCTTATCAATCTATCACTCATTTATATCCTCCTCATTTAAATACAACTCTTGTTAAAGTTCAACCAGCAGTGCTCTCCCGACGTCAGGACAGACCATAGGATTTAAATACAACTCTTGTTAAAGTTCAACGGATACGATTCGACAAGTGATCCTGTTATTTATCCATTTAAATACAACTCTTGTTAAAGTTCAACAGGTATGAAGCCTTCGCCGTCGATGTATGTCAGCTATTTAAATACAACTCTTGTTAAAGTTCAACGCGAGAAAGATATCGACGAAGCGATCAAGTCTATGACATTTAAATACAACTCTTGTTAAAGTTCAACGTTAAATACGCTAACAACTACTGACTTAAGTGCAATTTAAATACAACTCTTGTTAAAGTTCAACCTTAAGCAAGCTGTTAACATCTTTCAACTTTGACATTTAAATACAACTCTTGTTAAAGTTCAACCTCCGCGTCGGTCTTCAGCTTCTCGATCTGCTGCTATTTAAATACAACTCTTGTTAAAGTTCAACCGATGTCCTGTTTGTTGTAATCTCCGTAAAATACCTATTTAAATACAACTCTTGTTAAAGTTCAACCGTCCTGCGACATCGCCTGTGGCGGCAGAAAGTTAAATTTAAATACAACTCTTGTTAAAGTTCAACAATACGCGCATCCTTAAGATTATCCATTTCTGTTTCATTTAAATACAACTCTTGTTAAAGTTCAACTAAATTATTTTTTAGTTTTCGAAAGGAGATTACATAATTTAAATACAACTCTTGTTAAAGTTCAACTCGGCGGTCAAATCTGACAGGTTGCCCTTTCCGTATTTAAATACAACTCTTGTTAAAGTTCAACCTGTCAGGAACAACAAACATGTCACCTTTTTTTGCATTTAAATACAACTCTTGTTAAAGTTCAACTGGCACGAACGAGCGTAAAACTCGACGCATATCGTAATTTAAATACAACTCTTGTTAAAGTTCAACGTAGTTAAAGAATCAGTGACCGTGACAGGTGCAAATTTAAATACAACTCTTGTTAAAGTTCAACCAATCCTGCAAAGTGCATATCAGAGATTGTTTTCAATTTAAATACAACTCTTGTTAAAGTTCAACTTCTCCTCTGCGTCTTCTGCGTTATAGCATTCGTATTTAAATACAACTCTTGTTAAAGTTCAACGACAACGAGTTCTCAAAGCAGATACCAACAACGCTGAATTTAAATACAACTCTTGTTAAAGTTCAACTCATTACTTCAAAACCATATCCGCCATTTATGAGAATTTAAATACAACTCTTGTTAAAGTTCAACGCTTAATCATACTAAGAGAGGTTCGCTGAATGTCCGATTTAAATACAACTCTTGTTAAAGTTCAACTTCTCTGTGCGGTTTCGGATACATCTCACTCATGCGATTTAAATACAACTCTTGTTAAAGTTCAACACAGGTCAGCCTTAAACGGTGGTGACTGGTCAGCACATTTAAATACAACTCTTGTTAAAGTTCAACTTACAGGATGCGCAGAAGCTGACAGGCCAGAAGTAATTTAAATACAACTCTTGTTAAAGTTCAACTATCTTCACATCGTCTTTGAGAATCAACTGTCTTTATTTAAATACAACTCTTGTTAAAGTTCAACTCGTGCTCCCGACATCGCTTAAACTTGCGGCCGAAAATTTAAATACAACTCTTGTTAAAGTTCAACATCTCGGTATGCTCACTACTTATACGGTGTCGCTATTTAAATACAACTCTTGTTAAAGTTCAACTAACAGCGGGGGGGGGGTCCTCCAAGTATAAGATATTTAAATACAACTCTTGTTAAAGTTCAACGCAAAAGAAAAATGAAAAAAGCTCATCCGAATGATAATTTAAATACAACTCTTGTTAAAGTTCAACGGATGTCTGGTCGGAACTGGCGAGATATCTTACAGAATTTAAATACAACTCTTGTTAAAGTTCAACTCAGATGAGCTCGAGATCTATCCAGGTCGATTATCATTTAAATACAACTCTTGTTAAAGTTCAACTTCGAATGGATGGACATCACCAAACGTAAAGAAGCAGATTTAAATACAACTCTTGTTAAAGTTCAACCAATGTAATCATCACATTTCATGTGTTTACTTTCTCTATTGTATGCCTGTCATTTCAACACTGCCAGTGTTATTTTACCAGACGCATGTAACATTATTCCCATTACATGTAGATTGGCCGATCTATGTTGAAATATCAACAAAAAATCGCAGTGTATTTGTGGTGCAGCCTGGTAAATTTAGATTATTAGATTTTCTCCATCTGTATCAGGTCTGCTTCCAAGAATATCTTCTCCGTAAACATTACTATTAATAAGCTTAATTATACAAATGAAATCCTCATTTTCATCGATAACTTTTTTCAATTCTTTTTTCAACTGTATCAGTTTTGACGGTGTCATTTCACCTCTAAATACAGAATACTGAAAATGCGTTAGATACTTTTTACATATCTTAAATACTTTTTGCACACGTTTTTCTTTAACATCATAAAAAAGGAAAGCATAATTATAGTTCTTCTTATCCTTCAATTATATCATCTCCTTCAGGCTAAACGGTATAAATCCCTTTTCCTCCATAATAAATTTTATCAGCTTGTATGCATCAAGTTTAATTGCAGTCGAATAACTTACTTTTCGTTTCAGCTTTGGATGATTAAACACACTGTCCATTCTGGTTTCAAAACCTTCAATAAATATTTTGCGTCCATCATCATTCAACATGCAATAATTAACTTTTTTGTTAAAATGCTTCTCAACCTGCAGTTTTCGATTGTTAACGAGATCAAATATCGTTTTAAACACTATTGCCGGTTTAAACACTTCGCTTATGTCTAAACTTAATGAAAACCTTCCTTCAGAAGGCGAGTGCAGGAAGCTTATTCTCTGGTCAAGATGTGTGTGATAAATGGCAGTAATAGTTTTAGCATATAAAAGTGTGTTTCCAAAAGAAATCAGAGCATTGATCGGATTATCCGGCGGTCGTTTTACTCTTTTATTCATTGCAAATTCCTCTGGTAATATATGAACAAAGTCACTATAAAACCGTGACCATGCTTCTCCTTCGGCAGCCATAAGCTGTTGGATATCATTGCTCTGTTCTATCCTGCCACTGAGTTCATGCCTGATCCAGTCTATAGTACCTTTCACTTCTTTTTTATCATGTTTATAATAATGATACAATACTTCCGAAATATTTATGCCGATTCCTGCGACAATTGCTTTTGCAATAATTAGGCGACTTGTATTATATGCTTCGACCTGCCTGATCAGGAGTTTTCCGCTATTATATACATTCCTCGGATAATAAGTCCCACTGTAATTTCCATAATAATTAAAAAAATGCATTACAATATTATTCTGGGATAAAAAATCCAGAAGCTGGCTGTTAATACTAACTTCATTTAAGCAAAATATCTCGCGCGTGTTTTCCACAGGCAAATATACATTCTTACCATTCTTTCTAAAACATAGAGAATTATCATGTCGTGTCAATTCACCCATCGACATTATATATCTTGTACTTCCCATATATCTCCCTTCTCAAATATAACAATATTCGTAATACGCGCATTTTTTGCAGCGCTTAGTAACCACAGGTTGCGGAACCGTTTCGCTATTCAGCAGAGCGTCAATTTCATCAATATAATTCAGTAGTTCCTGCTCGTTTTCTTGAGTGAGTTCATAATATACAGTTTTTCGATTACTTTTATTATTTTCGACATATTCAGCCTTTGCTTTTCTGTAAAGCCCTTTCTGCTTTAAAATATACAAATAATATATAAGCTGCCATTTTGTTGCCTCTTCGTCAGCATCGGATTTTTTTATTTCTGTCACATATTCTCGAGACAATTTATCTATAACAATATTATCGATGGCAATTTCTCCATTGTTGCTGCCATCCAGCCTGGCTTCATGTATTGCCTTTCCTATCTTAACTTCTTCACTATTGTCTTCCAGATTTAGTTTATTTCCATGGAGATAACATTGTCGTTTACAATGTATAAAATAATTCATTAATGTTCCATTCATATAAACATTCCACCCTTTTTGATGGCATCAAGATCGATTTTCCCTTTGCGAAAATATTGATCACCCTCTTCGACGTAAAAAAGATCACCGATAGAATCATTAAAATCAATTTGAATATTCCCTGGTATTTCATATATGAAATTGTATAATTTGCTCTTTACTTCAGAAAGACGTATCATCCGTTCGGCATAATCCATATCATCTGATCTAAGGAGTTTTTTATATTTGCTCCAGATTTTCGCAGGATCAATAGACGTATTATTATTTTCTCCATTCGTTTTGAGATTAAAGAAAACCGAAACTTTCCAATCATCATCATCAATCAGTTTCATTCTCTCCTCAACTGCAACATAATCCAGACTCCTGACTTTGTTTTTTACGAAATCGGCCAGCCCACTTTCACTGCATAAATCTCTGTGATTTCTGCGGACAAGTTCCATTACATGTGAATAGTACTTTCCGAAATCCTTCGTATCTAATATTTTTTGCATCTCTTCGTTTGCCAGCGTATATCTTATATTTGTACGTTCATCATCACGGTAAATGCTAGTGCATGAATCACAATTAAAGAAATAAACTGTACCTTCTCTTTTACAAGAGCGATTTATTCTTCCGATAAACTGTTCCTCACTGTCCAATTTTGATATATCCTTGTAGCCTATATCCATATCAATATCTATTCCGGCTTCAACTATCTGAGTAGCTACCAGAATCAAGCAGGCTCCTTCACTATTTACTTTATCAATTATTTTCTTTCTCTCCACCACATTATCATCACCTGTCATCAGCAATATTTCTCTTGTTATCTCCTGAGATCCCTCAAGTTTTCTATAAAATTCATATGCGCTTTTTTTGCGAATAAACTCAATAAGTATTTTTACGTTTCCCTGATTTGCAATAACATGCCCCAAAAGTGTATCCATTGAAAACTCTGCGTCAAGCAACTCATACGATATTTTTACTCTTCCTGCGAATAATTTATGTTGAAAATATTTGTTTCTGTTATGCAGCATATTAACAGACTCTTTTCCTTCTTCTGACAGCATGGACAAATTGGGCAATGTAGCTGACATTATTATGATTTTCATATTGAGAAGTTTGGCAAAATGCTCTAGAAATATTATTATTTCACTCCATATTGTATTCTTGTAGCTTTGAATCTCATCAAGAACGATCACGCTGTTTGTCAGTTGCAGAAAAGGAAACAGATTTTCACGTTTTGTACCAAACATTGTGCAAAACAATGAAACATGTGTTGTTAATATCATAGGATAATTCTGAAACTGACGATCCAGAAATGCTCTTTGAAAAAACTCGCTGTTATTTTCGTCATCGTTATTCATCGCATCCGCAACTATTGGTGACAATGCATTTATTACGGCCATTTTTTTAATAGTATTATTTTCACCGACAAATGACTTATTCAGCACATTTATATTCTGTTCAATAAGTGTATTATATGGATAAATATAATAGATTTTTCTAATATCTTCGTCCAAAAGCTTCATGCTTAAATCAATGGCAACATTGCTTTTTCCGCTTCCGGTCGGCGCCTCAAGATAAAAGATATCCTTACATCTGATCTCCTGAAGGCTCTTTTCTGCATCAAGAAACATCTCGCTCCTCATTACATTTATATCTGTCACATCAGCGAATTCGTTTTTCCTGCCATATGATTCTTTTTCATATCTCCTGATGCTTTTCATAATGTCCGATGCTTCGAAGTCTTTTACAAGCTCATCTATATCGCCTATCTGGCCAAGTTCACCTATTTCAATCTCATTGATAAACTCTGTAGTTGAATAGTAGTCCGATGCCGTGAGAGCAGAATATGCCAATCTGCTATAAATGTATGCCGCAATTATGGCATCTCTGTCACTGTTCCTTATTGCAGTATCATAATATTTATGCACATTACTTATATTATCAGTTGTTAAAAACTTCATTCCATAAAACCATGGATCTTTTATATTACAAAGCTCTTTGACAATGTCATAGCACTGTCCGCCAAATGCTAATTCTCCCGAAAAATCATGCAGCGACTTTAATCCGCTATGATGCCTAGAAATAATATATGCATTTATAACAACTAACCCTTTTATTTTTTTCAGTATAGTTTTGTCATAGTTATTGTTTCTCAGCAATGACAATTCGCGGTCAATGTAGATAACTGATGACAGCAATGAATGATTGCTTCCATTCACACTTTGATACGGCGCTCTTTGGTCTTGGATATTCTTCATTTTTTTCTGTTGGAAAACAGGATTTATTTTTCCTATATCATGCAGTTTTACCATATTCCTTAGCAAATCGTACGCCATTTCCGATGCGCAATCGTCTTTAAAATAAGCTTCGAAAAGATTATCAAAGCACCTTTTTAACTTTTTTTCTGATACAAGTTTGCCAAAATACTTTAAGCATAATCGAGTATGCTCCGATAATGTTTCCTTTTCGCCGTCGCGTTCATGTGCATATATCGGTTGGTTGATATCAATTATTTCTTCTATTTCCATATTATCTCCCTTTGTGAAAGAGACGCCATCGCAATGGCGTCCCTTCAATTTTATTAAAAAAACACAATATTTTTCCCATCAATTTTATAAATCGTATTGTCTGTTTTTTCTATTGGGAAATTAGTGAACTCCATCATCACAGTTTCATATTGATTGCTTCCTTTAATTAATTTCACCGGCAGATTTTCTCTGTATCTGTATCCTATTCCAATAACGTCCGCATCATAATCCGTTTCAGAATGTTCAGCCTGAAAAAGACTGTCGATTTGTATTTGATCAGTATATTCTTCAGCCTTCACATCAACCACTTCCGCATCCGTTATATCTGCAGGATGATCATTACTACCGAGGTATGGCATATATACACATCTCCTGTTCATGATTTGTATCTTAAGCTTCTCTACTTCTTCGTTGTCCAAGGCCACATAAATATGCCATAACGGTTTTTCCAGCCACTGCTGTTTTACAATCAAATTGCCTCCCTGCTCTTTAGATGCATAACCTACCGAATTGTTAAATTCATATATTTTCCTGTCGAATGTCCCGTAGCAGCTGCTGTCAGGTGCTATCGCAACTTTAATATTACATAACCTCCGATAGAACTCCGGGTATTCATCTTCTTTCTTCATCTGCGCATATCCGCCATATCCAAGTATCGCACCAAATATACCCATCAAAGCCACTTTGTGTATATTCCCGTATGTGAAATATACATATGTATTGACTTCAGGTTTCTTGAAAAAAGCTGTCCTCCCTGAAAGTTTGAATTTCAGCACTTTCATATTTTAAACCTCTTTCAGTGTTCTGATATCAAACATTTTTGCATCATTGATATCGCCCTGCAGCGTTGTTGTGAACGGATTATAGTATATTTCTATACTCTTTATCCCAGCAACATTATTCCTTAATATATCGCCGCATTTTACATCGATCACGTTTTTTTCATCTCCTTTGCTGAACTCAATATATTCGGCAAGATTAGGCATGTACATATCCTCCGCAGTTTCTACGAACATTCCGAATTCATTTTCACATCCGATTTTTGAGTTGGTGGCAAAAGATGTTGCAGATGTGAGCGCAACATGCTTAAATTCATCAAAATCATCATCTGTATATCCATCCGTCACTTCTAATTCAACGTAATTACTATATGCCATTGGATTAACTGTAAATGAATAGAAGTAATGAGCTTCATCACTCAATATTTTAGTACCCAGTGTCGAGTTCTTAGCTTCTCCTTTTTCAGCATCTTTTTCAGCAGCCTTTGGATCCCTGAACGGTGAAAGTATTGGCTGCTCGAACGCCGAATGCCCATCATATTTATTGAATCCCTGGCCGATTTGAACCGCACCGGTTATAGCGATATTATTTCCAGCCTCGGCAAAAGTCGCTCCGAAGTTTTTTACATCTATAGCTTTAAACAAATTAGTAAGTACTTCTCTGCCGTCTCCTTTATCTTTGGCTACCGGCGTTCCAAAAAGATATTCGTAACGTTCTCCCAGAGTTCGCGGAATGATCGATATTTCTCCCTTTTTTCCTTCATTTACTGTCATGGATTTAATGTACAACACTTTTTTGCCCTGCTCTTCCCACATTTTTTTCATTGGGTATTTAAGAGCCTTATCACTACCAAACACTACACCGCCATATGTTGTCTTTGGATATCCGGAAAAATCCGCATTCCAGTTTGCCATTATAGATGATATTCCTATTACTCCATATACTCTATTGCTCTTCATTTTCACTTACCTCCTCTTTTTCTCTTTTTTCAAAAAATATATTGTCTGCAAGCGCACCTGCTATCATTATCTGTTGATTGACTTTTGCTTTCGGTCGATATGCCATTATCTTGCTAAAAACATTCTTAAACCGTACCTGGTAGTCAAAAATGTCGTAATTGTATTTTTTAAAGTCCCTTGTCAGCATAATTTTTATCATGTCATCATCTTTCGCGTTCAGGTATACATTCATTTGTGACAATGGTCTTTTTGCCGACTTGTTCTTTTTTATAAATGTTTCCAGGACCTGACCTACTGCATAGTAATACTCGTTATCGTCAGTAAAATCCCATGATTCATCTGATTTGCAGTGAGCCCTAAAGTTTTCATTGTACTCGATCATCTCTTTCTCCTTCTCATCATTATTATTCAGATAATCCTGCAGTGATATTCTCAAGTTTATCTGCCTGCGTACATTATTTAAATTCCCATGCCCTATGGAGTTTTTGATTATATTCAGGAAAATCCTATCAACCACATAAGTGATATCGGTACTGTCATTTGTATGGAACCAGCTGAATAAAGCCTCTCTTCCAAATGCAAGGCATTCTTTCAATACTGCGTCATTCAATAAAATATCTTTTGGATTCGTAAAATAATTAGTGCACAAATACTTTGAAAAGAACACTTCATTGACCATCCCTTCCAGCACATTTTTGCTGTCGGTAATCACATCTTCATTCCGATCAATTTCAAAGAAAAGTTTTTTATATCTGAAAGTTTTGCGTAATTGCGGCACAAAACACGGCACTATCTCAAAGCGATCAATACTTGCTTCGTTTTTCTCTTTGCTGAGGCGCATATAATATCCTGAGACTTCCCTTTCCAAATGTTCCCCGGGCAACAAGTCAATAATATCCTGCTCGATTTCATCAAAGTAGACATCATAATGGCCACTTGCTACCAATCCATAAAGATAATCAAAAAATTTCGACTGGGCAACCACTTCCTTTTCATTAAGCAGATATGGGATCTCGTTGCCGCCACGTTTCTTGTTAGCCAGGTAAGGTTTCTTCGCATTCATTCCAATGTTGTTATTTGGCAAGCCATATATATCCTCGCCAACTTTCACGTTATACTCATTGCTGTTATATACGTTTGGTATCAGATATCTTTCCCCTTCTTTTTTATATGCTTCTACCGTCTGTTCCTCATCATCGTAAATAAAAAACAATTTCAAATAATCTTTTTTATCCATATTCTCGTCAAATGACCATATGTTTTCCAGTACCCAGGCTCTGATCCGATCTACGAGTTCACAATCAGCTTCTCCTATTTTATCGACAGTTTTTTTATACAGCTTTAACGATTTGCCTTTATATTTAGTCGTCATATCCTTAAAAAGATCATAATATCCATTTATCACATCAATGGTAAGCTTTTTGCTGCTTATGCTATCTTTCTTCACTGCAAAGGAAAGGAAGTTGTTGGAGTGTATCGTCTTCTTACGATCCAGACACTTGTTCATGTCAATAAGTTTGCTGTAATACTCCAAACTTCTTATCAATTGCAGATAAAATGAATCACTGCATTCAAGTTGTTTTGTCTTCTTGTTGAACTTTATCTCTATGGGATCCATGACTTCAAAATCGTTATCTTTTATTTTAATCAGATAGTAAGTGCCATCTTTAGGCGTAACCCTGTCGATTATGAATTTATCGCCATATACATCGAGTTTATTCTCGAAAATATTCTGACAATCTTTTATCATAGTCTGCGCCTCCCTTCAACAGTACGATAATTAACATATCCGCAGCAACAAGCTCCTCCCATTTCACCAAGCCCTACAGCCAATGCCATATGTGCTATTTCCTGTGCCATGGAATTGGTATCGACATCAAGCTCTAATTTATCACCGAGGAGAGAAATATTGTTTTTATATGGAATAGCAATAGGCTTATTATTTGTCAGTTTAAAATTTGTCCATATCTGAAAATTCTCATCGATCTTCACCGCATTAAACCAATTGTATTTTTTAATCAAATTGGTAAAGATGATTTTTTCATAAGAATCTGCCGAAATTTGTCCCTTCCAGTACCCGCCTTTATCCAATTTTATGACCACAGGGTTCAAACTGTAAAGTCTGGTTATTATTTTCTTCTTTACCTCCCAGCATTCTGCAGTAAGACCCTTAAACACATCCGTATTAGTATCTTTCAATTTTGTCAGCAGATACTCTGCCAGCCTTGGGTCAAGGCATCTTACTGTAAATGTGTAAATCTTATCCTTTGCATATATCCCATCTGCTGATACAGGCGCAAGCGAAGATGCAACATAAGGTTTGTACATTTTTGAATGATGCATTTCATTGTATTTTTCGTCACGGCATAATGCTGAAGCGATAAAATCCGCAATTTCGTGCAGCGCTGCCAGATAATTTAGATCACGCAGAAGATACACTTTCACTTTAATAGCAATGATCATTACTTTCTCCTTTCTTATATAATGTTTGCCATCAGTATAGAGCAGCTTTTACTTTTTGTCAATAAATTAACTTGAGTTTTATGTGGTGAAAATATCTCATAAAAAACACATCTCATGTTGAAGTTCAATGCATCCCATCTAGATGCCAATAAATTAACTATTTAAAAAAGGCTTCCTTCGCAGTTAAATCGTTTATTATTATATCATAATAATAAGCAAACAAAAACGACAGTAACAGGTTACTTTGCTATGCTCCGCCGCAATCATTTCAAAAAAATGCATGTGTCGCAAAACGGCATTTTCCGGCAGCAGTTCTTTTCTAAGTTCGTTCCGACCACCAGTGCGGCTGACCGCAGGATTATAAAAGCATATCCTGAATTCCCTGCGCATCCATCATTCCGGTTTCCTCTGGCAATTCGGNCAGAAACAGCTGGTCCTGCCGCCGACGGTCACTTTCTCCATGGTACATCCGCATATCGTGCAGGCCTGTCCGGCGCGGCCGTATGCGCGCAGTCCGGAAATGTTGCGGTAATCCTGCCCCTTGCCCGCCAGATATTCCTCAGGGGTCATTTGATTGGCGCCTATGCCCCAGGAAATGATTTCCGGGATCTTTTCGGCCAGC
>JGI20225J20221_1002869_pt1 | contig 11632 bp, 10 predicted proteins | sample BioMet4_FD_20221 | JGI IMG/M metagenome (IMG submission 20221) | reverse complement strand
AAGGCCACCGAAAGCGATTCTGAGATAGATAAAGCAATATTCGACTTTTTGGCCCATTGAGGGTATATTACTAAGACGTGCACTGGTGGCGGAATTGGTATACGCGCTAGTTTCAGGAGCTAGTCCCGCAAGGGGTATGAGTTCAACTCTCATCCAGTGCACCAAAACCTACATGCGCTCGTAGCTCAGCTGGATAGAGTACAAGCCTCCGAAGCTTGGGGTCAGGCGTTCGAATCGCCTCGGGCGCACCAGATTAATCAGCATCGAGAAATCGATGCTTTTTAATTTGCCTTTTCTTAGCATTTATCTATAAAAATAAAATAGACAAAAGTCTATTAATAGACAAAGGTATAGTAATATAAGAAGATCGATGGCATAATAATCTCGCGGCACTAGCTAGCTTTTATGAATAACCAGGATCGGCGCTTCAAGAAAACTGAAAATTCCATTCAGAAAGCCCTCGTCACCCTCTTGCAGAAGGGTGATTTGGCTTCTGTAAGCTTTCAGGACGTCATTGAAGAAGCCGACATTAATAAGTCGACCTTCTACCTCCATTACTCCTCTTTGGGGGATGCTTTTGCGGCCCTTGAGAATAAATGCTTGGCTACCATCTTCCAGGTCCTCAATGGGGAGGAGTCCTCGCCTAAGGACATTTTCGAGCAGCTTCTTCAAGCCATCCTGGACGATAAGAAACTCTATTTGGCTGTTATGACTTCTTGCACCAACTCTTTCATGGACAAATTGGCCAACGTGGCTTTGCCCCTTCTGGGGGAGAAGGAAGCTAACCTTAGAAATGCCAAATACGAATCTGGCGTTGCCAAAACTCAAGGTCTCGTTGTGGGCCTATATTCAATTTTCCGTTTTTGGATCCTATCTAGCTGCCGGGCGCCAAAAGAAAAAGTCGAAGGCGACGCCCTCGACTTTTTGTCGAAATATCAGAGCGATTTCTCTAAGCGATAATAGAATTCAACGGTTTCAGCAATTTGCTTATCGGTGAGTCTTTCGTTATCGCCATGGATCATCTCAAGTTGGTCTGGGCGGAGTTTCATCGCTGAGAAGCGGTAGACTTTGTCGCTAATGACGCCCCAGTGCCTCGCATCGGCGCAGGCCGTCATAATGAATGGTGTGACGATGACATCCTCGCCCCAAGCCCCAATAACGGCCTTTTCGAGCTTTCTATAGCCATCGCAATCGGTGGTGGAAATACGTGACGGATCCCAATGGTAAGCGTATTTGATGGTGGCTTTAATGCCTAATTTCTTAAGCATCGCTTCATATTTAGCGTTAATCGATTCGAATGTTTCACCAGGTTGCAAGCGGAGGTTAGCCCCGATCATGGCTTCTGACGGAATGACATTCGTGGCAGTGGAGCCAGACATCATCGTAAGGGCACAAGTGGTTCTCACTAACGCGTTCAATTGGCCACCCGATTTCTTGGTCATCTTATCAAGAACGGGTTTGAAGAGCCAAACGTTCGCGAAGATGAAACGATATTTAAACGATGATTCGCGGCCCAAGGTGTCAAACATTTGTTTAACAGGCAAACTTAAACGGAAAGGGAAAGTCTCCTTTTCCATCTCAACTCCAATCTCTGAAAGTTTACCAACTGGCGTATGTGGCTTTGGTGCTGAAGCGTGTCCACCTTCGCCGTCGATATGGAATTCAATGGCGACAGCACCTTTTTCCGCCGTGCCAATAACGGCAGTGGGTCTCGTGACACCGGGGAAGAGGCCATTAATGACCGCGCCGCCCTCATCAACGACGATGATTGGCTCAAGTTTGTGGTCAGCGAAATATTGGACGGCTAATTTGGCGCTGCAACCGCTGATTTCTTCATCACCGGCAAAGCAGAAATACATATCGTTTTCGGGGACAAAACCTTGCCCTAAAAGCTGATCGGCTGCGCAAAGGACACCGTTTAGAGTGCCTTTGGTATCAATCGTACCGCGGCCCCAAAGTTCGCCATCTTTACGAACACCGGCAAATGGCTTTTCTTTCCAATGTTCTTCCACGACATCCACTACGTCGAAATGAGCCATCATGACGGAGACGTGGTTTTTATCAGCGCTCTTGCCATTGATGTGGAACATGAATTCACGTGGCGATAGTTTTGTGAATTCGGCTTTTTCAAATACATGCGGATAATTGGAATGCAAAGCCGCTTCGAGTTTGTCGAATTCTTTTTGGTCTTCTTTTGACTTGTCGAGATTGGAAACAGTTCGGCATTGAATGAGGGCTTGCAGGTCATGAACAGCCTTCTCCGGATCCGTCTTAACCGGTTCAATCACAGGCTTTTCGGCATTTTTTGGTTTGAAAATCAAGGCTCTAATAAGACAAATAAGTAAGATTGTGATCATATTTTCACCTCTACGAGTAATCTAGGCTTTAACCTTAAAACTTCAATAAAAAAGAAGTAAGAATGTGCTACAAACAATGTTCCTTGTTTAATTTTGGCTTGGATTACCATATAATCCTTTTCGCGCCCGAGTGGTGAAATCGGTAGACGCAAGGGACTCAAAATCCCTCGGATGTATAATCCATGCCGGTTCGATTCCGGCCTCGGGCACCATCGCTAAAGAAAAGAAGCCAGATTGCACTGATGCGGTCTGGCTTTTTTCGTGGATTTTATTTCGTTCAAAAAGTCCGAAGTTTTGATTACTTAAATAGAATGGTTTCGGTTTTTATTTTCTTCTTCGTTATCGGTCTTGGCGCTTTAATTGCCCTAAGATTAACCAAAATAGGTAATAAACTTTGTCATAAGAGTAATTAAATGAAGAAATTTCAGATAAATATCATTTTATATTGAATCTCCAAAAACTCTAATTAAAATAGAGTTACTGGAGAAATATGATTAAGACCATTTCCGTACTGCTAAACGAATTCAAAGACTACGAGAATCCATACGACCATATCCGGCTTTTGGTCAAGGGTGGTTCTTTAATAAAGCTTAAGCGTGGCCTCTATGAAACAGAAAGAGACGCAAATCCTTTTGCCATCGCCTCTTCTTTGTATTCGCCTTCTTATGTTTCCTTTCAGTCCGCTCTTTCTTTTTATGGGCTCATTCCCGAAAGAGTGGTGGGGGTGACTTCCGCTTCGCTTGGTGCAAGAAAGAAGAAAAGTTACAGGACCCCTTATGGTGATTTCTCCTATCAGGATGTCCCAGATGCGGTATTTAATTTGGGGCTTAAGTGGGTGGACGACCCTGAATCACCTTTTTTGATCGCGACGAAGGAAAAAGCCCTCTGCGATTTGCTCGCGAAAAGTGAAACTGTCCTCGAAGAAGACTTTTCCGCTTTTCTATTCGACGACCTCCGTTTAGATAAAAATGTTTTACGTGCCTTCAACAAGAGTTTGACCAGTTCTTTGGCAAAGGCCTATGGAAAAAAGAACGTTGCTTTGCTCGTTCGCTATCTTGAACAAGAAAAAGGAGAATAGGTATGGTTTTGAAGGATTTGCTCTTGCATTATCCGCATGAGACACTTGAGGAAAAAGAGAATGCACTAAAAGAAGTGGTTCAAGAAATTGCTCTCTTGGGCCTCTCACGAACTGATTTCTTTTCAAAAGCGGCCTTCTATGGCGGGACCTGTCTCCGTCTTTTCTATGGTCTTCCGCGCTTTTCGGAAGATCTTGATTTCGCACTTAAACAGCCAAACCAAGAATTTTCGCTTCATTCGTACTTCAACGAAATCGAAAGGACCTTCGTTTCCTTTGGATTCCGCGTGGAAGTTGGAAGCAAGGAAACCATCGATGAGGGCAACATCCGTTCGGCCTTTATCAAAGGTGGAACTCTCGCTCATCTCTTCAGTGTCTTTCCCGATAGCCCTGAGGTGAGGAGAATCATTTCTAACCAAGTTACCAAGGTCAAATTCGAGGTTGACGTCAATCCTGCTCTTGGCGGTACTTATGAGGAAAAATTGGACTCATTCCCCTCGCTTCATTACATTACAGCCTTTGATGGCCCTTCGCTTTTCGCCGGTAAGGCCCACGCTTTGATCTGCCGGGCTTGGAAGAACCGAGTAAAAGGTCGTGACCTCTATGATTATCTCTTTTATATCGAAAAAGATATTCCGCTCAATCTTTCTTACTTAAAAAATAAGCTCGTCCAAAGTGGGCGGATTCAAGAAAGCGACTCTTTTGGTAAAGAGGAAGCTCTATCCCTTCTAACAGAACGCTTTTCCGCAATCGACTTTGCAGAAGCTTCGAAGGATGTCATCCCGTTTCTCTTCGACAAAGAAGGCGTTGCCAAATGGAACTCAAAGCTGTTTATAGATTCGCTTTCTCTTCTCAAATTCAGAGACTGAGGATCGACTCCGCTGTTTCGTACGACGAAAGCCAAAAAGATCCTTTATGTTCAAAACGATTTTAGACATAGACCCGCACACTTCGAGCGGTGGTCTTTGTCTATACTGTGCTCGCTAGCGAAGCAAAAATAAGTTTGTCGCTTTTCTTGCGATAAAAACCATCACCAAATATTAGAGTTTTCACACCAGGAGAATGCTATAGTAAAAGTCCATGAAAATAGAACGAGAAAAAGGCAGAAAAACCATTATCTCTAGCATTGGCTTTCGAAATAAGACTTTATTTACCCTTCTTTTCATTGGCGTTTGTCTCATCTTATTAGGTGGCATCGCTTTAGGGTTTGAGTTCTTATTCATTAGGGGCTATCAAGCGGTGGAGGCGACTTACGTCACCGCTGATTCGGCGAATGATTGTGGCTATATTAGTTACGTTTTTAATGGTGTTGCTTATAACGATATTCGAATTGAATCCAATGCAGCAAATCTGGTTGGCCGTTCGATTAAGATTTTCGTTAATCCTTCCGAACCGGAAAGAATTTGGGCTCTTATCGATATGGCCATTATTCCAGGTTCGATTGCGGCCGCATCAATCGTTCCATTTGCGGCTCTTCTCACTGCCTTAATAATTGGTGCAATCACGAATCCTCATCGTGCTCTTGTTCACCATAAAGAACTCCGCCATGAGGCAACCTTGCTGGAACTGCATAATGCCGGTCACGTTCCGACAAATTTTCGTTTGATCGCAGCGCTCGATGGCAAGGAATACGAAAGCCAAACCTGCCATGGTTTAGTTGCGGCAGTGGAAGAGGCAGTTTCTCGTCATGATACCGTCAGCCTCTATTTAGATGTTAAAGGTCATTATTATTTCGATATTGAAGAGCTTAATAAGCATCTGATTGATGAACAAATCGATGAGGATCTGAAGAAAGTTCCTTTTGTTGCAAATCCGGCATCTTTTAATGAAATCCCTGCAAAACGCATTTGGTTTAATAAAGGCGCTTCGATTATTATGGCAACTTTACTGGTGTGCTTGATCGCCTTAAGTATCGCCTTTACTTATACCGCCTTTTCGTCTAGTCGGTTTAACTACGACAACTTTGTTTCGGGCGCGCTGCTCATGCCTTTATTGGCCATTATCTCTTTCTTATATCTTTATAATTTTGGCTTCACGTACTGGAAAGTTGAAAATGGTGTTCTGACTTTAAAACGGCTTTTTCGAAAACCGATTTCGATGCCGCTAAATACCATTACTAGAATTACCGTCGACAGTGCTCTTGGCTCTTTCCCATCACGGGGCACCTATACCTCAGCTAGTTTCATCCTCTCAAACGGAAAAGATGAGATGGAACTAAACGCCTCCAAAGAATCGATCGCCCTCGTAAAATTTCTTAATCCGGAAATCGAATCATCGTTATAAATAGCGCTATTTATTCTTTTGCACCATCTTTTCTTTTTTACGTTTGTCGAATGAAATAGGTCGTATCATATTCGGATATGAAACCTATCAAGTCCACGTGGAAAGAGAAGATTTTTTACGCGTTTGGCAACATGGGAAGCTATATCCTATGGGCTTTCGTTGCCACTTATGTGACCATCTACGTCACTGAGTGCGTGCAGCCTGGCGACGATTTGGTCAAACTCATGGGCACGTTGATTTTGGTTTGCCGGGTCTTTGACGCCTTTAGCGATATCTTTATGGGCCTCGTGATCGAGAAAACCCATTCTCGTTTTGGCAAAGCCCGTCTGTGGTTTGGCATCAGCATCATCCCGATGCTCATCACGTTCTTCTTTATCTTTTTCTTTTCCGGCGCCGATAAACTTGGCGCGATTATTTGCATCACCGTTTTCTATTTCTTGTTCACTGTTGTTTTCTATACGATGAACAATGTTTCCTTTAACGCGATTTTGCCCCTTATCAGCAACGACAAATTCGACCAAAGCAACATCTGTTTGATTGACTCGATTTTCACCAGCGTCGGTGGTTTCTTCTCCGCGTTTGCGTTGACCTTCCTTAATAAATTTGGCGGCCAGGATCAGCAATCTTCCTGGATTTATTTCACGTTGATTTTGATTGCCTTAGCCCTGGTGAGTCAGATTCTTTGCTTCTCGTTCGTGAAGGAGAAACCAGAGATTTCCCCAGTCGCCAAAGTGAAGCCCACTAGAGAAGAACTTCGCAAAGGTTTTCATTCCCTCTTTACGACCAGTTTCTTCTATATCTCGGTGGCGATGTTCACCATCAATTATTATTTGTCTTTGTCCGTTACGACAATCGGCAAGTATTACGCCCTTTATGTTCTCAATTACGAATTGGCCTTTTCCCTCTTTGGCAGCGTGCCGATGGTGACGATGGGCATCGGTCTTCTTTTAACCCCGTTGCTCATTAAAAAGATTAAAAAGAAATACACTCTGATGCTTGCCATCTTCTTTGTGATGCTAGGCAATATCATCGGTTCTTGCTTCCCTTATTCCTATGCCGCCGCCTTTACGGGTGTCATGGTCAAAGGTTTGGGCTCGGCGGTCGTCATGTCGCAGCTCTTTACCTTAGCGCCCGATGTCGTGACCTATTTGGAGGTCAAGGATGGGGTTCGAGTCGAAGGCTTGGCCGCGAGCGGCATGAGTTTTGGCTTAAAGATTGGCAGTGGCTTAGGCTCAGCCTTAGTCATGTGGTCGTTATCGTGGTGCCATTACGTCTCGGGCGAAACGCCGACGGAAGCCGGTATCTATACTTTCATCGCTCTTTATTGGTGGGTCCCAGCCGTTTTGAGTGGCGTTCTTTTGCTTCTTTCTTCCTTCTGGAACATCGACAAAAAGACCGCGGCTATCTTAGAACAAAAAGAAAAAGCCAAAGCCCTTCAGCAAACCCAATTTTGATGATTATTAGTTTTCGTAACTGACAGTAATCTCGTCGAATCTTTTCGCGACGGCGGGTGAGGGGTCAACATAGCTTGCGATCATCTTGGCCATGACTTCTTCAGGAACCCATTTTTCTTTGATTCTCTGATGATTTCTTTCGTAGCATAAAGAGTAGTCGTGCATCTTGATCATATGGAGGACGATGCGGTCGTAGCCTTTAAGTCTATCGAGGTAGTAATTTCTCCGCCAATCGTCAAGGAAGGTTGAGTCGATGATGACATAACCATCACCCTTCGTATTAGCTAAAGCCTCATTGGCTTCTTTAATCATTTCGTCAAAGATTATTTCCATGTGCGAAGGGAAAATTAGATAGGATCCGGTTATCTTTTTTCTTGTCTCATCCGTATCGACGATAAACGTATTTGGATGGCTTTTTGCGAAGTTTTTGGCCCAAGTAGACTTTCCTGAACCAGGAATTCCCGCCATCAAAATGCAGGTTTTCATAATCACACCAGTTTCTTTCTGAGCCAACTCGAGAAAAGATCGATCGTGATAGTGAGAAGCAAGACGCCAAAGAGGCATGCGCCAAGCTTGGAGGCATCGGTCGCGAGGTTAAGGGAAGTGAGCGAGAAACCAATGCCACATCCATCTCCACAGACAACGCCTAAGATGGTGGCGGTGCGGACGTTGATGTCGAAGCGGTAGAGGACGACGGAATAGATGTCTGGGCGCGCTTGAGGCATGATGCCTAAGTGAATCTTCTGCCAGCCAGTCGCCCCGGCGGCAGTAAGGCCTTCGAGCGGTACCATATCGATGTTGTCGATGTCCTCGGCATAGAGTTTGCCAATCATGCCAATGCCATGGAGCGACAAGGCAATAACGCCAGCCATGGCGTTAGGGCCCGCGCTAGCCACGAGCATCATGCCTAAGAGCAGTTCTGGGAACGTGCGGATAAGAATGAGGAAGATGTCGCTGAACCAAGCGTAACGGCCAAAGAGCTTATGCGAACCTAATAAGCCAAACGGCAAGGCCAATAGAGCTGCCACAAGGGTTCCAATAAAAGCGATGCCGAAGGTTTGGAAAATCTGATAAAGAACCGAAACATTGAAGGTGTAAGGGACGCCGGCGGAGTCGATGCCAATGCCGAAGAAATAGTCCCAGTCGATATGGAATAGTTGACTCAAGGTGTAATTGAGGTCGCTCCATTTCGGATTGGTGGCGAACTTGCTCCCCAAGTTAAGATCTAAATTCATGTAAATAAGAACGAAGAGAACGACGATGAGGAAGAAAACATCGATGAGCCAGCGGTGGGGCGAATAATAGAAGGCTTCTTCGGGCGTGGTGAAAGCCTGGGCCTTGCGGGAGCCGAAGACAAACTCCTTGGCTCTCACGAAAGCGTTTGTTTTTTCTCCTGCTCTCTCTTTTAAGGGATCTTTGCGGCGGAATCCTGTTATCAAAAGAGAAGCGACGGACCCTAAGAGAACGACGCCAAGAAGGATTAAAGAAAGATTCTGGGCGCTCATTTTAGTTTCCTCGAAACGATGTTGCTCGCGACTTGGAGGGCGAAGACAAGGATAAAAAGCGGGATGAGCAAGCAGCCGATGCGGTCATACTGTTCGTTCTCAATGCATTTTTCGAGCGTGAGTCCATAGCCGCCCGCACCAACATAACCCAAGATGATGGAGGCCCGAATATTGATTTCGAAGGTATAAAGGAAATTTGCCAAGAACATCGGTTTGATTTCTGGATGGAGGCCTAACCGAACGCTTTGTAAGGCCCCGCCACCAGAAGAGCGGACGGCTTCAAAGGGCGACATTTCCAACGTTTCGATATATTCGTACATGAGCTGATACATGATGCCAGTCGTGAAAATCACCATGGCGACAATGCCCGAAAGAGAACCGGTGTTCCAGATGAAGATTGCAAAGACCGCGTAGGTCATTGTTGGGATCGTTCGGGCTAAATCGCAGATGATTCTGACGGGTTGGTAGATATATGCTTTCCGAGCAATGTTGCGAGCCGATAAGTAGTAAATGGGGATTGAGAAAAGCGCCCCAAACACGGTGGCGATGAAGCACATTTCAGTCGTCTGCCAAATGGTTGGCACGGCGGTGTCCCACATATAGGCCCACCAGGCGTCGCTTGTCTTTAAGGAGCGATAAGAATCCGGATTCAAAACAAAGAGTTCGTGCAAAATGTTGTTCAACCCTTCGAAGGTGAAATTGAAGTTCGGAGAGGTTATGAAAAAACAAGAGAAAATAAAAAGCCCGGTAACGAAGAAAAGCCCCATCCACAAGGCAACCGGGCGATTTTTGCGGAGATTTCTGACCATGGAGCCATCATGTTTCTCGGAAATATCAATTGTGACTTCGTGATAAAAAACGCTTTCATGGAGAGCGGACATTCTCTCCTTGAGGGAACGATTAGTTTTTGGGCTAATGTCGCTCATTATTTCGCGTCTCCTTCTTTGGGGGCGTCAGGAATATCGTCAATGACCCCGAGCTTCTCGTTGCCATTCAAAGTGCGGCCGTAAATCTTGATGCAAACCTCATCGGTCACTTCTTCTGGCTTGCCATCGAAGACGATTTGACCGGCCCGAATTCCGATGATGCGCGAAGAGTATTTCTTGGCGAGGTCGACGTGGTGCATGTTCGCGATGATGGTGATGCCCATCTTGTTGATGCGCGTGAAGTCATTCATGACGGAGATCGTTGTGATTGGGTCGAGCGAGGCAACGGGTTCATCTGCCAAAATCAGGCGTGGTTCTTGCGTTAAGGCGCGAGCCAAGGCGACACGCTGCTGCTGGCCGCCTGAAAGCTGATCGGCCCGAACATAGGCTTTATCTAGAATTCCTAATTTATCCAAAGAACGTAAGGCGAGCATTTTCTCGTCGTTGGTGTAGATTCCGAGAAGGGTCTCGATGGTCGAGTGATAGCCCACACGACCGGCGAGAACATTCTGATAGACAGTCGAACGCTTCACGAGGTTGAAGGATTGGAAGATCATGCCGATGTTGCGACGTTCCATTCTTAAGGCTTTGCCTTTAAGCTTGGAGATGTCGACTCCATCGACAAGAATCTCGCCGCCTTGAATATCGTGCATGCGGTTGATGCAACGGATCAATGTCGATTTGCCTGCCCCCGAGAGGCCGATGATCGAAACAAACTCGCCGTCATGAACGGTCAAATTAACATCCGAAAGGGCTTTATAGCCATTCGGATAGACCTTGTCGACGTGTTTGAGTTCAATCATCGGGTGTACCTCTAGTGGGCGAATTAGAAACGACTATCGATTAAAGAAGATTGTGGTCAGCTTGCCACTTGTACATGGTCTTGACCGGATCGAAATCGCTGTCTTTGGCATCGGTATAACCAGTGTGGCTATAAATCTGGAAGAGCATGCCAGCCGGAGTGGTGGCATCAGTCTTGTCGCCATCAGCCGCCGCAGCTTTGAAGGCCGCCTTAATGGCGTCTTTCTTGCCTTGAGAAATGGACTTGTAGCAGCAAACAGTATCATTGACGACCGGGTCGGTGATGCCGACGGTGTAGGTCTTTGAGAAGAGAGTGTCATCATGGTAGAAAGCGCTCTTGGCTTGGTCATAAGCGCTGCCACGGCGGATATCCATAAAGCCGCAGCCAGCATCAATGGTGCCGTTCATAAGGTCGGTCACCATGCCAGGATAGCCTTTATCAGCCGCGGTCTCTGGGACGCCGATGAGGGCGAGCTTCTGATCGTCGGCACTGAGCTTGTCATAAGCATCTTCAGTTACGAAGCCTTTGGTGAAGCCCATGTTGTAGAGCATATAGGTCGGGTAAATATAGCCCGAGCCAGAAGTGGAACCCATGATGCCGAATTTAGCCTTGCCATCGTGAAGTTCTTGAATGGTAATGGTGCCATCCTTATTGGTGTCGAAACTCTTAGCACCGGTAAGCGTGGCGCTAAATTCATCGCGACGAGAAATGATAAGTCCGCTATAGAAAGAGACGGACGAAGTAGACTGATCGCCAATGTACTTATAAGCGCTTGAGGCGTTGGCAGTCGTAACCGGGTCGCCACTAGCGGTGATTTCGCCGTTCATGGCCTTTCTCTGTTTCTCACGGAGAGCGGTGTCATAAAGGTCGCCTTTGAAGTCATCGGCTTGGACCTTATAGCCAGCGCGTAAAGCCTGAAGCAAAACTTCGACTTTGCCAGGGTGTTCGATTGTCGCCTGAGCGTAGCCTGAAGCAGTTAAGAAACCAGCATCGAGTTTGCCATTTTCGACGGCGGTGTTGACCGCGCCGTAGCTAGTACCAACGGAAATGTGGAATGTGTACTTGTTGTCGACGTACTTGTTGAGATAAGGCTCAAGTTTGGTAGCGTTCGCGAGTAATGTCGTGGCGTTGTTAGACGGCACTAGCTGAACAAAAATGTCAGTCGAATTGTCGCTGCTCCCGCACGAAGTTAGGCTGGCTAACGTTAAGAGTCCGCCCATGATGAAATAG
>JGI20225J20221_1002867_pt1 | contig 11637 bp, 11 predicted proteins | sample BioMet4_FD_20221 | JGI IMG/M metagenome (IMG submission 20221) | reverse complement strand
AAAAAGAAGAGAGATCGGTGCGTCTGCGGCAGCTTTGCCGTGTTGCGGCAACTCGCGAGCGTCGGGCGCGAGGCCCTGGCCAGCCTCGAAATGCAAACTGGCCCCCGCCATGCCCAAACCGAAACCGGCAGCAGCCACGCGGAGAGTCCCTGGCAATGAACAGCCCAGACACTTGCCCGTCTGAGGAACGCCACAAACGATTCACCGGCTACCTTGTGGACGCGCTGGCCGTTGCCTTCCACCTGTCCCCTGCCATTTGCCGATTACCTCGCAATTGGTGGCAGCCGGCACGACGGGCCGGCCGGCGTTCCCATACGGGGGGAGCACTGGGTATTGCAGGCCCTCACGCTGACCGGCAATTGTTTGTCCTGTCTGGTGACGGGCTGCTGCGGCCTTCAAGGGAAGATCATGACCGCTTCCAGCAGCTCGAGAGTGGGCAGCTTTGAGCTTCGCTACCAATCTGGAGGAGTTACCACCATGAAGCAAAACGCCCCGAACACTGCCAGTTGCACCAACCTGCTGCTGTATGCTGGCAAAGAAATATCCGCTCGAGCCGCGCCTTCACTGCCCGAAGGCCGAAATACGTCGAACATTTCCTGCGGGCTTGATTTGGCTATGAAAGCTTCCCAGGGCACCGCGCCAAGGCCGCGACAGAAATCTGACATTGCACCTGTCCCCTGGCGGTTCGCAGCCCGTGCCAGATTGAGGCATACCCCTAACTCTGATGTCAGATGTTGAGACAAACAACGTCCCAGAGTAGGGTATTAATTTATATTTATTGACACATTCAGCCAAGGGGTAATAAGATTTCATCCTGGACATTTTTTACTTTGGAGGCATCCTTGCAAGGTCAAACGTATCTGGGCTACGTTCGCGGTCAGCAGCTTCGACCAGAATCCTGATCGACACTGGAACAAATAGAAGTCGGCAAAGGTATTCCACCGATAAGGCTTTAGGCAATGGAGCACAACAACGTCCCGGAACTTGAAAGGCTGCTGGGCCTTCGTCCGCCGAGGGCGACACGCTGTGCTGGCGTGCATAAGCATGCGACAGTTTTGGGCCCACGCAACCTTTGGATGGACCTGCGCCCGCATTCGTCCTAGGGGTCTTGACACAACGGGGCTAGGTTTGGCCGCATGGCAGCTTTCGTCATAAGGAAGGGGCCTAACGTTTCACCGGCGAGGGACTCACCGGATTGGCAATTCTGCATGCTGTCAGGTCATGGGAGCTTTGCTTGAGTTCGAGCGCGCGCGTCTGGATCCGCCGAACGTCAGCCGCGAGGCGAATTCGTTGCTGGCTTAGCAGCCGCGGGGCCCTACCGGGGACGAAAGAAATATCGGCTGAACAGCCGCAACAAATTGCCCCGGCAGGTTGGAAACGGCGAGTTGCCGGCAGGCGACCAGAAAAAACCTTGGCTGGGACCCGTTGACTTCGGGCCATTCAGGCCGCGAAAAAACCTTGTACCAGTACCTGCGGCGAAGACTGACCTAATGCCACCGCCGCCAATCCGGGACTGTTTTGGCAAATAGTCCGCCGAGTGGTTAATAAACTATATCATCCCCTTTTGCTTGATGGAGCTGCAACATGAAAGCCCATTCAAAGTGCCGGCATTTTTCAGCGGTGACATCCATTCTTGTTGGGCCGTACGCTGGTACTTGCGATATTAATAATCGGCCCATCCAGTTACCCGTGGCAGCTTGGCAGGGAGATGCCTGGCTGAACGTCGGAGTTTGAATGTCGATGCCACTCCACGATTTACGCGCTGGGTTCTGGCGCTATATGGCGCCTGAAATGGAAAAAACGGGCACTGCGCCTGGTTACTGGTCCGTAATCGCCCCTTCCGATTCTTTGCCTCGTGGGGCACATGGATGGAAACCTACGTGGGAAGCGTCCAATGGCCGCTGGGCGTATCTGTACCGGGCCGGTCGACAAGCCGGGGGCCTGCACTGTGTCGATTTTTATATCTCTCCATTCCCGTCAGGTAACAGGCAAAAGCCCTGCATTGGCCCGCGTTTCTGGGTAAAATCCCTCAACACGTGGAAGAATTGGGAAGATCCCGCGGATTCTTCAACACGGGATAAAGGCGCCCCGCCTAATAGGTCCGCGCGCTTGGCTTCTGCTCAAACGGCGAAGGCCCGGTGCCTTGTCTGGACGTTTGAACCACCGACAGATTAAAGTACCGAGTAACAACGTTGGATTGAATGACGATTCATGGCAAACTGAAAACGAGATTAATCGGCCCGCCACGCTGGGGATTTAAATTCCATGAAGACGGCCTAATTTACGCCACTCCATCAAAGGTATTGAGGTGACTGCGTCCTACGCAAAGGCCAGCCTCAGCCATTTTAATTTTTATGTGGGATCCCTGGGGGCGAAATGCCGGCCTGGTAAGGCAGAGTTTTTGAAATTTCTTTTTATGTAATCCTTTGAATAAGCACAAAAGGCTGCCTCATCGCTAACTTTGCCAACATGCCTGATTCGATGTGTTTGCGGGTAAAAAAATCGGCCAGATCCCGGAAATTTTTAATCAGCGGTCAGCTTGTGTAAGAAATGACCTGGGTTTATTTCGCACCTTCCTAATATAAAAGACACAAGCAGAGACCATTTTGGCCACGATATAAAAAACGCCTTAAGTTTAAAAAATCACTATGACGTGTTGGGTAAAATGTTTCACTGGCGCAAAACCTCTTTTCTGATGTAAATACAGGATTTTTCTGAGGAGGCTAAAACCTCCTCGTACTGCGAAATTGATTTAGTGGAAGCGATCGTCCACCCGCCAACCGATAGTTGCGTCGGTTTGATGCATGTTGATGCCCGCTTTTTTAGCGGCTGCGGACTTCATCCAGAATGATTTGCAACAGCGTCCCGTCCTACTCGATTTCCTCTTTTTCTTATCGCTTCAGGAAGTTAATCGCTGGCACTACGTTTTTTTGCTGCCTGGGGTCTTTCCGTCAAAGAGGTCAGCGGCATTAATGCGGGCTTCTGGGTAATCGCTTTACCGTCTGCTCAAAAGATCTTCCAAGGCGTGGAAAATTCACCGCACCGGGGTGTTGACTCCTGCTAACACCGGCGTGGCGCGCTCTGTTTGAGCGCAGACGGCTAAGCGATTACCAGAAGCGCATTAAGCGCTGAACCTCTTTGAGGAGGACGCCCAGGGCAGCAAACGATTTAAGTCAGCGATAACTTCCTGAGCGATACAGAAAATAAAGGAAATCGTGGACGGGACGCTGTTGCAAATCCATTCTGGATGAAGTCCGCAGCGCTAAAAAAAGGCGGGCCATCAACATGCAGCAACCGACCACTATCTGGTGGCGTGAAAAATCGATTCGCTATTCACTAAATCAATTTCGCAAGTACGAGGAGGTTTTACGGCCTTCCTCAGAAAAATCTGTTTTACATTTCAGAACAGAGGTTTTTATGGCCATGTGAAACATTTGATACCAACACGTCATAGTGATTTTTTAACTTAGCTTTTTATATCGTGCCCAAAAATGTCTCTGCTTGCGTCTATTATTAAGAAGGTGCGAATAAGGCAGGTCATTTCTTTCCCAAGGGCTGACTCTGCGTGATTAAAAATTTGCGGATCTGGGCGATTTTTTTTCCCGGCAAACCACTCGAATCAGTGCCACTGTTGCAAAGTTAGCGATGAGGCAGCTTTTGTCTTATTCAAAGGCCTTACATTTCAAAAACTCTGCTTACCAGGCGCATTATCGCCCCAGGGTCCACCATAATAAATGCTGAGGCCTGGGGCCTTTGCGTAGTGCACGCATCACCTCATACTGATGGTGGCCGTAAGCCGTCTTCAATGGGATTTAAATCCCATGGTGGCGCCGATTAATCCGTTTCGTTTGCCATGATCGCATTCAATCACTTGTTGTTCGGTACTTAATCTTCGTGTTCAACGTCAGGACATGGGGCCAACGGCCTTCGCGTTTGAGCAGAGCAAGGGGCGCGCCGACCATTAAGGGGCGGGCGCTTTATCGTGGGTTGGATGAATCGCGGGATTCTGCCCACTTCTTCCCACGTTGTGTAGAGAATTTTACCCAGAAACCCGGTATTGCAGGCTATGCTGTTACGGACGGGGAGGAGGAGATAAAAATGCGGACAGTTGCGGCCCGGCCTGTCGACGGCCGGTACAGATTACGCCCAGCGGCCATTGACCTTCCACCGTAAGTTTCCATCCATGTGCCACGGGCAAAAAATCGGAAAAGGTTACGCCAGTACCAGCGCAGCCGTTTTTCCATTCAGGCGCAATAACGCTGAAACCCCAGCGGTAAATCGTGGAGTTGGGATCTAACATTCCATCCGCGTTCAAGCCAAGCATCTCTGCCCAGCCTCACGGCGTAACTGATGCCGTATTTGCAGTACCAGCGTACGCCCACAGAATGATGTCACGCTTGGAAAATGCGGCCCTATTGAATGGGTTCAATGTGCAGCTCCATCAGCAAAAAGGCGATGGATAAAAGTTTTATCACCACCGTACTTATTTGCAACATGTGCCCGGATTGAGCGGCCGTGGCATGGTTCAGTCTTCCCGCAGGTATTGCGTACCAAGGTTTCGCGGCTGATTGCCGAAGGTTGCACGGGCCCCCCAAGGTTTTCTTGGTTTCGCCTGCCGCAAACCTCGCCGTTCAACTTCGGCAATTTGTTCGCTTGTTCAGCGATTTTCTTTCGTCCCCGGTAAGGCCCCGCCGCTGCTTAGCCAGCCCACCGATTCCCTCGGCGCTGACGTTCGCGATTCAGAGCGCCGCCTCGAACTCAGCAAAGGGCTCCCCATGACCGACAGGCATCAGATTGGCCATCGGTGAGTCCCTCGCCGGTTGGGAACGTTAGCCCCTTCTTTGACGAACTTCCATGCGCACGCCCCGGTTGTGTCAGCCCTGGACGATTTGCGGCGCAGGTCATCAAGGTTGCGTGCCCAACCGTGTCCATGTATGCACCACCACGGTTGTCGCCCTCGCGACGAAGGGCCAGCAGCCTTTCAAGTTCGGGACGTTGTGTGTCCTTGGCCTTGAAGCCTTAATCGGTGACATACCCCTTGTCCGACTTCTATTGTTCCAGTTGTCGATCAGGATCTGTCGAAGCTGCTGACGCGAACGTAGCCGATTACGTTGACCTTGCAAGAATTGCCATCCAAAGTAAAGGAATGTTGCAGGAATTGGGAAATCTATTACCCTTGGCTGAATGTGTCAATAAATATAAATTAATACCCTACTCTGACGTTGTTTGTGCTCAACATCTGACATCAGGTTAGGGTATGCCTCAATCTGACGGCTGCGAACCGCCAGGGACAGGTGCAATGTCAGATTCTGTCGCGGCCTTGGCGCGTGCCTGGAAGCGTTCATAGCAATCCAGCCCGCAGAAATGTTCGACGTATTCCGCGCCTTCCGGGGTGAAGGCGGCATCGAGCGGAATTTCTTTGCAGCATACGCAGCAGGTGGTGCAACTGGCAGTGTTCGGGGCGTTTGCGTTCATGGTGGTACTCCTCCAGATTGGTAGCGAAGCTCAAAGCTGCCCACTCTCGGCTGGCTGGGAAGCGGTCATGATCTTCCCTTGAAGGCCCGCAGCAGCCGCGTCACAGACAGGACAAACAAGCCGGTCAGCGTGAGGGCTGCAATACCCCAGTGCTCCCCGATGAACGCGCCGGCCGTCGTGCCGGCTAGCACAATGGCGAGAATCGGCAAATGGCAGGGACAGGTGAGCACGGCCAGCGCGCCCCACAAGTAGCCGGTGATCGGTTTGTGCGTCTCAGACGGCAAGTGCTCTGGGCTGTTCATGGCAGACTCTCCGCGTGCTGTGCCGGTTCGGTTGGCATGGCGGCCAGTTGCATTTCGAGGCTGGCCAGGGCCTCGCGCCGACGCTCGACGAGTTGCCGCAACACGGCAAGCTGCGCAGACGCACCGTCACCGTCCGCAGCATCCAGCGCCCGGCACAGCCGCGCCAGTGCGTCCAGGCCGATACCCGCTTCGAAGGCAGCCCGTACAAAGCGCAGCCGTTGCAACGCGGTGTCATCGAACAAGCCGTAGCCGCCCGTGGTGTACGCGACCGGCCGTAGCAATCCGCGCAGCAGGTAGTCGCGCACGATATGCACGCTCACCCCGGCATCAAGGGCCAGCCGGGACACTGTGTAGGCGCTCATTGAACACCTCCTTTTCCTCATCCGGCGCAGCACGAAAGCTGCTTCACGTCCTTGCTGAAGGTCTGCGCCGCGAGCTTCAGCCCTTCGACCATGGTCAGGTAGGGGAACAATTGGTCGGCCAGTTCCTGCACGGTCATACGGTTGCGAATGGCGAGCACCGCCGTCTGGATCAGTTCACCCGCTTCCGGGGCCACCGCTTGCACGCCGATGAGCCGTCCGCTACCTTCCTCGATGACCAGCTTGATGAAGCCGCGTGTGTCGAAGTTGGCAAGCGCACGCGGCACGTTNTCCAGTGTTAGNNNGCGACTGTCGGTCTCGATCCCGTCGTGATGTGCTTCCGCCTCGCTGTAGCCCACGGTGGCGACCTGCGGGTCGGTGAACACCACGGCCGGCATTGCGGTCAGGTCCAGGGCCGCATCGCCGCCAGTCATGTTGATCGCAGCACGGGTGCCGGCCGCTGCCGCCACATAGACGAACTGAGGCTGGTCGGTGCAGTCGCCAGCCGCATAAATGTGTGGCGTACTGGTGCGCATGCCCTTGTCGATGACGATGGCCCCCTGCGCATTGGCAGCGACTCCCGCCGCTTCCAATGCCAGGCTGCGCGTGTTCGGTGCCCTGCCAGTGGCGACCAGCAGCTGGTCGGCGCGTATTTCACCGTACCCGGTGGTCAGCACGAATTCGCCGTCCACATGCGCGACCTGGCTGGCTTGCGTGTATTCCAATACCTTGATCCCTTCGGCACGGAACGCGGCTGTAACGGCCTCGCCGATGGCCGGGTCTTCGCGGAAGAACAGCGTGCTGCGTGCCAGGATCGTCACTTTGCTGCCCAGCCGGGCAAAGGCTTGCGCCAGTTCCAGCGCCACCACAGACGAGCCGATCACGGCCAGGCGCTCGGGAATGGTGTCGCTGACCAGGGCCTCGGTGGAAGTCCAGTAGGGTGACTCTTTCAGGCCCGGAATCGGCGGCACGGCCGGGCTGGCACCCGTGGCGACCAGGCAGCGGTCGAACGCCACCACACGCTCGCCGCCATCGTTTAAACGGACGGCAAGGCTCTGGTCGTCCTTGAAACGCGCTTCACCATGCAGCACGGTGATGGCCGGGTTGCTGTCCAGGATGCCTTCGTACTTGGCGTGGCGCAGCTCATCGACGCGCGCCTGCTGCTGGGCCAGTAGTTTGCTGCGATCAATCGCAGGCACAGTCGCCGCGATGCCACTGTCGAATGGGCTTTCACGGCGCAAATGGGCGATATGGGCAGCGCGGATCATGATCTTGGACGGCACGCAGCCGACATTGACGCAAGTACCGCCGATGGTGCCGCGCTCGATCAGCGTGACGTTCGCACCTTGCTCGACGGCCTTCAGCGCCGCCGCCATCGCGGCTCCGCCGCTGCCAATAACGGCGACGTGCAGTCCGTCCCCATCACCACCAGCCTTGTCGCCACCGCCCAGCCATCCCAGCGCCTTGCCAAGCAGTCTGCCCCGCGCTGAAGTGGATGGGGCATCGGCGGGTGTGGCCTTGTAGCCGAGGCCGGCCACAGCGGCGGTCAGCGCCTCTGGCGAGGTGCCGGGATCGGTGGCGAGTTGCGCGGAGCCTTTCGGGTAGGACACGAGCGCCGACAGCACGCCCGGCACTTTCTCCAGGGCGTCCTTGACATGTGTCGCGCACGAGTCGCAGGTCATTCCGGTGATATTCAAATACATTGCATCGTTCCTTTTCGTTTCGGCAACTGCCAATGCAGTTAGCCGTGTTTGGGTGGTAGTTCGCAGCGGCGGTTGGCCGGTGAGAGCAGATCCCAGATCGACACCCCGATCATCAAGGCCAGACCGACATAGAGGAGGTTCGCCGTCCACCAATTGCCAAAAAACAAGAGCATGGCCGCCAGCACGATGGCTGGGCCGACCATCCCGAGCAGGCTGCGGTACCATTGCCGATGACTCAGCCAGCCCAGTGCATTCGCCAGCAAAGCCACGACTGCGAACAGCGGCAGCAGCTTGGAGATAAACAACCCTTCGTATTCCTGTAGAAAGCCAAGGCCGATGGCCGCGCCCAGGCTGGCGATAGCCGGGAAACAGGCAGCGCATCCCATCGCGGAAACAACGCTGCCAAGCGCGCCAGCCTTGTCGGCAATGCGTGTAATCAGTCCCATGATCGCCCCAGGTTCGGGTTCAGTGGCTCACTGCTTGACGCTGGACGGATAGCCCGCGTCTCCGGTTGCCTTGGTCAGCTTCTGCACGCTGGTCTTGGCATCATCGAACGTGACAACCGCTTCGCGTGTCTCGAAGGTCACGTCAATTTTGCTGACGCCTTCGACCTTGGAAATCGCCTTCTTGACGGTGATCGGGCAGGTGGAGCAGGTCATGCCCGGTACGGACAGCGTGACGGTCTGGGTGGCGGCCCACACGGGGGCAACAACGGCAGCGAGGGCGAGGGCGGCAAACAGTTTTTTCATGATGAACTCCTGTGATTAATAGAAAAATGGCATGACGTAGGGAAATCCGAGCGNGACCAGGACCAGCGCGGCCACGATCCAGAAAATGAGCTTGTAAGTAGCTCGCACTTGGGGAATCGCGCAGACCTCACCCGGTTTGCAGGCTTGCGCCGGGCGGTAGATGCGCCGCCAGGCGAAAAACAGCGCGACCAGCGCTGCGCCGATGAAGATCGGGCGATAGGGTTCCAGCACCGTCAGGTTGCCGATCCATGCCCCGCTGAACCCCAAGGCGATCAAAACCAGCGGCCCCAGGCAGCAGGCCGACGCAAGAATGGCGGCCAGCCCACCGGCGAAGAGCGCGCCGCGCCCGTTTTGTGGTTCAGACTTTTGTGGTTCAGACTTTTGTGGTTCAGACTTTTGTGGTTCAGACATACGCTTGTCCTTTCAAATTTGGTTTGGATAGCTTAAGCTTACTTCCGTAGTTATGTACGGAGTCAAGCGATATGCAAATTAATTTTGAGAATCTGACCATTGGCGTTTTTGCCAAGGCGGCCGGGGTCAATGTGGAGACCATCCGGTTCTACCAGCGCAAGGGCCTGCTGCCGGAGCCAGACAAGCCCTATGGCAGCATTCGCCGCTATGGCGAGGCGGATGTAACACGAGTGCGGTTCGTGAAATCGGCCCAGCGGCTGGGCTTTAGCCTGGACGAAATCGCCGAGCTACTGCGGCTGGAGGATGGCACCCATTGCGAGGAAGCCAGCGGCCTGGCCGAGCACAAGCTCAAGGATGTGCGCGAGAAGATGGCCGACTTGGCACGCATGGAGGCCGTGCTGTCTGAACTGGTGTGCGCCTGCCATGCGCGGAAAGGGAACGTTTCCTGCCCGCTGATTGCGTCACTGCAAGACGGAACGAAGCTCGCTGCATCGGCGCGGGGGAGTCACGGGGTGACTACGCCTTAGCGTGCTTTATTTTCCGAATTCTGAGACGACCCCCTTTAAGGGATAAAAAACAATGCGACGTTGGTCTGCGGATAGTGTGGGGAACTCTGTTTATTTTCGCCTTTTCGGTACAGGCGGAAACAAAGGTTTATGGCGAACACGCGTCAGCGGCTGGTGGAACTGGGCTAAAAGACGATGTCTTCGCAAACCTGGAATCAGCCCGCAAAACTACGACCCTGTATCTGCCATTTCTCAGGCTGGCACAAACCGCTTTATGAGCGATAAAGAGAAAACCGATAACTACAATGAGATGCCGTGGGGGCGGGGGATTTGGTGGTCTTCAAGATATAACGAAAGAAGGTAACTGGAGCTTCACTCTACGCGATGATGTTTAAGGATTCGCACAACGAAGTGGCAGCCGATTATCGGGCTACGGCTGGGAGAAGGGCTGGTATCTGGACAGTAGTCGCGATTTTCGCCTGGGGGCTTGGGGTGACCGCCGGGATTCACCGCCGAGAAAGACTTCGCCAACTACGTACCGCTACCGATTATTTTTGCCGCTCTTTTCCGCCAGCTATCGCCGCCTGAGCGTTCAGTTCACCTATATTCCCGGACCACCCTACAATAACGGCAACGGTGCTTGTTTTGGCGTGGGTGTCGCTACGGTTTTTAAGAGGGCCTCAAATCGTAATCACCTTTTTCACCAGCGAATTGTGGCAGCGCTTAGCATTGGAAATTTAACCACCGAGGCGTTGAACGTCCGGACAAACTCAGCATTAACTTGGCTTCCCCCAGGCGAGCCTAATTGGGAAATAAGCCGCGTCCGCAGATGAAAAACGGAGTAGTGAAGGGAAATATAGGACGGCCATGGGTCATCGTTTTGCTGATAGTCGGCCAGAATGGTCTCTTTAAAACTCTCTGTTTTTACGAACCCGCACGCCCGTTGGCGGGCAATCCACCAGGCGGGCAACCACCAAAATATAAATTTGTGATCCGGTGAAGACTGATAACCGCATTTCTGTTCAGCCTTAAACAGCGGACGAAGAAGAAAATGGCGCTCTCGTAAAAACCAGGTGAAAGAGATAAATAAACGGAATGGCCGATCATCCGCGCCTTTTCATCCATACTCCTCGTCGCGGTCCCAGCCAACCATGGCGACCAGCAAAGGATCGGGCTGGAACCAGCTGGCCGGGTCAAGGTAAAACAGCAGGCCAGGTTCCACAAAACGGTACTGCGGGGCAGGCTCAGCGCCATTGAACCATCAGGGATACCAGGCGCGGACAGCAGATTCGTAGCCATTATGAGAGGCAAACAGCAGCGCAAAATACCACCGCCGAAAAATAGCTTGCGTCGGCTGGGCTGAGCGCCACTCGATAAGCGGATGAAAAGGTGTAAAATCAACAATAAGGGCAAAAACAAAACCCACGGCTGGATAAGAATAACCGGCGCTGGGGTAGTGGTTCCCCAGAGATAGTTACCACTGTCATCCAGAAACAGGAAGAGCGATTAACTATCGCTTTTGATTTTACCCATTTGCCCACTGGCGCATCGTGGCCGTGGACCTGCCGAAAGTCCAGATAGGCCCCGCCACCCACAACAAACAGCGGCGTGGCTATGGTCCAAATAAACGTCAGAAAACCGAGGATCCAGTTGGATAGATCGTAATTCATTCAGTTGATTCCCGGGTGGCGTTATTAAATGGTGAAGAGGGTCCCACGCCGTCCATGGGGCATCCCAGCGCTTTTAATAATATTTAATCTCGGTACTGTTCTCATTATTGTTGGCTTCCATATCCTTGACGCCTATCCCCCATTTAGGGCTATTTTATTTGCCTTTTTGGTCCTGGGGCAGTGCTCACAAGCCCTTCCACGTACTTGGCGTGGGGTACGCTTCTGTTGTTGGCCGCGCTTGTCCGTGCCCAAAACTGGCTGGCAACAATATACGGCCTACTTTGGGATTGGCTCTTATTTTGGGAAACAGGCGTAAATCCACTGGGCAGACCAGCCAAGCGGGTCAAGAATAGGTAGCAAAAACCCAGACCCAAACATAGATTAACTACCCCGCCATTACTCTGGAAGAAGACCATTTCCAATAATAAAGGGGGCCAGACCCGAGAAACGGTGGTGAAGGCG
>JGI20225J20221_1004971_pt1 | contig 11647 bp, 7 predicted proteins | sample BioMet4_FD_20221 | JGI IMG/M metagenome (IMG submission 20221) | reverse complement strand
AAAACACCTGCTAAATGCTGCCCCATTTTGTCGGCTAATTTACGTCCTTCGCCCAATAACTCAAGGCTAACATTTTTAATTTTCCCTTCAACTGTTTCAATATATACCCACACATTCTTATACTGGGTCTTGTCCATAGTTACTTCCTGCGCTACTTCCACGCGACTAATAGCACCAACAGGACAAACATCAACACACGCCCCACATTGAGTACAAGCTAAGCCAATTACTGCTTTGCTATTTTTCAAACTAATAGCACCAAAGGGACATGTGGTTTCACAAATCCCACACCCTATACATTTTTCTTCATCTATTATAACTGCCATTTTAGTTTCCCTCCGTATTAGACAATTTTAGCTTCAGCGAGTTTATCTAACAAAACGGTAACACTTTCCTTAGCCGTAGGCTCAGCAATAAGTATCCCTTGAACACGCCTCGGTGGGCTAAAAATCTTGCTAACCTTGGTGGGAGAACCGGTAAGACCTATTCTTTTTTCGTCTGCCTTAACGTCTGCAGCACTCCAAACCGCAATTTCGGCTCTATTGGCTTTCATTTTTCCTTTTATAGTAGGAAAACGTGGCTCAAAAGCAGCTGATTTAATAACTGACATAAGCACAGGCATTTTTACTTCAATGACTTCATATCCATCTTCACATTCCCTGTCAACTATAGCAGTGTCACCTTTAATATCCAAATTTGACACATAAGTTACTTGGGGGATACCTAAATGCTCCGCCGTTTCCGGCCCTACTTGTGCTGTATCGCCATCAATAGCCTGCTTACCGCAAAAAATCACGTCTACCTTGCCAATCTTTCTTATGCAAGCAGCTAAGGTATAGCTAGTAGCCAAAGTATCGGCTCCGCCAAAAGCACGATCACTTACTAATATTGCAGTATCCGCTCCCATAGATAAACATTCTTTCAGTGCAGCCTTAGCCTGAGGCGGCCCCATTGAAATTACTGTAACACGAGCACCATATTTATCTTTAAGTTGCAGTGCGGCTTCTAGAGCATTCTTGTCAAAAGGATTAACTATACTAGGTACGCCTTGTCTAATCAAGGTGTTAGTTACCGGATCTATTTTTACCTCAGTTGTATCCGGAACTTGTTTTATACACACTACGATTTCCATTCGTTTTGCCTCCCAAGTATTAAATCACACGAAAGTAATTATTTCTTCTATCTTAAAAGTGCCCCCGATATTACCATGCGTTGCACTTCATTAGTTCCCTCGTATATTTGTGTAATCTTAGCATTACGCATAAGTCGCTCAACAGGGTAATCTGTAGTATAACCATAACCACCATAAACCTGTACTGCATCAGTTGTAACCTCCATTGCTACATCTGAAGCATAGGCTTTAGCCATAGCCGCTTCTTTTGAAAAAGGCTTACCGGCATTTTTTAAACAAGCTGCTCTGTATACTAGAAAACGTGCCGCATCAATCTTCATAGCCATATCTGCAATTTTAAAAGCAATTGCTTGGAAAGAGGAAATTGGTTTGCCGAACTGCACCCTCTCCTTGGAATATTTAATAGCATAATTCATAGCTGCGTCAGCAATGCCTAGGGCCTGGGCAGCAACACCAATACGTCCAGCATCTAATGTGGTCATAGCAATCTTGAATCCTTCTCCAACTTTGCCCAAAAGATTTTCCTTGGGTACCTTAACATCCTTGAATACTAGTTCAGTTGTAATAGAGGTATGTCCGCCCATTTTACTTTCTCTCTTGCCAAAAGTAAAACCTGGCATACCTTTTTCTAGGATAAATGCTGATATCCCTTTCAACCCTTTTGTTTTATCTGTCATAGCAAAAACCACATAGGTGTCGGCCTCACTACCATTGGTAATAAAAATCTTATTACCGTTTAAAATATAGTAATCACCGTCCAACTTCGCTACTGTTTGCTGCGCAGCCGCATCAGTACCTGCATTCGGCTCGGTAAGTCCAAAGGCTCCAACATGTGTACCTTCAGCAATAGGCCTTAAGTATTTTTGCTTTTGTTCCTCGGTCCCATAAGCCATAATTGGACCGGCACACAAGGACACATTGACCGACAATGTGATACCCATACCATCGTCAACTTTAGAAAGCTCTTCTACTGCTAAAATATAGCTAAGATAATCTCCGCCTGCTCCACCATAGGCCTCTGGGAAACAAATACCATTAAACCCGGCTTCACACATTTCATTAACTAGACCTCTGTCAAAAACATGCTGCTCTTCTCTTTCTTCTACCGTAGGTGCTAATTTCTGTTCCGCAAATTCCTTAGCCATTTGTTGGATTGTTTCTTGATCTTCTGTTAGTTCAAATTCCATCTGTAAATCCCCTCTCTCCTCAAATGAGTTCTACAATAGTAGTTGTTCCCTGTCCGCCACCGATACATAGTGTAGCAAGTCCTAGCTTTTTATTATGTGCCTTTAGGGCATAAAGCAAAGTTACAAGAATACGGGCGCCGCTTGCACCGATAGGATGTCCTAGTGCAATAGCGCCTCCATTAACGTTTACTTTAGTTTTGTCAAAATTAAGCTCCCTGCCCACTTCCACAAATTGAGCTGCAAAAGCCTCATTTGCCTCAATTAAATCAATATCTTGCATAGTTAATTTTGCTTTATCCAAGGCCTTGCGAGACGCAGAGATAGGCCCTAACCCCATATATTTAGGATCAACACCTGTAGAAGCATAGGATAAGATGCGTGCCATAGCTGTAAGCCCCAACTCCTTAGCCTTATCTGCTGACATAACAACTAAAGCTGCTCCACCATCATTAATACCCGAGGCATTACCAGCCGTCACAGTACCATCTTTTTTGAATGCTGGTTTTAATTTTGCTAAAGCCTCCATGGTAGTTCCTTCTCTTGGAAACTCATCCGTATCAAAAACTACCTCACCTTTTTTGGTCTTAATTATTACCGGCACAATTTCAGCCTTAAAAGCACCGTTTTTTATAGCTGCACAAGCTTTTGTCTGTGATTCATAAGCCGCTTGATCTTGTTCTTCACGAGTAACGCCATATTTTTCTGCAACATTTTCAGATGTGATACCCATATGATAATCATTAAAAGCATCCCACAAGCCGTCTTTAATCATCACATCTGTTAGGGTAGCATCACCCATACGAAGCCCCCACCTTGCTTTTGAGCTCGTAACAAAAGGAGCATTGGTCATACTCTCCATACCGCCTGCAACTACAATATCTGCATCTCCTGCACGAATAGCTTGAGCTGCCAATTCAACACTTTTCAAACCTGAACCACAAACCTTATTAACTGTAAAAGATGGAACTTCTTCAGGAACACCGGCCAAAATACTTGCCTGCCTAGCAGGATTTTGTCCTAACCCAGCTTGCAAAACATTACCAAAAATAATCTCTTCTACTTGCGCGGGACTAATCTTAGCTCTGCTAATAGCCTCTTTAATAACGGCAGCTCCTATTTGCTGCGCCGATAACCCGGCAAGTCCTCCGTTAAACTTACCTACTGCTGTCCTGACTGCACTAACAATTACTACTTCACGCATAAGTTTATCCCCCTGTTCTCTATAAACGCATATAAATATTCAAATTCGCATGTTCATATTGCTATTGATTACAATAAAAATAGGGTGACTAGTAGCAAAATTTTCTATTTGTACTACGTCAATCAACACTTTAATTTTGTAGTAATATTACATTTATTAAGCCTCTGCTCGCTTACTAATGGGAAAAATTCTATCTTCCCGTCTGCTAAATTACACCCATTTTCCTCAGCTCCTTTTTCTAAATAATTATTCGATAAAACTTGCTAGCTTTTTTCAGCACTACCAAGTTTTATTGTCAAATATTTTTATAAACTTTCCGAAAAAGCATTTGCTAATTTATTAGGATATTTTCCATAGTACCAGCCTACTTCCTAGCTTTTTTTACTTAATAAGTTTAAGTATAAAGGCTTTCCACAACATCAAGTAGTGTTTAAACGCCTGATTTTCCTTTTATTTTCAGCCAGTTTTTCTGATACTGTGCACTGCTTAAATATGAATGCTTCATCGGATATCTTTTACCGCCTTAATCACGATTCGTTTAATTTCACTATCACTACACGAGTTACATAATGAATATATGTCGACCTTTATTAAGTCACGCACATGATGTTTTTAAATTTCGCTATTATTTGACCTAAATAATATACGCTAATTCCTAAGAAATAATCTAAGACTGCGAAATTGTCAACTTATCTGCTCTCTTTAACCACGAATCATTTTCTACAAAATAATATGCCTAACCCTTATTTCTAGTTTGTAAACCGTACGACTTCTATATACCTACCGAACTTTTTTCATTTTTTTTATTCAAGACTTTGTTTAGTTACAGATATATAATTCGCTAAACGCATAAGATATAAAATCCTGTTTAAACTAAGCGGTTTTTGTTTTTTTCCCACTTAATAGATAAATATATTACCCCGTGTCGTGACTTTTTTTGATTATCCTGTGGCTAAAATGCCAGTTAAAATAATAAAAATATTTTATTTCCTTTAAATTTCCATCCTTTTTGCTTGGGTGTACTTAGTTAGTTTTAATTTTAGTAACTTCTCGAAGAGGGATTTAAGGTATGTTCGTATTTCTGCGAATAAAAACCAAACCCACCCCATCCAAAAACGCCAATTTACCGCCCAATATGAATATCGCCCGGTTAAACATAAACGGGAATGTCGATGCTAGGCTCTCACTCAAATCGTTTTTCGAGGTTCCTTAACGCTCCTTTTTAAAAACTATTGACCTTGCCGGTAAGTGAGGATAACAATTTTCACTGACTTAAATACGGGGTTTCCTCAAACGCGTCTTATATAACCAATTATCACCGATACGTTTTTAATTTTGCCATTTATGATACACCACAAGGAAATCGCCTATATTTTTTATTCAAGATACGTCTTTTTAACCTCTGATATCGTTTCTCCAACTACTCCTTACCAACCTTCGTATTTGATCACAATTGTCCGCATTGCCGTCTTCCCTCAATTTTCGACAAGTAGCAGACCCATAATTCTTTATACGTGCTATTTTCATAAAAACAATTTCGTTTTTTCTTATTGTTTCATTAACCCGACGCCGGATACCTTGGAACCTTGCTCCCTATACCGCCCTTATATACTAGAGTACACCTCCTCTTTTAGTTTTGTCCCCTAATCCTTGGCGTAAAAATTACTTTATCAAGTCACCCGTTTTTCGTTATTGCCGGTTTAATAAACATAAATTATCAAGTGTCATTTTTTACTATTACGGTAGTTCGAAAATACTTTTTTACCCGAAACTTTAATAAAACTATGGATAACTAAAAATATTCTTTCGTCGAGATACATACTCTTCAGTATCTACCAATTATGCTTTCTAATAATTGCTCGGTTCTATTTTTGGACTTCGCGAAGAACCTCCATTTTCCTCCTGAGTCCAAAAATAATAATTTTAATAAAAATAAACGATCATAACATTTCGAGACCTTGCCCACACATCCCGGATGTTTTGATCTACCGTCAGTTAATTCGTCTCGTTGTGTCTTTTAATTTTATTTTTTTTTTAATTTTCTTTTAATATTAAACCAACGAGAACATCAACACGCGAAAACTATAATTCGAAACGAGAACTTTTCAGCACCTTTTGTCGCTCCATCCTAATAATATACTCTTCTTCATTGTCATAGTCNACGCACATAGTATTTACCGTTTTAATTTTTGCATAGCCACTATTAACCAATATATCGCGCAACTCTTTGGGCATAAATTCAGTCACTTTTACAATAGGAGGAATGGCGTTCAGTTCAAAAATTTTCTCGCATTCCTTGAGCTTTTTACTAAACTCACTCTCGGAATCGTACTGTAAAGGGCAAATACAATTGGCCCTATAAGTATAACCCGCATTTAACCGCAAAACCCACCCAGCAAAAATAAGTGTCTTTATACTTGGTATGGAATTTAGGAGAAGCTCTTCAATGATTTTAATTTGATTGTTCATGTGTGATCATCTCAATTTCTATTGAATAAGTAATTGCATTGTTACTTTTTAAGTATTCTCTTTAAGTAAGAAACGTCAAGCAAATTCACTGTCTCAAATTTTCCTTTATAAAACACAGCCCAATTGTTGAAAACACAAGGTAATTCCTTTGCTTTTTTTAGTGTATCCACTTCAAAAAAAGATACAGGAACATCATTTATTTCACAATACTCTTTTATCATTTCAATATTTTGATTAATATAGGGGCATTGCCCATCATAATAAACTGTCAGATCTTTACTTTCAATTCCTTGCTTTTTAACATTTTGTGCAAACTTTGGCATTGTTCTATCAAAAGAAAGGGCGAGTAATTCATAGCCATTTTCGGTAGTATCCACAACCTCAAACCCGAATTTCTTCGCAAATGATTGGTCAGAAAGCCAAGCTTTTTGTTTTTTTGCTCCAAGCATACAAACGCCTGATTTACCCTTTTCCTTAGCATCTGCCAAACAATACTCCAGCAAGGATTTTCCATACCCTTTTCCTTTAAAACTACCAGCAACCCATAAACAATACAGGTAATAGTAATTGTCACCTATTATAGGAACCCATGCTTTTTCAAGCGGAGCATATTCAATAAAAACCGTGGCCTTTGCATTTAACTTTCTAAAAACATGCCCTTCCTTTAATCGTTCAGAAAGCCATTGTCGCTTTGCCTCGACACCTTGATGTGGCTTTCTACTGCGTATAATACAACATAAATGCTCATCAGCAAGATTTTCCGTTGTTAAATTCAAAAAATCAGTACACATATTTTAATCTTCCTCATTTACAGATTTCAATTTATTGAACTAACCTAATATAAATTTTAACACATATACCCTTTTCTCTCAATATAGATAGGGCGGTCTATAACTTTATCAACCTGTTATACTCTATACTAAATCAGTAAAAAAACGGCTAGAATCGTTAAGCTTCTAGCCGTAAATTATTTTATTTCTATTAAATTTTCCACTAACCTAATGCTCGGGAGAAGGTATTAGTGAAACGAAAGACCGCGGCTTGCAACACGCACGGTCTGACAAAGTCAATGATACCTTATCTCGCACCGCTAAAGCACACCTGTCGCTGGGCACTGCCGTTTATTCTGTAAAGGGCACTTTTCTTTATTCTCTCTGACTTTTCCCGTTATGCCCGCCACTCCATGGTGACCGATTTCTTTAGCAAGCAGAAATCCCTGTATTTTCGCGGGTCGAGGATAAAAAGACGACCCCGCATAAGCTTCAAAAAGCTTTAATGCAAGGTCTTTTTTGTCTATGTCGGCAGGCTACATAGTATCCTCTACCTTGTCAAACCATGTATAGCTATCAATCACCCAAATTGCAAGATCAACAAAATGTGTCGAAACTTATGGTTTCATTATATGAAGATCTTCTCTCACTTTACAGAATTCACTACGGCCTCTATTTTATAACATATTTCATCTAAAACAAAAATTTTTGTAACGATATTTTATTTGAACAGATAAATTTGCTTCATCATCCCTACATCCATTATCCATCGTGCTAATGACATCATGAAAATTTCTAAATAATTCATTAAAGTGACCAATATCACAATTAAGCTGTCTATCAGCATTACGATTTGTAGAAATAATGGCGCATTCTCCCTGATTAGATGAATTATTTAATTTAGCCAAATTCATCTTGGAACAATGATGTGGTACATGCATAAAGTTAATTGTTTTTTGCATCACCAAATCCGGCATACAGGCATACGGTACGTCACCAGATAATAATATGTGTGAATATAAATCCTTTTCGTCAATAATTTCAATCATTAGTCCTTCGGTATTTCTTATAGTAATTGTCCCATCTCTTCCAGTTCCTAACCATAATTTTATTTTTGTTCCATTTCCACCAGTAATTGTCGCAATCAATTGACTTGTTATTCGTCTGTTTCTGTCAACTAAATAAAGACTGCCCAACTTTTGCAAATAAGCCGCGAGACGTATGGAGTTTTTCGATGCATTTTTATCTAAATTAGATGTTAAATTTGGTGCTATACATTTTTTAGTAAATATATCTTTTTCTGCATATGCACATCCAATTATATGATCCAAATCCCAATGAGATAAAATCACACAACTAGGTTTTAGATGTCGTATAGCATTAACTGCTCTTAAATACTTAGCATTATGATAACTCGGCATCGAACGATAATTATACCCGATATCATATAAAATTCTATATTTTTCGCCTCGTATATAATCTGCATTTCCATGCCCTATATTATAAATATCAATCGTTACAGGAAAATCACCCTTCCACGCTTCATTTAATACCCTATTTATATCCGCATCACTCCTGCATTGAAAATTTGGTAGATTATATGTCTCGTTAATTCTTTTTAATATAGATGCGTCTATTGATTTATCCTTAAATACCAATAATCTGCCATTTAAATAGCTTATCGGGCTTGCACTCATCTCCAAGTAACCTTTTATTGTAACACTTTCATACATAATCGGTTTGTCACCCTTTATAAACTTAGCACTACACCATGAATCACCAATAACCCTCAAATCATCGAGTTTATTCGTGCCAAGAGATACAACAAAGCTTATAAAATATGGCCTATAATTTTCTAAAAAATCTGTTCCCCGTTCACTTTTAAACATCTTCAAATCATAGTCAATTATTGCATCAGTTAATATCGATACACGCATATACTTTGTATTATCAGGTTCATCACTATATGATTTTTTAGCTTCTAAAAAAAAAGTATCTTCAATTCTCACATACAAAATCGCACCATTTTTAATATCATTAAAAATGGTGTGGCACTTTTTTTCATGCATTATTTGATTGTTTTTTATCATACAGCATCTGCCTCCTAATTAGTTTTCATCATTCAATGATTTTTCCCCACATCAATATCCTCAATGATTCCTTCCAGAATGATTACCTCATCATTGGACTTCAAAATTTCATTTAAGGATAAATTAAATTGGTACATAAAGCCCTTGATTGTTGAATCTGCAACTCTCCCCATCAGTACACTTCCATCCCTCTCATATTTTCAGTAATAATCTAGATTGTCAACACTTAGTCGAACACTTTTCATAAGGTCAATTTTCTAAATCCCACTGAAGCCATATAATTTAACGATCCATGAATTCTATTATTATTAAACTATTTCACATAACTCGTTAATTCGTACCGTAACTAAGCTAAACTGTCAAAATTGCGGTCGTAAACAAACTCCGAAATACTTCTGCACCAGCCTTGTCACAAGAACATCCCTTTATACTCAAAGAACGTTTAATTTCAAATGTAATAATTACCTTTTCAAGCAGTTCATTTTTGAACTCGTTGACTCTATATGAATAAAACATTTTGCTTTTACGTAAATCTGTTTTTACGGTTGCAAAGGCATCATATGCCAAGTGAACGTCTTTATGTAAGCCAGCACTATAAACAATAATTTCAAGATTAAATAAATCTACCAGAACACATATGTAGTTCCATTTGTAATTTAGCCTAACATATATAAAATCTAGCTGGTTTACACTAAAATGGACAGTTTCGCTATCACTGATTACCTTCTTTGCACCCTTTGTTAATTTTTCTCCGCTTACCTACCAAGCGTTCTGCAGCTTGTGGATTTTTTTGCAGTCATCAGCAAGCTTTTGAGCTAATGATTTATACATACAAAACATATTAAAATTTTCCACAAAACGGGACATGGTTTTCTGTTAAAACCTAACAGGAATTTCTGATTCAACAATGTTTATTTGATCGAATTTATACTCCAATGATTGAACGAAATGAATAATTCCCTCTTTCTTTAAATCAAAATTCGCACATGGAGCAATACCGATTCTGCTTGTAATCAAGTTTTCACCATCGCTCCAACCAAACAATGGCATTCGAATAAACGGGATGAGTACACCATTAGATATTCGAAAATCATACATTTTTCTCTTTGTTCCATCTTCTTTTTCATAATTTATTTCATTTAGTTTACTTTTAGGAACAGCTGCAACAAATCTCATTTCTTCCTCTGATGCAAAACAAGCATTCTTAAAGAATAATGATGCATACGCTATCCATGCTTTATATTCTTTTACCAATTTTTCATTCATCAATGCTGACTCTTTATACTTACTCCACATATCATACAGTTCCTCTATAAAATCATGAATCTTTGCCTGTTTTTCATTTGATGAATAAATAACTAATCCTGGTTCAACAGCAACATTTGTTCTTCTATCAATCCATTCATCAACTAATGCAGGAATAAATACCCCAATATTATAACCATTGTAGTTACCATTTTTCGCATAATATTTCCACATACTTAAACTGTCCTTATTCATCGATGCTGATAAAACAAAATATCTATGAGTTTCTTCTATTTCCATTCCATCTATGTAAGCAAATTCATTATCTTCATAGGTATCTACAGACATTCCTTTAAACAAATGATAAAAATTCTTATCATACTCCCTACAATGACTCTGCCAAAAGCATCTTAGCTCATCATTAATACTTAGTCGCTCTTGATAATCATTCAAGAATTGGGCATCTGTAAAAAAAATTTCTCTATTCCCAAGTATTCCCATTACCCCCTCTGGCGATGTGTAATGGAATACATCCGTGTCATATCCACTAGTAATTTGAATTGTATATGCTATCTTATCTCTTAAAGTATATTTTCCAAGCTTCTTCTTGTGTAACTCACTTAATTCAATCCTATATTTCCCCATATATCCTCCAAACTGTTTTATTATTAATATAATATATAGACGGGTTCACCATTAATATTTACAATGCCTCAGTTGGTGGTCCATCAAATATCAGCAAAGACTAAGACAACTGTTCCATTGTCATATCATAGAAGAAATATTAGCGCCTTTTTTTGAACACACGTTCAAAAAAATAATCTGACATATTCATTATCCACTGTAAGAACACATAACCTGCTGTTAAATTCATACTCAAACACTCGATTTGTTTCTATTTCAACAGCTTTGTAATGAGTATATGAATATCAACTCCATGATTACGAAGATATCAGTCATAACTTGTAACTAAACTTTGTTTTATTTATCTACTTTAAAAACAATCGTCACTTAATAATATTCCTTGTCATTATATCATTTATTTACATTGCAATACACATGTTCTATCATTGTTTAGTATTAAAAAAGTCACATTAAGCCAATATGTTTACAATTTTCACCATTTAGCTTACACTTCTCGCATTTCGTGCCAGAAAATAACTTTACCCTAAAAAACGGCTAGAATCGTTAAGATTCTAGCCGTTTTTATTATCTTTATTCAATTTCCCACCAACCTAAGGCGCGGGAGAAGGTATTAGTGACGCGAAAGACCGAGGATTTTGTAATAGGATAGTACACATGGGTACATCCTATTACAAAACCGCAAGGTCTGACAATGTCAATAATATCTTATATCGCGCCGCTTAAACCAGCAAAGTCAATGATGCCTTATCCCGCGCCGCCTTAAATAACCCTTATTCCCACTCAATCGTAGCCGGCGGCTTCGACGTAATATCATAAACTATTCTATTTACTCCCGGTACTTCATTAACAATCCTCCGGGAAACAATGTCTAAAACTTCATAGGGTATATGTGCCCAGTCGCTAGTCAT
>JGI20225J20221_1002863_pt1 | contig 11651 bp, 11 predicted proteins | sample BioMet4_FD_20221 | JGI IMG/M metagenome (IMG submission 20221) | reverse complement strand
AAAGCCTGATTCGCCTATGCCCCGTATTATCAGCAATAGCGGAAACGCGAATATTACAGCTATAAAACGTTATTTTTGTTCAGAGTTGATTTTACGTAAAATCGCCGAGCTGATCGGTGCATCCTATGATACGCTCATCAACGGCAACTACAAGCTACTCATTGAACCGATAGCGTATTTTACCTTTAACGGCCAAAAATACGCTATGACAGCAACGGAAGCAGCGTTATATGACCAAAAATTAAGCGGCGGGTTACGTAGTAAGATGGTTTCTCTTACTCACCAAAACCTGCCGCTTTCCTTATTTCTTGAAAACTCTGATCTGGGCTTCCTGGCTTATTCAGGCTCAACTTCAAAAGCACAGTCAGATTCAACGATTATTTCATCCCTGGGATTAGGAATTGTCAAATTCAAGCCGGGCGAAGAAGAAAACCCCGGCGATCCGGTTAGCACCACTGCGGAATACCGTGTAGACACGGACGTGATTACATCCGTTGCATTGAGCGCCGATGACGAAATCAATCCGGACAGCCCGGCAAAGGTGACCTTCTCTATTTCGGGCGGCACCTATACCGTTACCAACATTGTGATCCCCGAAGGGGAAAGTCAGCTTGTGTGGGTACAATGGCACACGCCCAGCTCCCCACAGAGCGTCCATATCTCCGTAAGCGCCAACAAAGGCTCTCTCAGTACATCATCCTTTACGTCCAACATTGTCTCTCTGGATGGTAAAGACCCGCCCGATCCGCAAGCCAATGACCGCAATGACACCTTTTCCATTCCGAGCTTGCCGTCTTATACGCAGCAGACCGGCAATTCATGGGGAATATGGAGTGCCGTATGGTTTCCGGTTTGGGTATGGCATGAAGATTGGGACTGGATTCAAGATTCAAGTACTTCCACGGGTGGACACTGGAAGGACAACGGCGATTGGGTAGATGAAGGGTACTGGCAATATTCGTTTACAAGCTATCAGGCCGTCCTGTCCGCAAGCATAAACTTGTTGCCTGATGGCAAAGTACCGAGCGCAAAAGGCAAGCTAATGCCCTCCGCATACGGAGTAAAGATCAACGTAAACAGCGATATGACATCACCGGCACCATCTTCTCATATTACATGTGCTCAAACGGCTGTAACCTACTTCCCGGAGTTTGCATATAATACATATTGGCGACATCTTGCTCTTTCAGCAAACGGAGAATCTTCTTCCTTTGCTTTTAAGCCGAATATCTACTCAACTTACAACCGTCCCGTGCATTTCACACCTCTTTGGTTCCCGGACGGGAAGTACACCGTTTACGCTTATCTGGAAGACGCATGGACACCAGCCGGTATGTTGAGCATGAACCTGAACGACTATGTAACCATCAAAGGCTCTGTTTTTGACGACTGGCACATTGGGCCAAAACTAAATAAACAAAGAATGTAGATTTTACTAAATCAATAAATACAATCATTAAACGTATCATTTTTTAAGCTAATATAAACAATAATAAGGCTTCATCTGCCCCTAACATTGTGTTATAATGAGCCAAGCAAAAAGCTATGAAAAGAGAATCAATCGCATGACCGCTGAAAACGGTGATCTTGGAAAGAATAGATCTTAACGGTGAAAAACAGCTTGGATAAAAATGGGCCAGGCCGTATTTTGGCACTTTCCGTTTCCTGAAACTGAAAATACCAATCAACTCCGGTTAGTTGGCCCCTAAGTTAGAGGGGAGGTGAGCCAATTGTGTCTAAACTCAATCGATCATAAGTCAGAGCGTCTATTGCTTCTTCTGATGGAGCAGAAAGATTTCGTGACAATTGCATATCTTGCGAAGCAGTTAGGAGAAACAAATCGGGCCATCCAATATCATCTGCACAAGATGAACGGATTTCTGGGGGATGCTGGGCTTCCTTTTATTGTCTGCAGAAGGAATAAAGGAATATATATTGAACCGGAGAACCGTCCGAGGCTGCTGGAGTTTTTTCAGGCAAACAAACAAAAGTTTGATTTTATTTATTCTCCGGAAGACCGTGTTGCAATTATCATCTGTGAAAATATTCTTGCAAATAAAATTAAAACGGTGGATGAAATCGCTGATAGTTTGCGGGTGAGCAGAAATACCTGTCTCCTTGACATTCGAACCATCCGATCTACTTTGGCGGGTTATAAAATCAGTTTGGTACACGACGTGGATGGTTATCGATTTGAAGGCGACGATATCCGCTTGCGTTCTGTACTAATGTACTATATCTCCTTTTTGTATCCTCTTATCAGTTCCGGGACGCTTCCTTATCTAAGCTATGTCTCTGTTAAGAATTTTCTTGAAAAACTGAAGCGAATCGAAGTTGAACTGGGTGTCGATTATCGCCAGGGAACTTTGCATAAAATCGCAGTGATGCTTTATTTCTGTAAAGTGCCGCTTAAAAGTACAGTCAGCTTCTTTGAGGGAACGGCGTCCGGTATGCAGGTGTTTGAGGCTGTAAACCGATATTTCGGCGAGCGCACGGAAAATGACCGCCGTTATATTACTATTCAGCTGATGGGCGGGCGGGTGAAAAGCACAAGGAATACAATTCCGAAGGTGAATGCGTACTATATCTCCGGTGCAGAATGTCTGGTGGCATCGTTTGAACACCTGATTGGCATTCCGGTTGAGAACCGCAATATTTTGGTTTATAACCTTGCCAGGCATTTAAGCAGGTCGATCTTCCGGTACCGGTACGGACTGGTGGATACCTGCGAACTGGATGGAAAAATTCAGACGGATTCGAAAGAACTATTCAAGCTTGTAAAGCTTGCGTCACAGGACTTGGCCCGGAAGCTGAACTCCCCAATCAACGATTCGGAAGTATCCCTTCTTACCGTTTATTTCGGTATGCATATGCGCAAGAACAATCTGCGCATTGGCAAGCTTCACGTGGCGTTGGTTACGGCTGCGGATGACAGCGAAACGGAACAGCTGAAAAAGAAGATCAACAACGGTTTTCCCATGCTGCAGGTGGTCCGGACGGCAACGCCGGGGGAGGTCCCAGATTTAACGGATAGTTTTACTTTCCTTATTTCCACGCAGTTGCTCAAATATGCGGGGCTTTATGTCTATATTTCAAATCAGCTCACTGCGGTGGATCGGAAAAGAATTCTGGAAACTTATCTGAAATTCCGCGAACTGGACAATCTTAATATCTGTGAAAACCTTTTTGAAAGAATCAGGCAGTACGTCCCGCGCGAGAATTATTCCAATGTTAGGGAGGAACTGTGCAGCTTTTTTACACGACCGATGCCGAATCTATTTCAACTTCTTGACCGAAAATGCGTCCAGATCGTTTTTTCGATATCCGGATGGCGCAACGCCATCCGGAAAGCCGCCGCACCTCTGCTGGAGAACGGCTGCATCCTGGAAAGTTATATCAATACTATTATTATCAATCTGGAAATGTACGGATGCAGTGTTTACCTTGGAAACGGCGTTTTTCTGGCACATGCTCAAAGCCAGAAAGATGTCAACCGCTCGGGAGTTGCGGTTTCAGTGTTCCGCGACGGCGTGCTGTTCCCGGATGGAAACAGCATAAGACTTCTGATCGTTATAGCATCGATCGATCGATATGAGCACTTCAATGTTCTGAAAGAAACCGTCAATATCTGCAATGAAGAGCAAAAAGTTCAGAAAATTCTGGCCTGCGACACAGCGGAAGAACTGTTTTGCCTGATCGAAAAAATGGCCGGTGACGGTGTATAACAAAGTGTAATGAAGGAGGATAAACTCATGTATTTCAAACATATCACCATCAAAAATCCGACGGGTCTGCATGCAAGGCCTGCGACGCAGCTTGTTCACCTTGCGGAAAAATACCAGTCGAAACTGGAGATTCTGAGGGATAGTGATGTCGCAGACATGAAGAGTATATTCAGTCTGCTGGCGGTCGGGCTGGTATCCGGGACGGAGGTGACTATACGTGGGGAAGGCTGCGACGAAACAGAGGCTGTGGAAAGCGTGTGCGAATTTATTGAAGCATTAGAGGAGTAAGAAATGAGGTATAAAGGGATTCCGGCGGTTGCAGGTAAAGAACTTGGAACAATCGTCAAAATCGAACCAATGCTGGAGTGCAACAGAGATGCAAAAGCCGAAGAAGGTGAAGAGCAGGAGAAGATTGTCTGGCAAAACGCTTTTGAAAACGTTTTGCAGGAACTTCAGTCGGACTTGAAAAAGTTTTCTTTTTTGGGACAAAAAACGAAGGCGGATATCGTCGATGTCCAGATTACCCTGATCCGTGACAGGATGTTCCGGAATAAGGTCCTTGAATTTTTGAAGCAAGATTTCAATGCGGCTGCGGCTGTAGAGCGTACGGTCCAATGGGAACAGGAAGCACTGCGCAAACTGCCTGATGATTACATAAAAGAACGAGCAAAAGATGTCGAGGATATAGGCAACCGGTTGATTTGCCGGATTCTAGGACATCCCTATTCCAGCCTTGCTGGAATTGACGGCGGGGTCATTCTTGTAGCGAAGGATTTACTGCCCTCCGCGCTGATGAGCGCTCCTGAGGACAGTATTATTGGGATTGTGCTTGCAGAGGGTTCTGCGACTTCTCATGTAGCAATCCTTGCCGGCAGCATGGGAATTCCCACTTTGGTCGGGTGCGTGCAATCGCAGGAACTTCCGGATGGGAAAACCGCTTTTCTGAACGCTTCGGAAGGGTTTGTGGATGGCCCCCTGAATGAAGAAGAGAGCCGAACGGTGACACAACAGCTGACAGACTACCGGCTTCGGCAAAAAGAGCTGGAAAAATGGCGGGTCATGCCCGGCCGTACCTCCGACGGCAAACGCATACAGATGTTAGCCAACATTACGGGAGACGACGAAGCGGGCGCGGTTCTTGAAACCGGAGCCGACGGGGTAGGGCTTTTTCGCACTGAGTTTCTGTTCCTTAATCGGGCGTCTCTTCCCACTGAGGAAGAACAGTTTGAAACCTATTGCAGAGCTGCGAAAAAACTTGGGGGGCTGCCACTTACCATTCGTACCATTGACATCGGCGCAGACAAAAAAGTGAGTGGCCTTGCTTTAAAGGGAGAGCAGAATCCGGCTCTGGGATACCGTGCCATCCGTATCTGTGCTGACCATGAAGAATTGTTTCTTACGCAGCTTCGCGCCGCTCTTCGAGCAAGCAGCTTTGGCAAAGTCCGGATCATGTTTCCCATGGTAGGCAGTGTGCAAGAAGTCAAGGCTGCCAAGGCCGAGGTGGAAAAAGCAAAAGTACAACTCCGAAAGAACCGGATCGGCTTTGACGAAACGGTTCCGGTGGGAATTATGGTGGAGATCCCCTCAACAGCAATTTTGGCCGATAAATTTGCGACAGAAGCCGATTTTTTCAGCATAGGAAGCAACGACCTTACGCAATATACTCTTGCTGCAGATCGCCTGAACGCGAAAGTTGCCCCACTGTATGACTATTTCCATCCGGCCGTTCTCCGTCTTGTGGAAAGGACGATCCGGTCTGCGTCGAAAGGTGGAATCGGATGCTCCGTCTGCGGGGAGATGGCCTCTGATCCGATGGCGATCCCCCTTCTACTGGGATTCGGGCTCAGTCATTTCAGCATGAATCCTGCAAAGATTCTGCTGACTAAAAAACTGATGTCACTGTTGGATATTGCTGAACTTGAGAAACTCGGCCAGAAATGTCTGGAGATGGAAACAGCGGACGATGTGAGAAAGGCTGTTTCCTCATTTGTCGGAGAGAGTTATAAATTGTGTATTTCCTGAATCCGGCACCGTTGCTGAATCGGCCGCCGAAAGGATGATTTCCCGTTGGACGGGAAGAGCGGAAAGGAGTAATTTTTATGGTAGGTGTTGTTTTGCTGAGTCACGGTGTTTTTTGTTGTGAGCTTATAAAAAGCGCGGCGATGATCGCTGGAAAGTTGGAACAGTCCGATTGTGTCGATCTGAGGCCGGGTGAAGATCCGGATCAATTTGAGGATAGAATCCGCAGCGCGGTCCGAAAGACTGACACAGGCGATGGGGTGCTGGTTCTGGTGGATATGATTGGCGGCACACCGTTCAACCGCATTGCGATGGCGGCCGCCGAACTGAATGTGGCAATTCTGCCGGGGATGAATCTTCCGATGGTGATGAGCCTTATTATGGAACGCAAGCCGGGTTCCAAACTGGACGAGCTTGCCGAGCATGTGATGAAAGTGGGACAGAACGGCATACGGGTTTTGCAAAAGCATTCATGAGCAATCGGAAAATTTGATGTTTATCAAAGCCGATACGAAAAAGGAGCATATAAAATGGCTGAAATAAGTTTGGCACGGATTGACGACCGGCTGGTTCACGGCCAGGTCGTGACAAAATGGATTCAAGGGACAAAAAGTAACCGGGTGGTGATTGTAGACGATGCGGTTGCCAAGAACACGTTCCTCGTGGACATCTATCAGATGGCCGCGCCCATGGGCGTCAAAGTGGCTGTTAAGTCGGCGGAGCAGGCCGGGAAGGAATGGACTGCAAGTCAGTGGGGAAGCGGTAAAGTCCTTACTTTATTCAAGAATCCGCAGACCGTTGAGGCCGCTTGTAAGCAGGGATTGCAGATTTCTTCCCTACAGGTGGCGGGGATGGGTTCCTCTACTGGTAAAAAAGTCGTTTTCAAAACGGTCAGCATGTCGGAGGATGATGCCAGGGCTATGAAGATGTTGAGTGAGCAAGGGATCAAAGTCTATTTTCAGGCGCTTCCCGAAGACAAGCCCATGGATCTGGAATCCATCCTGAAAAAGCATTTCAAGGAGCTGGTTTGAATGCGGCCCGGTGCTTCGGAAGGATTTAATAGATATAAAAAATAAAGGAGGAGTAAAGAAATGTCACAAGTCACTACGCAAATTACCTTGTTGCAGGCGATCCTGATCGGTCTTTACGCATGGTTCAGAGGCTGCTGTTACGGCTATACCTTTGGGGTGCTGACCATCTTTTCGCCGTTGCCGGCCGCCCTTTGGGTGGGGATTGTGCTGCACAACATCCCGGTCGCCATGATGGTGGGCGCTTCCCTACAATTGATGTACATGGGGATTCTCGCTCCGGGCGGGGCCCTTCCGCAGGATGTTTGTTTTGCCGCGCTGCTTTGCTGCACACTGGCAGTTAAGGCAAATCTGCCTATTGCGGCTTCCGTCGCTCTGGCAATTCCAATCGGTATTCTCGGCGTTCAACTGTACAACATTGAGCGTTTCATCAACGTCGTTTGGATCCATATGGCTGACAAATATGCGGAAACGGGGAATACGCGCGGAATTTACCTCGCCGGTATTGTGTATCCTTCGCTGGTGAAGTTGGTTCTTTATGGCTTGCCGGTAGCAGTGGGACTTTACGGCGGTGTATCCTATTTCAAGCAACTGGTGTCTGTAATCCCCTCCTGGCTGATGAACGGTCTCACAGTGGCTGGCGGCATGATGCCCGCTCTCGGGTTTGCTATCGTGGTTTCCGTCATCGGGCGCAAAAACCTGCTGCCGTATTTTCTGCTTGGATTTATGCTGGTGGAGTATGCCAAGATCCCCATTTTACCGCTCGCAATTTTCGGCGCAATTATCGCGTATCTACATATTGTCTTCACCAGCAAAAACAACGGAGGTGTAAGTTCTGATGAACAGTCTACAGAATAATGATGCAAACACTGCCGCGGTCAAGGCGGAACCAGAAAATAGAAAGCTGCTGACCCCGCGAGATGTTCGGAAATCCTGGTGGCTGTGGTGGTGGTTCGCGGAGCTGACTAATTCCTACGAACGCCTCCAGGCGCTTTCTTTCTGCATTAGCATGATCCCGATTTTGAAGAAACTTTACAAGCAAGGCGACGAATTTAACGCGGCGTTGAAACGCCATCTGCAGTTTTACAACACCAACGGGATCTGGGGCAGTATTGTCCACGGAATCACAATCGCCATGGAAGAACAGAAAGCGATGGGCGGCGATATCCCGGGTGAAACCATCACAGGTGTTAAAACCGGACTGATGGGTCCTTTCGCAGGAATCGGCGATACAATCGACTGGGCCACATGGCTGCCGATCATGATCGGACTTTTCATTCCACTTGCCAAACAGGGCAGTTGGGTCGCTGGCATTGTGCCGTTCCTCCTTTTCATGTGCATTACCCTTATTGAAGGCATCGCGATGGACAAGCTCGGCTACAAGGCTGGCATGAATTCCGCCACACAGTTCCTGAAATCCGGGAAAATCCAGCAGATCATTCTGGGAGCCAGTATTCTCGGCCTTCTGATGATGGGTGGCCTTGCCGCAAGCAATGTAACAGTCGCAACTCCGCTTGTCATTCAGAATGCGACCACTAAAATATCCGTACAGAAAGACGTTCTGGACAAGATTCTGGTTGGCTTCCTGCCGCTGCTGACCGTCACCGGCGTCTACGTCTTTTTGGAAAAAATCAAACGGAACTATACCTTGGCAATTTTCATCCTGCTGGGTGTCGGCTTGATCCTGGGCGCATGTGGGATCTTAAAATAGCGAAGAAAAGGATTCCCTGAGGTACTTATCATGAAGCAAGTGGAGCAGAAAGAACAGGCTTCTTTTTGCTCCATATTTTTTCCAAGGTTGAACCGCAAATGGGGCGGATGAACCTGTGGCGAAATAAAAATGTGAGGAAAGGAATGTTGATTCATGGCTTTGATTGAGTGTGATTTTAAATCTCTGGTTCTTGACACCTCAACGGCAACCTCTGTAATTCTCCCGGATGGGGAACCTGTAGACTTGGGGTGGAACCCCAAGCAGGGGCGAAAATACCGTACCCTGTATCTTCTTCACGGCATTGGGGACGACCATACGAAATGGGTAAGACGAACGTTGATCGAACGCTATGCAAAGGCATATCATCTGGCGGTCGTTATGCCGCAGGTGGATAAGAGCTTTTATACAGATATGGTATATGGCAACCGGTACTGGACCTTTATCAGCGAAGAACTGCCTGCCCTCGCAAGGGCTTACTTTCCGCTTTCTGACAAAAGAGAGGACAATTTTGTCGCCGGGCTTTCCATGGGTGGCTACGGGAGTTTTAAACTGGCTTTTTTAAATCCCCAGAACTTTTGCGCGGCGGCAAGCTTATCCGGCTCTTTGGACCTTGTGTCAATGTTCAACGATAAATTTGAGGATCCGACAAACAATTTTCAGGAGCTCGCTTATCCCATTTTTGGCGGTCCGGAAAAAATAGAAGGGACGGATAACGATTTGTTTACATTGGCCAAAAGGCAAAAGGTGGCCGGTGCGAACCTGCCGAAGCTCTATCAGTGCTGCGGCACGGAAGACGAGCTATATCCCTCAAATCTGAAATTCCGTGACTTTGCCCGGAAGCTGGGGCTCGATCTCACATTTGAAGGCGGACCCGGAGCCCACACGTGGGACTATTGGGATGAAAGCATCCGGAAGGTGCTGAAATGGCTGCCGATTCCCGCCAATTTGGGAATTTCCGGTTGACGACGGATTGCAGTGTTTTGCAAGTGCAAGGAAAACAGTTTCACTCAGCTTAAAAGGAACAGAGACTGGCAATTTCACTACGGAAAGGGAATAATTATGGAAGCCGTACATTTTGGCGCTGGAAATATTGGCCGCGGATTCATTGGGTATCTGCTGGAAAAATCCGGATACCATGTTACTTTTGTTGATGTTTCGGAACCTCTGGTCGAAGACCTTAACAAGTACAAACGGTACCACATCACCACGCTTGGCAGTGTGAAGACGGAGGATACTGTCTCAGGGTTTGATGCCGTCTGCCTGAACGATACTAAAAAACTGAGAGAGGCAGTGGTGCGCGCAGACCTGATTGCATTGTCCATCGGGGCCAATCATCTGGAACAGACAGGAAAGACCTTGCGTCCTCTGCTTTTGGCGAGGCAGAAAGAAAATGCCGCCTCCGAACTGGACATTATCGCCTGCGAAAATGCCCTCTATGCGACCGACATCCTCCACAAGGCCATAGAAGAACCATCGGACAGCAGCTTTGACGCTTATCTCAATGAGAAGGTTGGCTTTCCCAACTGCGCGGTGGACCGTATTGTCCCCAACATCGCCGTACAGAAGGAACTGCCGGTGGACGTTGCGGTGGAAGATTTTTTTGAGTGGGATGTCGAGAGCGGCAAAGTGCGCTTGAATTCGGGGATCCGCGGTGTCAGCTACGTCGAGAATCTGGCTCCGTATTTGGAACGGAAGTTGTTTTTACTCAACGGTGCCCATGCCACCATTGCTTACCTCGGCTACCGGAAGGGATACCAGTTTGTGCACGAGGCTGTCCGTGACCAAGAGATTTTGGAAGAAGTTCATGGCTTTCACCGTCAGGCTCTTGCGGCTCTCAGCAAAAAGCATGGACTAAGCACAGAGCGGTTGGAAGAGTACGCCGAAAAACTGGTGCATCGGTTCCAAAACGTATACCTTCAGGACGAACTTTTCCGTGTCGGGAGAGATCCCATTCGTAAGCTGTCGAGCCATGAACGGCTGGTTACACCGCTTCTTCTCTGTGAAAAATACCATTTGCCGGACACTGCAATTGTGAAAGCCCTTGCTGCGGGCTATGCATTCGACAGAAAAGAGGATGCCGCCTCTGCGAAAATTCAAAAACGCATTTCCGACCGGGGGATCGTCAAGGCTGTTTCGGAAATTTCGGGTCTTGATGAAAAACTTGCGCAGAGAATTTCGGAGGAATATTGTCAGCTGATTTCACATGGCAAGTAAGAAAAAAGCTGGGCTTTTCAGTATTTTGCACAAGAATTGCAACGGAAGTGTTTCCTTTGAATCGTTTGGTTGTGTTTGATCTGGATGGAACATTGAATAAAACGGATGAATACGGCGTTGAAGTTTACCAGAAAACTCTGGGGCAACTTGGCATCCATCGATTTACCCCTGAAGAAATATTACAGCTTCCGGCTCAGCGCTTATATTTTCGAAAAAAGCATTTACATTTTTTCTGATTTGAGGAACGGTTTTATAAAAGACATTGTAAATGACCTTTTCCTTAAGCCATTTACACAAACCTTCTATAAGATTCAGATTTGGACTGTAGGGTGGCAAAAACATCAGTTGCAGGCGGTTTTCATTCTCCTTCAAAAATGGTTGAAGCAGCCTTGCATGGTGGATAAGTGCATTGTCCAGAATAACAAGAGTTTTGCCGTTTGTGTTTCTTGACAATACCTTTTCAAGAAACCTGAAAAATACGTTTGCATCGTATGTGTCATGCTCTTCGTAATATATTTCTCCTGTTTCGTAATTCAGGTAGCCAACTAGCTTCACGCCTCTATGCTTACCGAAGGTTTTAATGATTCGTTGTTTGCCTCGCTCAAACCAAGTTTGATGAATAGCTTGATAATCACGAATCATTGATTCATCTACAAAGAAGATTTGTTGGATTTCTTCAATTGTAAATTGAAATGCAACCTATACAATTCCAGATTGAGTAATAATTTAAAAATAAAATATATATGCCAAGTGGTTGCACCTTGGCTTACAAAAAGATTGGTACTATGCCAGTCTTTTTTGTTTTCTGACCTGAACCCCGAAAAGTAAGCCAATAGAAAAGTTAGTCACAATATGATAAAATGCAAATGGAGTGATTAGCATAAAGAAGCGGTTCAGCGAGGAACAGATCATCAGGATTCTAAAAGAGCATGAATCAGGGAAAAAGGCAACCGA
>JGI20225J20221_1002862_pt1 | contig 11654 bp, 7 predicted proteins | sample BioMet4_FD_20221 | JGI IMG/M metagenome (IMG submission 20221) | reverse complement strand
AAGCAACGGGAAAGAGCTTCAAAGAAAGGTTAATATTACTCACATATTTTATCGTTTGTGATTATAAAAAATAAGTCTATGACCAAGCAACAAGCAATACAGCTCTTTGAGCAAAAACAAGTACGCACAATTTGGGACGATGAACAGGAGAAATGGTATTTTTCTATTGTTGACGTAGTTAGCATCTTAACAGATAGTGCTGACGGCAGAAAATATTGGAATAAGCTGAAACAGAGACTCAAAGAAGAAGGAAATGAAACGGTGACAAATTGTCACCAGTTGAAAATGCAAGCAGCTGATGGGAAAATGCGTTTAACTGATGTTGCCGATACCGAACAGCTATTCCGCCTTATTCAATCTATTCCTTCACCTAAAGCTGAACCTTTCAAACAATGGATGGCAAGCGTTGCAAGTGAACGATTAGATCAGATTCAGGATCCGGAACTTTCTATTGAGCAGGCTATGATGGACTATAAACGTCTTGGATATTCTGATAATTGGATAAACCAACGACTAAAGTCTATTGAGATACGTAAGGACTTAACAGATGAATGGAAGAAGCATGGTTTACAGGAAGGTATTCATTTTGCTACTTTGACAGATATAATCTACCAAACCTGGGCAGACAAAACAGCCAAAGAGTACAAACAATTCAAGGGATTGAAGAAAGAAAATCTTCGGGACAATATGACGAATAAAGAGTTGATATTGAATATGCTTGCAGAGCTATCAACCAAAGAAATTTCAGAATCAACTAATCCGGAAACATTCAATGAACATTGCGATGTAGCTCAACAAGGTGGTGAAATTGCTCGTAATGCTCGATTTGAATTAGAGGAGAAAACTGGCAAGCAGGTCATTTCTCCACTAAACGCTAAAGATGGAATTATGCTGAAAGGGAATGAAGAAAAAGAAGATTAGAGAGATAAATATAAAATCCGCCTATTCTATTTTCCTTTTTCAATTTATGACTCACTGCGTCACAAATTGAAAAAGAATAATTATCGAGGACTCATTTATTTGAGGATACTTTCCCTATTTACTCATCGAACAAGAATTGAATAAAATTAAAAAGAAACGAAATATAATAGAAAAGAATTAATCTTCTCTTTTCATTTTTTACAGCAATTAATTTCATACATTTGTACTTAATACGCCTCATTATAAATTGACTGTAAAAGAAAAAAGCAATAAATGTTTTATAAACTAATATATAAAAAACGTAATCAATGGTTTGATTCCAAAGACTGTACAGTTAACGAATTAATTAATTACATCATACAACAAGGGCAGCTACGAGATGCGCAAATTGAAGCAATCAAAACATATCTTTACCTTAAAATTGTATGCAAGAATCGCCCTTTATGGGAACTGTTCACTAATGGCGAATTTAATTCTCTGACAGTTGACGAGCTGGAACTTACAACTTCCGCCAGAGAGACATTACAAGCTAACAATGCTGCAATGGCATTAATGGAGTACGCAAGGCTAAAAGATAAAAACGGCAAGCAATTAGCACCGGAACTGGAAAAATTTATCAAGTGTAATTCATCAGAAATTGATTATAAGAAAGCCTTTCAGGATTTATTTTATAATGTTAGTTATTCAGACTATCTTTATAGCCTGCCAATGGGTGCAGGTAAAACCTTTTTAATGGCTGCATTTATTTATATTGATTTATACTTTGCTCAAAATGAACCTGATAATAATGCGTTTGCTCATAATTTTATCATATTTGCACCATCAGGACTAAAATCTTCAGTAGTTCCAAGTTTGAAAACTATTCAACACTTTGAACCATCCTGGGTAATTCCCGAGCCTGCAGCAAGCAATTTAAAGAGACTGATGAAGTTTGAAGTATTGGATGAACAAAAATCTCAGAAGAAGAGCAATAAAACAAAAAATCCAAATACTCAGAAAATAAATATGCACCAACCGTTAGAAGATTTAATGGGACTGGTAGCTGTTACAAATGCCGAGAAAGTTATTTTAGACAGAGTAAATACAAACGATGCTTTTTTCGGAAATAGTTTTGAAGACTGTGAAGATGAGAAAGACAGGCAAGCAAATGAATTACGTAATATTATAGGCAGAATACCCAATTTAGCTATATATATTGATGAAGTTCATCATGCAGTCGATGAAGACATTAAACTTCGCAAGGTTGTTACAAAATGGACTGAAAGGAATACGTTTAATTCTGTTGTGGGATTCTCGGGCACACCATATCTCGAAAAAGCTGAAAGTATTACTATCGCAGATAAATTTACAATAAAAAACATCGAATTATCTAATGTAGTTTATTACTATCCATTAATAGAAGGTATTAATAACTTTCTTAAATCTCCCGTTGTTAAAGTATCTTCCAATACAGATAGTTTAGCTATTGTAGAAAATGGAGTCTGCGATTTTCTTGATAAGTATAAAGATAAACGCTACGCAAATAATACGCTTGCCAAATTGGCTATTTATTGTGGGAAGATTGAGAATCTGGAAGAAATTATATACCCAAAAGTTGTACAAATAGTTAATGAATATGGCATGAATCCTACTGATATTATTCTTAAATATCATAAAGGAAATGCTACTTACAAAATATCTCAGGAAGCAGAAACTGAATTTGCTTCTCTTGATTCTTCTGTTTCAAAAAAACAAATAGTGCTCTTAGTACAGATAGGTAAAGAAGGCTGGGATTGTCAAAGTCTTACCGGAGTTATTCTATCACAAAAAGGAGACTGTCCTACTAATATGGTATTGCAAACAAGCTGCCGTTGTTTGCGCCAGGTAGATAGAGGACAGAAAGAATCTGCATTAATCTGGCTTAATAAGTTTAATGCTGAAAAGCTCAATGCACAGTTACAACAACAACAAAACATCACACTCAAAGAATTTGAAAATGCAGCAAATAATCAGCCAGTTACAGAGCTAAACAGATATTCGCGGATGGATATTCTTAAATTGCCACCTATTGATTATTACCAATTGAAAGTTAAGTTTGATACGCTTGTAATTCAGGAACCTGCAGAAACCTCGAATAAGATAAGTAAAGTTATAACTGACGAATGTAGAAATGACAACCTTATTACAGAACAAACTTTCGATGGCAGAATTCTAGATACAAAAAAAGAATCAGAATACAGTGATGTAGAAATAACTTTCAACCAATGGCTTTATCTTATAACCAAAGAAAGCTTTGGTTTTGTTAATATGTCAATGCTAAACTCTCATCTTTCTCTCTTGAAAAAGGTATATAATGAGATTTCATATACTATAAACGGGATGCAGCTACTAAGAACGACTTATAATCAGCAACAGATCCGTGCCAATATTCGCAAATCTTTTTATGAAAAACGCTCTATCAAGACAATAGAAGAAATAATTCCCGAACATGCCAAACTGCTTCGTATCGAAAGCCTCAGTGATGTTTCAACAACAACACCTGATAAATATTTTCCTAAGCAAGATATGGTTAATAGAATAATTAGTGCAGATGAAGGTAAAGTGGGGACAATTGACGAAAAAACGCGTCAGGTTATTGAAAGTCTTGAATCCATTGGACAACACACCATGGCACAATCATTGCGTGACCAGAACAGTGATATTCCCGAAAGAAAACAAACTTATCATTATCTCCCCTACAGGTTCGATAGTGGATTTGAATGTCAATTTTTACAAGATGTACTCTCACTTGCCGTATTCAAGGATAAAGAACTGGAAATTTATTTTAATGGAGACAGGGGCTTAACTGAATTTAAAATTTCCTGCTATAAGAAAAAGCAGAAATCCTGGAGATATATTGGGCAATATACACCCGACTTTCTAATACTAAAGCGTAAAAATGGAACCATACATCAGGCTATCATAATAGAAACAAAAGGAGAAGGCTTTGCTGAAGCATTCAAAGAGAAAAGAACTTTTATGGAAACTGAATTTATTAATCAGAACAATGAAAAATACGGTTATCATCGCTTTTCATTTCTCTATTTAGAAGATACTCTTTCGCCTGAAATGAGGATAACAAAAACAATAAATGCAATAACTAAATTCTTTGAAAATTAAAATAACATGGCAATAAAATATATACCCTATTATCCCGACACTATTGAGGGACAAGCTATTTTGGATAACTTTACACGTACACGTCGTGTACTAAAATACCGTGACAATGACAAGGCTACTGAACGTGTGCGCCGCGGAATGCCTCTTTATGAAATGGATAAAATTGAAACCGTAGAAAAAAATAAAGATGAAAATCTTATCATACGTGGAGAATGTTTATCTGCTTGTGCATATCTCAAAGAACAAGGAAAAACGGTAGACTTAGTATATATTGATCCGCCATTCGCCAGTGGAGCCGATTATGCCAAAAAAATCTATATCCGCCGTAATCCCAAAGTTGCTCAGGCTATTACCGAAGCTGAAGAAGAGCTACTGGACGATGATTTAAAAGCTTTCGAAGAGAAAATGTATGGTGATGTTTGGGATAAAGAAAAGTATCTTAACTGGATGTACGAGAATCTGATGGCTATTAAAAGCGTAATGAGTGAAAATGCCTCTATTTATGTTCATTTGGATTGGCATATCGGACACTACGTAAAAGTACTGATGGATGAGATCTTTGGAGAAGAGAATTTCATAAATGAAATTGTTTGGCACTATTATAACAAGATGCAAGGCAATATTAATCGTTTTGCTTCAAACCACGATGTTATTTTTTTATATAGTAAAAGCGAAAAGTATTTTTACTCTTCAATTAAAGAAAAAAGAGCTGAAACTATTAAACAAATTAAGAGATCATGGAATAAAGAATCTCAAAAGTTAGTTAACGCAAAAGATGAAAATGGAAAAATAATCTATATCGAGACTGATAAAAAAACAATAGATGACGTTTGGAAAATGTCAATGTTACAGCCTGCAGATAAAGAAGAACCTGTTGGATATGCCACTCAAAAGCCCGAAGCTCTTCTAGAACGAATTATAAAGGCCAGCAGTGATGAGGGAATGATAGTAGCCGATTTCTTCGGAGGCAGTGGCGTTACAGCAGCAGTATCTGCAAAACTAGGTAGAAAATTTATTCATTGTGATGTAGGTATAAACAGTATACAAACTGTTCGTGACAGATTAATTGCCAACAAAGCTGAATTTGATATTCTGGAAATAAAAGATGGAGTCTCACTTTATCGAAATCCGGTGCAGACTATGGATAAACTAAAAAGTCTTATTCCGGGTCTTCGCAATGAAGATGCATTAGATAAGTTCTGGGAAGGAAGTATGCAAACCACTAAAGACGGCATGATACCGGTATATATTCCTAATTTGATGGATAGTGGAACTAAGCTTCTGGATGTAGTATTAATGAATCGCATTATCCGTGAAGCAATGCCTGATCTTCCGGATGGTGTTAAAAAAGTGATTGTTTTTTATATTGACATTATAGATCGAAAGGAAATAGAAGAATTCATTAATGAAAATAATGATACTCTTATTGAAATTGAACTACGCGACTTAAAAGAAGTTTTAGATGATGTAGTTATAGAGGACTATGCAGAGTACATAATTTCAGAAACACAGGAAAGCCTCTTCAAAGGATGGAAAGTTGAGATCAAAAAGTTTATGAGCGACAGAGTTCAAAATAAAATAAATGCCTATAACCAAAAAGGCTCTGTAAACTCATTGCGTGGCGATGATGAATCAACTGAAAGCGAGCCGCATAAGAAACGGAAAAAATTCACCCCAATAACCATTAGCGAGGAAGGATTGGAACTGATTGAATTTTTAAGTCTGGATTGTACTTCTACTAATGGAGTATGGAACAGTGATAATGAAATTAAAATTGACAAGCTTGGCTATGTAATTTGCAACGGAATAAAATCAAAAGATTTTTGGGATGGAACTATTCGCAGTGAGAAAAAACCACTACGACTAAAAATTCGTAATATTTGTGGAGATGAGAGCATCTATAATTTATAATAATGATATAAAATAGCTCTGTATATGGCAAAAGTTACATTCTCAAGAAAAGAATTTTACGATCTTGTTTGGTCAGAATCATTAGCAGCAATATCAAGAAAGTATAATATTTCTTATTCATGCCTTCGAGAAGTTTGTAATGAAATGCAGATTCCTGTCCCGCCTAATGGCTATTGGTCGAAATTAAAATTCGGAAAATCAGTACAAAAGGATAATTTATGGGAATCTACAAAAGCCAAACAAGAAATATCATTGTGGTTAAGGAGTGATGAGGGTGGAGAAGAGTATTTTTCTGAGAATACGGCTCAATTAATAAAGAATAAAGCTGAAATATCAAAAAAGATAAACCCTGTTCAATCTAAAACTATTAAATCTCATGAAGTTGATCCATTGATTCTCATCACTAAACAATATTATAGTCAAATAAAATCCGGGAATAGAGATTATAGTAAGGAACAAAAAATCCTTGATATAGCTGTATCTGATGCTCTTCTTAATCGTTCCATACGTTTAATGGAGCAATTTATTAATTTAATGAAAGTTTGTGGGCATTCAGTTGTGGTTAAGGAAGGCAAAACGTATGCTGTAATTTTGGGTGAAGAGCTGCAAATATCATTAATGGAGAAATCTAATAGAATAACAGTTGTAGATAAATCCTGGACACATTCCGAATTAAAATATAACGGGAAATTAAGTTTAAGATATATTTACTATTCTGTTGAGCACGAATGGATTGATAACAATATTCCATTAGAGGACAAATTAGTTGATATTATAGCAAAACTGGAAGTCTATGCAAATAAGAATAAAATTAAACGCGAGGAAAATGAAAAAAACAGGGAAGAGCAACGAATTAAAGAACAAAAAAGAAAAGAACTAAAGGATCGGAAAGAAAAAGAGCTGAATGATTTTAAATCCATTTTTCAAAAAGCTAGCCGATTTCAAAAAGCCATTGAAATACGAAATTATATCGATACTTTTGAGAAATATTCAATAAAAAACAATTCGCTTACAGAAGATATAAAGAATTGGATTGAATGGGCTAGAAAAAAGGCAGATTGGTACGATCCGTTTATTGAAGCTGAAGATGAATTATTAAGTGATGTAGATAAAGACTCACTAACCTTTGATTAATTTTTTGTTGAATCAGAGAGTTGCAAACTATTTTTTTATTTTGCCTAAAATTAAAATCTCCAATTCATCTCCCCCATCCTCCACCAAAACCTCCAAAAACCCCTAACAAAGAGCCTTTCAACTAGTAGCAGATAAAATAGTTTAACTAATCATCTGCTACTAAATCAGGGTTATCTCCCACTAAATTGGGCGTTCCACAACATCATAATACGCATTCCCGTTAATCCTTCGGTGAGCGATATTCAGCTTTTCAGCTCTCCATTTCTTCTGCTGTAAAACAAAAGTAGATATTATATGATCACACCTAATTCGAAAAGCATAGAATTCAAGACTTTTAGAAATGAAACAAAACAGATAGAAAATGGATAAAACCCCAATAATAGTAAAATTAAGAACAGATAATTGAATAAAAGAGTATTATCTATTCCATTTTTTACTATATTCGCAATATAAATCAAAACAGTGGCAATATTATGAATACTCTTTCTGAAATAGGTAATATACCTATTGATGTTGCATTTTTGAAGTCAATATTCCCCAGTTACAAGTCTGTGAACAATAAAATCAGCGAATTGGAGAAGTCGGACAAAATTATCCGTCTCAAAAAAGGTATGTATGTAGTTGCTCCCAAAGAGAGTGGCAAACTACTGTCAATGGAACTTATCGCTAACCACATATACGGCCCCTCGTATGTTTCTATGGAGTCTGCATTACGTTATTATGGATTTATCCCGGAAAGCGTTTATATTATCCGCTCGATGACTACTAAGCATTCAAAAGAATTTAAGAATACACTTGGCAAGTTTGAGTACACACAATGCTCAAAAGAATATTTCCCAATAGGGATAAGACAAGAAGTAAAGGATAATACAGCATTTTTGATTGCTTCACCTGAAAAAACATTATGCGACTTGATTGTAAATACTTCGAATCTAAACTTACGCTATCAAAAAGAGCTACTTACTTATCTGGAAGAGGATCTGCGATTTAATATGGATGAACTCTATAAGATGGATGTTTCTATATTTGAGCAATGTGTGCAATTTTGCAAGAAAAAGACAACCATTAACAACCTCATTAAAATCATAAAACATGAATAATATCTTTGAACAAATGCTTTCTCGGTACGAAATAGTAACAGATAAAGATCAGAGAAATGCCATATATGAAGTGATGCAACAAATTACATTGGCAGGATTGTATCGTGGCGGTTTCTTTGATAAAGCAGCTTTCTATGGGGGCACTTGTTTGCGAATCTTTCATAAAATGGAACGTTTTTCGGAGGATATGGATTTTTCATTATTGGCTTCGGATGAATCATTCAAGCTTGAAAATTACTTTCAAGCTATTGTTGAGGAATTTAAAACAGTAGGACGAGATATCGTAATAACCAAAAAGGATAAAAGCAATTTTGGAAAAATTGAATCAGCATTTCTAAAAGACGATACAGAGGTATATGATGTTGCCTTTCAGACAGAAAAAAGTTTGAAAATTAAAATTGAAGTTGACACTGCACCACCGATGAAATTTCAAACGGAGCAAAAGCTATTGTTACATCCGTTTTCTTTTATGACACGCTGCTTTACTCTTCCAGATCTATATGCAGGAAAGATGCATGCTTTGGTTTTCAGAACCTGGAAAAATCGTGTAAAAGGTCGGGACTGGTATGATTTTGAGTGGTATGTAAGAAATGGTATTAAATTGGACTTTATACACTTACAAGAACGTATCAGAGAATTTAACGGTATTGAAATGGATAAAGAAGAATTTATCAAATTGTTAAAAGAACGTCTTATTTCTACTGATATTAAAATGGTAAAGCGAGATGTAGAACCTTTTATTAAAAATACAGATAGCCTTGAAATATGGTCGAATGACTACTTTTTACAGTTGGCAGATATGATCAGATTGGAATAAAACGCACAAAAAGCCCTAACAAAAAGCCTTTCAACTAGTAGCAGATAAAAAAGTTCAACTTCCTATCTGCTACTAAATCAAAACTATCTCCCACTAAACTAACCGTTCCACAACATCATAATACGCATTCCCGTTAATCCTTCGGCTAGGAATATTCAGTTTTCTGAGGACACGGCCAAAATGAATGGCGTTTTTCGCAGTTAGCTTGATGCCACTTTTCTTCTGCAACTGAGTGAAAATCTCCACGGCAAGAAGTTCACTGCTCTCCTCGCCTGCTTCTGCGGGGCGATAGTATTGGTGGAAAAGTTGCTCGGCTGCCGGGGTTTGCTCGAACTCGCGGTTTTTGTTCATTAGTATAGCCTCATCTTCTGCGTTAAACCAATAACGCTCTCCGCTTTGCAGCTCACTGATTGCCTGGGCGTAGAGCTGCTCGTGGTTAATGGGCTGTGTGTCATCTATCTTTCCGGTTAGCAGGATACAGATGAAACGACGGCCACCGGATTCATCGGTCAGCAAGTCGGCATGATTACTCGTGGCAATGAACGATGCATAACGGCGAAGTTCCTGCACGGCGGTCTTATGCGGCTTGCGGGTATTCACCACCGGTTTCTGAAGAATGTGCTTCAGAAATGCTTGATTGCCTGCGCTAATTTGGTCGAACTCATCAATGTTGATCAGCGCAAACCGATTGAGGGAAAGCTCGGCATCGCGCTTCCGACTGAAGTCGATGCTGTCTGTATAGTAGGCACGCAACTGTGGCGGAATTATATTGAGACAGAAGGTGGATTTTTTATATCCCTGCGGACCAACGAGCAATGGTGCTGTGCTGTTCGCGTGTTTTTTATCTGTCCCTCTCCAATGGGACGTCATACAAAGGAACCAGCGGTGGAAAAAGTTGGGCCAATGCGGATTNTCNCACGGCACTGTATTGGCTAAACCACGGATACGGTCTTTCCCGTCCCACTTGGGAAGTTCGGAAAGGTAGTGCTCAATGGGCGAAAATAGCGGAACTCTGTCTGAGTAGACGTATCGTTTCACGTCTCTGTCCCACAGNTGCAGACCTTCNAACTGGGCATTGAGGGCAATGCTGTTCAATGCTCTATCGGTGATGGGGCGGAAATCGAAGATGAATGAGTTGCGCTCTCTGTATTCCACCTCGGTGGTTTGTGTGTTGTAGCGGAACTCGTAACGGCGCTTCATAAACTCATCGGCTTTCATCGCCATACTCTGTTCGGGACGAATGCAAGGCTTTTCTCCAAAATTCTTTCCAATAAGATATGCGTTGTGAATGGTTTGCCTCAATTCTACTTCCTTTTCTTTCATTCCAAAATGAAGTATTGCGCCATTCACCACTTCCTCTTCTGGAATGCCCGACTTGAAACAGTTATTGGCCAATGTCACCAGAAGGGGTTTCAATCCTTCTTCTTTCGAGAAGCCGGGAGTTTCTCTCAGTGCGGCACTTAAAGAGGTTTCAAACAGNGTGGANACAACTCTGCTTCGTTCNTATCCCGGAACAAGTCGNTGCAGAGGATTGCTCTCTTCCTGCACCGCCTCCTGATAGGTGGTTTCGGCAGGCATCTCTGTGGGCTGTTCCTGACGGATGGCGTGCGCATGGGGCGCAACATATAGTTCGGGATCAAAAGAGAGGCGGCAACTATGATCCAGTGACGGCTTGTTTATTGTTATAGTAAATGGTATCTGTGACTGGTACAACAGAGCGGCACGTCGATAAGCATGTGCATGAAACAGTTCTGCTTCCCTGTACGTTTGCGGCAGAGTGCCGTCGGGAAGGGTAAATGGCACAAGTATCTTCACAGTTTTGCCCGTAGAGCCGAAAAACGCTGCTTTTGTCTGTGGAAAACCGGATGCTATGTGGCGAACACTTGCAGCCTCATCCATGCCGGAAAGATTGTTTACTTCCAATAATACCAGTCCGTTGTACTGCTTCATCACCTGAGTTTCATTTTCTTTTTTAAATCCGGCTGCAAATAGTATCCGAGGAACTTTCTTTGCATAAATATTGCTTTCAGTATCGCCATGTATTTGTAAAGAATGTCTCATATTTGTAACCAAGCACTCTTTACCTTCATTTTTGATGTTATCTAATAAAGTTTCTAACTTTACCATACGTTGTGTTTTCTTCTCTCCTAAGCTTCTAATCTGTGTTATATTCATATTTATTTTATTGTTTTGTGGTATAAAGATAATATCAAAAACTATTAAAAACCAAATAAAAACACCGCTATTATTTCATTATTTTTTACTACAAAACAACAAGATAATTAAGCTATTTACAGGCGTAACATAAGCAAAAACTTAAAGAAATATTAGTAAGCCCGCATTCGAGGGCCCATGGGTCTGCAGCCGTAAACCCATGGGCCCCTGAATGCAGGCTTATCGGTTCACGGTTGCGGGCTTACTTAGCATTAAGGAAAGAATTATATAACAGACTAAACAAAACACGATAGCAGTAACCGACTTTCAGAAAGAGTCCTAAACCCTAAAATGAATGGAGAAAAGCAATAACTCCACCCATGCATTATATCGAAAAAAATTAAATAAGATGACTCAAAAAGAACATGAAGAATTATTTGCCTGCAAATATGAAGAATTGTCATAAACGTATCTTCCTT
>JGI20225J20221_1002860_pt1 | contig 11657 bp, 7 predicted proteins | sample BioMet4_FD_20221 | JGI IMG/M metagenome (IMG submission 20221) | reverse complement strand
TACCTTCGTTTGTTTATGTAGGTTTGATATTTAAATATCTTATAAATATAACAGAGCCCGAATCTCTAATAAAGGCTCATATTTTTTCTCCTCCCGATAAATTGAGTAAGAAATGCGTTGATTTACTTGCTCTAATCTGTACTTTCCAAATTTAAAATTAGGAGAAAGGTGTGTCAAAACTCTATCTTCTGAATTTTTATTCCTTTTACAAATGCTTTAGATAGGGCGATTTTCAGTTCTTAGAAGCTTTGATACTCTTTCATTTATTTCTTTGTATTGCCAGAATTCGTATAATGATTTTCTGCAATACCGCCTTTTCGTATCCATCCGTGTCCCGTATTTCTTTCTGAGATGGTAAATAACTACTATTTATTGGTATGATTTACTATGCTTCGATTGAACATAAATAATTGATAAACTATTATTTAAGGAGATACAGGGTGTCTATAATCAGATTGATAGATAAGAATTTATCTCAGTCTGAACTTCAAGTAAATAAATATGTCTATTAATTAAACAGCTGAGATATGCTTAATAGAATAATAAAATATTTTCTGGATAACAGATTGATAAGCATTCTGTTGCTTATCGTAGTTATAGTGTGGGGCTTATCGACAGCACCATTCAATTGGCATGGAGGTTTACTCCCACGTGATCCGGTGCCTGTGGATGCAATCCCCGATATAGGTGAGAACCAACAAATTGTAGCAACCGAGTGGATGGGAAGATCTCCTAAAGATATACAGGAGCAAGTCACTTATCCGCTGACCACCGCTTTATTGGGAATACCCGGTGTAAAGACCATTAGAAGTAGTTCCATGTTCGGCATGTCCTTCATCTATATTATATTTAATGATAATGTCGAATTTTATTGGAGCCGATCAAGAATTCTAGAGAAGTTGAACTCTCTTCCATCCGGTACTTTACCGAGCGGCGTGCAACCGGCATTGGGCCCTGATGCCACAGCTCTCGGGCAGATATTCTGGTATACACTCGAAGGGCGAAATCCAAAGACCGGTAAGCCTACAGGTGGATGGGACCCCGAAGAGCTTAGGACAATTCAAGACTTTTATGCCAAATATTCACTATCTTCTGCCGAAGGTGTTTCCGAGGTTGCATCTATTGGCGGTTACGTGAAGGAATATCAAGTAGAGATTAACCCTGATGCTATGAGGGCATATAAGGTGTCGGTCATGGAAGTGATGAATGCTGTGCAAAAGAGCAACCTTGATATTGGTGCGGAGACCATCGAACTGAATAAGGTCGAATACCTTGTGAGGGGATTGGGGTATATTAAGAATATAGCGGATCTTGAGAATGCCGTGATCACTGTCCGCAATGGTGTTCCGGTAAGAGTAAAAGATGTGGCTTTTGTCAATCTGGGACCGGCTACACGTCGCGGAGGACTTGATAAAGAGGGCGTGGAAGCAGTAGGCGGTGTAGTGGTAGCCCGTTATGGCTCCAATCCTATGCAAGTCATCAATAATGTGAAAGATAAAATCAAAGAGATGGAGGCCGGTCTTCCTCAAAAGACACTCGCCGACGGAACTGTGTCGAAGGTTACTGTGGTGCCTTTCTACGACCGTTCCGGCTTGATACGGGAGACTGTAGGAACATTGGAAACGGCTCTTTCTCATGAAATCCTTATCTGTATTATCGTTGTAATTGTACTGGTACTCAACCTTAGGGCATCCGTTATTATTTCCAGTATATTGCCCATAGCGGTTCTTGCGACTTTCATTATCATGAAATATGTGGGGGTGGAAGCTAATATTGTAGCCTTATCCGGCATTGCCATTGCCATTGGGGTGATGGTTGATATTGGCGTAGTTTTCGTCGAGAGCATTATCCGGCGCCTGGAAGAAGAAAAAGATAAAGGAGTGCCCAAAGGAAAGGCATTGGCTGCTTTAATCTATAGCAGTGTGAGTGAAGTCTCCGGTGCATTATCTACAGCCATGCTGACCACTATAATCAGCTTCTTGCCTGTCTTTGCCATGGAAGCACAAGAGGGTAAGCTATTTAAGCCATTGGCGTATACCAAAACGTTTGCTCTTCTTTCAGCTTTTATGTTGGGAGTTGCCATGCTGCCTACCATTGCCTATTACATATTTTCTTGGAGAATCACTTCGAAGCAAGTGCGGAAAGCAGGCAATATTGTCTTAATGACAGGTGGTGTAGGATTATTGATTCTTACAGGCAATTGGGCTAGCTTGGCTTTAACTTTACTTGGAGCAAACAATTATTTCGCTTCGCATTGGAAGAATAAGAAAATTGCCACTTATGTCAATATCGGAATAGTGCTCTTTACAGCGGTCTATTACCTTGCTGTAGAGTGGTTACCGGTAGGGACACAAGCCCGGTTACCGATTAATCTGGTGTTTGTCGTACTGGTTATAGCCGTTATACTCGGCATACTTTGGCTTTTGGTATTTTATTATGAGCGTATTTTACGCTGGTGTCTGGCACATCGTTGGAAATTTATGCTTATCCCTCTGTTTACCCTTTTATTCGGAACTCTCATTTGGATCGGATTCGATAAAACTTTCGGTTTTGTAGCTAAGGGATTTGAAGTTGTGGGCTGGGATACCTTCCGGCAAACCCACTTCTGGCAGGCGTCTACCAAAAAGTTTCCCGGTGTAGGTGAGGAGTTTATGCCCAGTCTTAACGAAGGATCTTTCCTGCTGATGCCAACAAGTATGCCACATACGGGTATTGAGCAGAACTTGAACTATATTGAGACACTGGATAAACGCATCTCCAATATACCTGAGATAGAAAGTAGTGTCGGTAAATGGGGAAGGGTAAATTCCGCTCTCGATCCTGCACCGGTACAAATGTTTGAGAATACAATCAACTATCGTCCGGAGTATATTCTGGATGAGAATGGGCATCGGGAAAAGTTTAAGGTCAATGGGAAAGGAGAATTCGTGCTTATAGATGGTTCTACCTACAATGCGGCAAAAGGATTCAGGTTAATACCTGAAGACAGCCTTATTGTGGATGCCCATGGAGATTATTTCAGGCAATGGCGACCGGAAATTAAAAACACGAATGATATATGGCAGGGAATAGTCAATGTCACTCACTTACCGGGACTAACGTCNGCTCCTAAANTACAGCCTATTGAAGCACGCTTGGTGATGCTATCNACGGGTATGCGTGCNCCGATGGGGGTAAAAGTCTCAGGNCCNGATCTAGAGTCAATAGAACANGGAGGAAAGGCNNTGGAAGCTGCATTGAAGACTGTTCCTTCGGTACTCCCTTCAACAGTATTCTATGACCGTGCCGTAGGTGCTCCCTACGTGGAAATTAAGTTGAACAGACAAAGCATGGCACGTTATGGTATTACGGTGGTCGACTTGCAAGAGGTGATTGGTGCGGCAGTAGGAGGCATGCCCCTTACCACTACTGTTGAAGGTCGTGAGCGTTTCCCTGTCCGGTTGAGATACCCGAGGGAATTGAGGGATAACCCTGAAGAGCTTGCCAAAATCATTATTCCCACCGCAACGGGTGCACAAGTTCCTCTGAGCGAGGTTGCCGATATAGAATACACTAAGGGAGCGCAAATGATACAGAGTGAAAATACCTTCCTGATCGGTTATGTCATCTTCGATAAGCAAGCCGATAAAGCGGAAGTGGATGTGGTGAAGGAGGCTGACCGGGTACTTAAACAAAAGATTCAGGCAGGTGAGCTTAAATTGCCTAAGGGTGTGTCGTTTACATTTGCAGGGAATTACGAGCAACAAGCCAGAGCAGCCGATCGTTTACTCATCGTCATACCGATAAGTTTGATCATGATCCTTCTTATTCTGTATTTCAGGTTTAAGACAATCACAGCTTCATTTATTCATTTCTCAGGTGTATTTGTGGCTTTTGCGGGAGGATTTATTTTGCTATGGCTTTATGGAGAGCCGTGGTTTATGAACTTCACCGTTGGCGGGGTTAATCTCCGTGATATGTTTCAGATGCACCCTATCAATCTGAGTATTGCTGTTTGGGTCGGCTTTATCGCCTTGTTTGGTATTGCCACTAACGATGGAGTATTAATGGGAACATATATACACGACACTTTCATGAAGCAGAATCCCCATACTAAAGCTGAAATACGGGAAGCTGTGGTACACGCAGGCCTAAAAAGAGTTCGTCCGGCAGCTATGACTACTGCCACCGCCCTAATTGCTTTACTGCCCGTGTTGACCTCCACCGGTAAGGGAGCTGACATTATGATACCAATGGCCATACCGACCTTTGGTGGTATGCTGATACAGTCGATGACAATGTTTGTTGTCCCCGTTCTGCAATGTTGGTGGAGGGAAAAAGCCATAGAGAAACATGGAAGTATAAAAGAATAAAGATATAAATTATGAGAACAACTATTCGAAAATACTTGATTCCGGCATTTCTATTGATAAGCGGATTGGGAATATCCCAGTCTTCAGTATTTGCCGAAAATGCCGATTCATTAAATTTTTATTTAAAGGTGGCTGCCGGTAATAATCCCGAAGTAAAGTCGTCCTTCCACTCCTATAAGGCTGCTTTGGAGAGAGTTCCTCAGGCTGGGGCTTATCAGGATCCGGAACTTGAGATGGGATTTTTCTTGGAGCCGATGGATATAGTAGGCGGACGGCAAGTCGCCCAATTCAAGCTTATGCAAATGTTTCCGTGGTTTGGTACGAAAAAGTCGGCACAAACAGAAGCTACCCATCGGGCTAAAATGGCGTATGAACAATTCAGAGAGACCCGTAATAATGTCTATTTGAACGTATATACTCAATGGTATTTGTTGCTGAATCTTAAGCAGCAACTCATTAATAATCGCGAAAATAAACGGATGCTGAAGCAGTTGGAAGAATTGGCTATACAACGATTCTCTTCTCCAACCGTAAGCTCTTCCAGTAGTTATTCAATTCCCGCACCCACAGCACTTAAGCAGGGTGTGTCCGGGATGTCTACCCAGATAGGTGCTTCTGGCGGCAGTATGCCTTCATCCGGTTCATCAACATCTTCTATGGGGGGGATGTCCGGAATGGGTAACTCGGGTGCCGCTTCGTCTATGGGAGGAGGTTCTGCTTCTGCCGGAAATATCGTGGGTAGTTCCGGTGTTGGGTCAAATGCAGGGATGGGAGGGATGTCCGGTATGGGAAGTTCCTCTTCGGGCATGGCAGGCGCTTCATCCGGGATGTCCGATGTACTGCGTATCCAAATAGAAATGGCCGAAACAGATAATAATATCGAAAGCCTCCTTTCGGAAATTAAAGCCGAAACGGCAAAGTTCAACTCTTTGCTAAACAGAGCTCCCGAAAGTGCTGTGCAGATACCCGATTCTATCACACAAGTTCTCTTTCAATTGGATGAACTTTCGGTATTGAGCAAGATTGAGAGCCAGAATCCTACGCTGAAGATGATTCTTGAAGAAGGATTGAGTTACGAAGCAAAACTAAAGACGGATAAGAAAATGGGTTATCCGATGCTTGGTATCGGTATGGAGTATATGCTCAATAAGAAAACCAACGAGGAAATGCTGTCAATGGGCGATATGAACGGCAAAGATATGATTATGCCTATGGTGACGGTAAGCATTCCACTTTATAGAAATAAGTATAAGGCCATGCAACGGGAGACGAAGTTTATGCAGGACTCCAACAAGGAGAAGTACACCAATACCTTGAATACCTTGGAAGCCGAGCTCTATAAGACCCGTCACCAATTGGATGATGCAACTAGAAAGATAGCTTTATACGGAAGGCAGGAACAATTGGCACAAAGTGCTTATGGATTGATTATCAGGGAATATATATCGGGAAAAAGTGATCTGAACAATGTCATACAGCTCGAAAGGCAGTTGTTGGATTATCAACTCAAAAAATCGGAGGCAGTAGCAGGATATAACACCATGGTTGCTGCCATTCAGAAACTGGTTTCTTTCAACGATATCGAATTTTAAAAATAACATGATTATGGATACTAATAAAATAAAGCAATTCATTCAAAAGAACTCCGTAAAATACGGTCTGATTTTCGTTGCGGGGTTATTGATTGGCTGGATGATCTTTTCCGGGAATCATTCGCAGGAAATAAAAGGTGAAGGCGTTGCTACTGCTGATAGCATACATGCCGATAAGGATGGAATAAAGTACTGGACTTGTGCCATGCATCCGCAAATTAAGATGGATAAACCGGGAAAATGCCCAATCTGTGGGATGGACCTTATTCCGGTGAGAAATTCCGATGCGGGAAGTCAGGCTATAGATCCGAATGCCATTCAGTTGTCTGAGGAAGCGGTGGCTTTGGCTAATATCCAAACGACTGTGGTCAACAGACAAAACCCTGTGAAGGATATTCATTTATATGGTACGGTACAGGCTGACGAACGATTGCTGCAATCGCAAGTGTCTTATTTCAATGGACGCATCGAGAGGCTTTATTTGAATTTTACGGGAGAAACTATTCGGAAAGGGCAGACTATTGCCGCCGTTTATTCGCCGGATTTGCTAAATGCGCAGCGTGAGTTGCAGGAAGCTGCAAAAATGAAATCCATCCAACCGGCACTACTGCAAGCTGCACGTGAAAAGTTAAGGTTGCTAAAGCTGACCGATTCGCAGATTTCAGCAATGGAACATTCCGACAACTATTCTCCGGTTATTGAGATTAAAGCGACTGCAAGTGGCGTAGTGGTAGGGAAACGAGTTAGCCAGGGCGACTATATAGGGCAGGGCAGTGTATTGTTTGATGTGGCTAATTTGTCACGGGTTTGGGTCATGTTTGACGCTTATGAATCCGATCTTCCGTTCCTGAAAGTAGGGGATTTATTAGAATATGGCTTAAAATCAATTCCCGGAAAGCGATTCTCGGGACGGATTTCATTCATTAGTCCGATGCTTGATCCGGCAACACGTACGGTAAAGATTCGCGTGGAAGCAGCTAATCCGGGCTTGCAACTTAAGCCGGAAATGTATGCCGATGCTGTTGTAAAAGCATCATTGAAGCAGTACAATAATCAGGTTGTCATACCGAAGTCGGCGGTACTGTGGACAGGACAGCGCTCGGTGATATACGTTAAACAACCCGGGACTTCCACTCCAGCCTTTTTAATGCGTAAAATAGAGCTAGGTCCTTCGTTGGGTGATTCTTATGTCGTTGCTTCAGGATTGACTGACGGCGAAGAGGTGGTGACAAACGGCGTTTTTGCCATTGATGCCAGTGCACAGCTTGAAGGCAAGCAAAGCATGATGAATGCTTCCGGAACTCATCCTGTGGAGCATGATATGCAGGGTATGCAGGGACAGCATCAACACTCCGAAAAAGCGCACTCATCTTCTTCGATGGGGAATATGGAAGGGATGTCGATGTCTAAAGAAAGCAAACAAAGCAGCAAACACGTGATGATTACCGTCCAAGGTAATTGCGAGACTTGTAAAGAACGCATTGAAAAAGCGGCAAAAGGAGTCAATGGCGTACTTGTGGCAGATTGGGATCAGAACACCAAAAAGCTTCATCTGAATATTGATCCTGCCAAAACATCCGTCGATGCCGTTAGTAAGGCTGTAGCAAAGGTCGGACATGACACGGATGAATATAAAGCTGACAAAAAGACATATAATGCTTTGCCTGAGTGCTGCAAATACCGAAAATAAGGTCGGGTGATTTATGTCTTGAATGAGGAGGGCTCCGTCAAAACTTCATATTCCCGGTCTCTATCCTTACAATAAATAATCTGAATGGGTAGATATTGGTTATTAAAGGTTTTGAAGCCCTCTTAATAAGTATAATTTTGAATATTAGTCATATAAAAGGCTCGTTATTAGTATAAACGTTATTATTTATAGAAAAGATGAAAAAGTTATTTTTAGCAATTATTGCAGCGAGTATATTTACTTTTGTGGCAAACGGAGCTAATCACTCTGAAATGAATAAAGTGGAGAAGGTGAATACCTCACACAGCGTGATGGCAAATACAGGAACAGAGAAACACGGCATGCTTAAGGTTGAAGGTAACTGTAAGCTGTGTAAGATGCGTATTGAGGCTGCTGCAAAAAGCGTGAAGGGAGTCTCTACAGCGAATTGGGATGTCGAAAAGAAAATGCTTCATCTGAATTATGATGCTGCTCAAACCGATATGAATGCCATCAGCAAGGCTGTAGCTAAAGCAGGGCATGATACCGAGAAAAATAAGGCGAATCAAAAGGCTTATGATTCTTTACCGGGCTGCTGCAAATACAGGAAGTAGAGGAGGTCTCTTAGACTTCCGACATAGAATATGATAGTAGTAAAATGTTATTTTATTATGACATGTAATTCGATAAAATGAATATTTAAAGATAGAGTTTACGGGGTTCGTTATTTCAGTCGTAATCTGATTCCTATTCAGGTAACGACTGAATAGGGATCACTCGTATACTCATCTATAATCAGTCGTTATCTGATTGTCCCCCCTTCGAGAGGCTATTCTGAATGGGGTATAATTCGGGTAATCAGAACGATAACTAAATAAATAATAGATNTTGAAATAAAATTACATATATAGTATGNNAAATGTNATGTTTACGCTATCTTCTTTTGCTNATNGTNAGAGNTCTATNCCAAAATAANAAAAATCCCCTTTATTCNACCTTTTCAATTTGTGAAAGAGGAATGGAATAAGGGGATTTTTATATAGTTTTTTAGCCGTTTCTTTATTTCCTACTGACTAAAACCTGACTATCTCGGACGAATTTCCCGTCGCATGAATGTCACGTATGAAAGTGCAAAACAGACTATGGTTACTGCAATCAGTCCGGTCAGCTGTGGCCAGATGACAAGCAGACTTTGTCCCAATGGGAGAGGGCTGGGAATTGCGCCTTCCACTTGTTCCGATACTAAGGGAGCCAGACTGCGGATGTTGGGCATCAATAGTACGGAAGTAGCCTGATTGAACAGTTCGCAAGGATTGAATGACATCAAAGCCCAAATAAACTTCTGATAACCGATAGGATTAAAGTCCGGAGACATTGCTTCTTTGGGCATCATAAGCTTGGCTGTCCAGCTCACAATCATCGTGTAGAAAATACTAAAGAACAGCCAGATAGCGATTGCTGCCAAAGCTGATGTCGCTGCTTGCCTAAAGCACAAGGAAAACAGTATGGCAAGATTTAGCCAGAGCCCCACATAGAATACCGCGAGTATAAGAAAAGCTATAATCCTGCAAAATTCCTCGGGTGTAAGGGGAAGCCCTGTTGCAATCAATCCCATTCCCATAACCATGAAACCAAGCACAAATAGCATGATGGCTATAATTACCAATGCTGCAATAAATTTTGCATTAATCAGACAATCACGATGTATGGGCTGTGATAAAATGCGGCATAAAGTCCCTTTATTCTGTTCCGAATTCATCGCATCAAAACCCAATGCAATTCCCAATAACGGCCCCAAGAAGTTGATGAACATGACAAAGGAGGGCAGTGTCCCATCAGAGACGGTGAACAACTTTAAAAATAAGAATGAGTTGTCTACATTGCCCGACTTTATAGCTTCGTGCATGCTAGTCAATGAGGTATAAAGCGCTCCCATGCATGTCAGGCTAATGATTGCAAGTAGAATAATGAAGCGCCAGCTACGTACATGGTCGGCTATTTCTTTATTTACTATCACCCATAAAGGTTCGTTAGCTGTGTTCATACGGTTCTCCTCCTTCCTTGATAGATTCATTATACACATCGAGAAGTTTCTCATTTCTTTTCTCCATTTCTGCAAGATCAAGTTCACGCATGAGTTTGCCACGATTGAATATCCCTACCCGGTCACAGGCTTGCTGCACCTGATCTAAATTATGGGAAGAGAATAAAACCGTTAGCGAATGTAGCCTGCTCAAATTGCGAATCATATCAATAAACTCTTGAATACCTGCAGGGTCGATGCCCGAAGTAGGCTCATCCAAAATGACGATCTCCGGATTCTTGATAAGTACATCTGCCAATCCTAGTCTTTGCCTCATACCGCGGGAGTATTTGCCTGTCTTTTTCGACATTTGTTCTTCGAGTCCTACACGTATCATCAGTTCTTTAGCCTTTTCAATGGCTCCATCTTTGCTATAGCCGTTCAATAAAGCGGTATAGACTAAGTTGTCCAATCCACTCATNTTATCATAAAAGCCAAGATCNTCAGGTAAGTAGCCTATTTTTTGCTTNACTTCTATGGGATGTGTGGTGGAATTGATTCCGCANATCTCCACACTTCCTGCCGTAGGCTCTGTTAATCCTAGCATCATTAATATTGTGGTCGATTTTCCCGCACCATTGGGACCCAATAGTCCAAATATTTCTCCTTTATGAATGGATAGGCAAATGTGGTCAACAGCAGTAAATTTACCATATTGTTTGGTCAAATCGGTAAGTACGATCACGTGTTCGCCCATATCTTTATCTCCTTCCATATTTGCGGAAGAGGTAATATACTCCTCCTATGGCTACAATAATGATTAAAATGCCCGTCCATCCCCAAAGTACAGAGGTCTTAACCGTTATTCTGAATTGGGCGGCGGCATTGACTTCCGGAGTCTTGGCTTCTATGCTGGTTACATAATCACCCGGAAGTGCTTTCTTCGAAGCTTTCAGTATGGCGGTCACCGGACGCATTTCACCAGCCTTGATCATATCTATTCGTGTCGGTTCAAAAGAAATCTCCCAATCACTTGGCTTGTTTGCGGAAAGCTGGATATCTTTCAATATGGAAGAACCTGTGTTACGGATTTCAAGTTCGATGCGTTTTTCACTACCGGCGGTGACTTCAGCACTCAATAAGCCTTGTGGAGTAGTCAGTTCCATTTGATAGGAACCCGTTACGACAACCTCCAAATCAAGATTAGCTGATGTATTTCCGGCAACAGCGCGTGTAGGAATCTTGTAGTTACCGGCTTCAACATTAGCGGGAGGAGTGATTTCTATGGATACGCTTTGACTACTGTTTGGTTCAACTTGCGCGGAAGTGGCTTGCTTGAAATTAGGTTTAAAAACTACGTTCCAACCTCTTGGGGCATTTGCCATTAAGGCATACAACTGCTTGTCTGCGGTCTGGTTCTTTAATAGGGCGCTGAAAGTGAACGTAGACTTTGAGTTGCCTTGCATGTTAGGCTGATCAGTTGTGAATTCCGTCTGGTAGGTACCTTGCTGTGACACAATTACCGTGAGTGGCAGACTGCCGTATCCCGAGGAGACATAGAATGTATAGCTTCCCTTGTTTATTTGTAACGGGACATTCACTGTCAGGTCAAATTCTTGTTTGTCTTTCGGCAGCACAGCCAATTTACTGATACTCCATCCGCCTGACTTCATTTCATACTTCCATGTGCGGGGTATTCCCCTCAGTGATAGTCCGGTGTTGATCATCCCTGACGAATTATTTACCAATGATACTTTGTAGTCGATTGTCGCGCCGGGTGCGACTGCAATTTTTGTATAAGGTGAGTAGAGATACACACCACCACCATGCGGTTTGGTCTCGGTTTTTGTGTTGTCGGCGGCGTGTGTGTAATTCATGGGCATTAGCCCCAGTAAAGCTACAGTGAGCAGCAAAAAATTTGTTCGCATAGTCAATAAAACTTAATGGTTATTTAAATATGAATGATCAAATTTTAAACGCTGCAAAAATAAAAACTAGAGAAAAAAACGGCTGTTAAAAGT